>ERZ834859.1744-NODE-1744-length-21686-cov-4.290740_pt1 | contig 21686 bp, 17 predicted proteins | sample MGYA00519947_ERZ834859 | MGnify/ENA primary metagenome ERZ834859 (study PRJEB31850, sample SAMEA3708763) | human gut metagenome | biome: human gut; feature: human-associated habitat; material: faeces | place: China | collected 2014 ...
TGATGCGGCCATAGCCGCTGTGGCCCACAAGAAATTTGAAGGGCTTGATGTTCTATCGCTATTAAAGGATAAACACGTAATTTTTGACGTTAAAGCTATGCTCAATACCGATATCATTGATGATCGTCTTTAATATTAAAGAAGTTGGGCTATGAATGCTCGTTGAAGCTGCAATATAGCTATTTAAATGAGCACACCATTTAGGCTTGCTATAATTTGTGAATCAAAAATAGGTGGGTTTAAAGTTTTCTGATATTGATATACTTTTTGCAAATTTAAAAATGTTGTATACTTTGGAAGTTGATGAATTTCACATAATGGAAATCTGCAGGTTTAATTATATACTTGATTTTTCTCTAACTATATAAATTTGACTAAACTTTTCAGCTGCTTGTATAAAAGTACTGGAATAGATTTTCTGAACCGTATTTTATAATAATCAAATGATTTAAATAAATAGCTATCGTGAAGAAAGTAATAACATACGGAACATACGATGTGCTTCATCATGGGCACATCAATATATTGCGCCATGCCAAAGAATTAGGTGACTATCTCATTGTCGGTGTCACTTCTGATAGTTTTGACAAGGAGCGTGGCAAGCTCAATGTGCGCAATAATGTATTAGAACGTGTGGAGGCTGTGCGTGCAACGGGCTATGCTGATAAAATAATTATTGAGGATTATGTGGGACAAAAAATAGATGACATTCAGCATTATGAGGTAGATATTTTCGCTATTGGTTCTGATTGGGAAGGAAAATTTGATTATCTTAATGAATTTTGCCAAGTCATATATCTACCACGTACAGAAGGTATTTCTTCAACTCTTCTTCGTAATCAACAACAAATTACCGTTCGAATAGGTATTATAGGAAGTGGTCGAATCGCAAAACGTTTTGTTCCAGAAAGTAAATATGTTAGTGGTGTCAAAATCCAATCTGTTTTTAATCCAGATATACAACAAGCCAAAGAATTTTCTTCATTATTTGAACTGCAAGAATTTCATAATCATTTTGATGATTTTATACAATCTGTAGATGCTGTATATATAGCATCAACACATTTGACACACTATGAATATATAAAAAAATCATTAGAAGCTGGTAAACATGTTTTATGTGAAATACCATTGGTTCTTTCCAAAAGTGAAGCCCAAGAACTTTATCTTTTAGCAGAGCAAAAAAAACTTATATTGCTAGAAGCCAGCAAAACAGCTTTCTTTCCAGCCTTTAAACACCTCACGACACTGGTAAAAAGTGGAATAATTGGAAATATTGTAGACATACGTTCTTCTTTATCAAAACTTTTACCAAGAACAACTAGAGAATTTGACATACATCAAGCAGGAGGATGTATGACAGAACTATCTCACTTCCCACTATTATCAATTATCAAATTATTGGGAAAAGATATTAAGGACTTTACATTTGTTTCTAAAATAGAAAATGGAGTAGATATCTTTACAAAAGGAATTTTCTATTATAAAAATGCAATAGCAACTATAACTTTAGGATTAGGAGTAAAAACTGAAGGGAATTTGGTTATATCTGGAACTAAAGGTTATATATATGTACCATCTCCTTGGTGGTTGACAGATTATTTTGAAATTCGTTTTGAAGATCAGAATAAAAATAAAAAATATTTCTATAGTCGTGAAGGGGAGGGATTAAGATATGAATTACAAGAATTTATATCTATGATTATAACTAAACGTTTCACATCCTATTACCTAAGAAAAGATGAATCTATTTTAATCGCAGATATTATAGAAAAGTACCGATTAAATCAAAATCTAAAAATAATTCAATAATGAAAAAAGAAGCACTAATTGTTGGCGGAAGTAATGGAATTGGATTATCCATTGCAATGAATTTACCAACTTATGACTGTATCCATATTATAGATAAACAAACTCCTGAATTATTACCTCCTAATGCAGTATATCATGCTTTCGACTTACTAAATGACGATTATTCTATATTTAATAATTTTCAGAATATAGATACGCTTATTATCACTGCAGGTTTCGGCAAATTAGCATTATTTCAAGATCTTGATGAAGATTATATCACAAAATCTTTTAAAGTTAACACTATTGGAGTTATACGTATATTAAAACACTTTTATCCTTTTCTTTTAGAAAAAAAAGACTTTTATTGTGCTGTTATGGTAAGCATTGCAGGTTATCTATCATCTCCATTTTTTTCAATATATGGAGCTACCAAAGCAGCTCTAAGTAAATTTATTGAAAGTGTAAATGTTGAACTGATAAAATCAGGATCTCCTAATTGTATATTAAACATTTCTCCAGGAGCTATTAAAGGCACAAAGTTTAATAATAATAATCATAATGATTTAGATTTAAATAAACAGCTAGCTTGTAACATCATACATCATATATATAATAAGGATGACTTATATATTCCTGAATACGAGGAGATTTTCGAAAATGTATTAAAACGGTATCACAATGATTTCCGTAAATTTGGTTTAGAAAGCTACGACTATAAACTCAAAAGGATAAACAGCAAATAAACAAGAAACGTTTATGTCAAATTTCAACATACCTACATATAAATTTCCATCATTAAAAAAATATCAATCAACATATGAATAATCAAAATTTTATTTTAATAAAAGGAAAACCATTCTACTATGAGGCTCAAAAACTAATTTTAAATGAGGTTCCTACCATAACATTTGAGCAAGCTCGAGATATTTTATTTTTTGCAAAAGAACTCTTAGATGAAAAAAATATAGAATTCAATCTTATATATGGAACATTACTAGGAGCCATAAGAGAGCGCAGTTTTATTTCACATGACTACGATGTTGATATATTCATTAAAGACCAAGAAGCATTAATGAATGCGATACCTGAATTCTATAAAAAAGGGTTCAAATTATGCAGAGTAGAAGAAAATCGCTTATATTCTTTCATGGTTAATGGAGTTTATATTGACATATATATTATGAAAAAAGCCCCATTCTTTTTTAATTGGTGGTGCTACTCATTAAATGGAAATATTATTCCTAAAAAATACCTCAAAGAGAGTGAAAAAATTGAATTCGTGGGAGCAATGTTTAATGTTCCTAAAGATCCAATCCGACTTATCAAGTTCTTCTATGGAAAAAACTGGAAAACACCTATAAAAGGGGCCCATGGTCGTTACAGTATATATCCAGTTCATTTCTATCGAAAATTCAAAAAATATTTATTTACGTTGATTAAAAGACAATGATAAACCTCAAACATATTTTAAGAAGTAATCTCCTTGAAAATTTTCTCTCTCTTGGTATTATACAAGGAATCAATTATATACTACCACTTATTACTATTCCTTTTTTATATAATCAATTAGGAGTTGAAAATTATGGATTTGTAAATTTTACATTTGCTTTCATTCAATATTTCATCATATTTACAGACTTTGGTTTTGGATTATCCGGAACAAGATATATAGCAGTCCATAGAGATAATAAAAAGTTAGTAAATCGCTATTTAAATAGTGCTTGCATAGCTCGCTTATTAATGAGTATATTATCTTTCTTCATTCTTTTAGGATGCTTATTTATAATACCAAGTTTTGAAAATAGAAAAATATATGTAATTATTCTTTTTGGACAAGTTCTTGGCAATTGTCTTAATCCTCTATGGTTCTTTCAAGGAATGGAAAAAATGAAGTTTAATACTATACTTCATATAACAACTCGTTTAATTAGTATCTTACCTTTATTTTTTTTGATAAAAAAGCCATCCGATTATTTATATATTCCAATATGCTATAGTAGTGGATCCATAATTAGTGGAATATTAAGTTTATTTTTAATAAAAAAGACATTTAAAATGAACTTTTTTATTACATCATTTAGAGAAGTTCGGGAAGTGTTTGTTGACTCTTCAAAATACTTCCTTTCACGAATTTCAGTAAGTCTGTATACTAACACAAACTCATTTATATTAGGCCTTGTTTGTGGCAACACAGCTGTTGGATACTACTCTTTAGCAGAAAAAATATATATAGCATTAAATTCCATTTATGGTCCCATTAATGGAACTTTATTTCCTTACATGTCTAAAAACAAGAATTTACAATTATTTAAAAAGTTTATTTATTGGGGTACAGTTGGGAATGCACTTTTTATTTTATTATTTTATATCATTTTCCCTTATATATGCCCATTAGTTTTTGATAATTTTACGGAGCAAAGTTATCGTGTTACCAACATATTATTATTATCAAATATTTTATGTTTACCAGCCACCTTCTTAGGTTATCCTTTTCTTGCAGCTTGGGGACACCCTAATTATACTAATTATAGTTTAGCTGTAACCTCCATTATACATATTATAGGAATTTTACTTCTATATCTATCCAATTGTATATCCATCTATAATGTTGCAATAATGGTCGTATTTTGCGAATTTTTACTATTAATAATCCGAATATACGGTATAAAAAAATACAATTTATGGAAAGATCATTAACGATTGAGCAGAAATTTGTATTCAAAACACAAGAAATTGCTATTCTATCTATCTTCTTCTCTACAATTCTCCAAGCATTTTTTGGGTTTACAAGAGATGCACCTCCTTTTTTTAAGGCTATCATTGCTTTGCTTTGTTGGATATCCATTTATTATGGAGGTAAGAATCTAAAAAATATTAAACATATTTATAGTAAAACGGCATATTCTCTGGTAGTCATTTTAATTATTCTCACAATCTTCTCATTTCTTTATGCGTTAATTTTAGGAGATGTAGCTTTTGGAAATAAGTACATTGTCATTTTCACCAATATGTACTCAGTATTGGATGTTGCAAGTATTTTTTTTATTGGTCTATTCTCAAAAATAAGCAACTTAAAATATTTGCTAAAATACACTTTATACATCATACCTATATCTATTATTATACTATTTATTAATTATAAACAAAGTATTGAATCATATTTTCTTACATATACATCTATATATTCATTAATATTTATTCCATATATTTCAAAAACAAAGAAAATTCTCATTGCGATCGGTATTGCATTATGTATCTTTGCTTTAATCGGTGGAGGCAGACAAGCTGGTCTATTAATCGGATTTAATATTCTAATATTATTGATGTATCATCTTTTCAATAAACGATTTATTTATATCACTTCCTTAGTAATTGCCTTATCTCCTATTGTATTATTTACATATAGTATTTCACACCAATCAATCTTTGAAATATTAAAAAGCAATACTAATACAAGTGGGGCAATTGATAATACAGATACAAGAACTTTCTTATACAAAGAAGTTATAGAAGATTTGCAATCACAAAATATCACTACAATTCTAACAGGAAAAGGAGCTTTAGCTACTTATTATTCAGACTGGTTTGATGTCAATAGTATCAGTAATAACCCATTAGCAAAATACAGGTTTGGAGTAGAAATCCCCATCTTACAATGGATATTACAATGTGGTATAATATATTATCTCTGTTTTTCAATTTTAATTTTTTATTCGATACATAATATATATAAAAATGGAAATAACAAAATATCCTCAATCACCTCTTTGTTAATAGCTGCATTCTATTTCAATTGTTATATATCAAATCTTGTTGGATGCAATATCATACATCTAGGATTTTGGGCACTACTTAGTATTGCTAATAATAAAAAAATATTATCAGCAACAGAAAGACAAATACAACAATTTTTTAAAACATAATTCTATAAAAATAAAAGTCTTAAAGTAAGCGTCCAAAAATGACGTATTGCACTAAAGCATAATAACACCGACCTTCGCTGCTATAATCAAAACTTATTAAAGATGTATAGTAGCAGTGATTTCGAAAGGCTGTTTATCCGTTATAAAGCGGAAGCAATGCCGCACGGTGAGTCCATACAGGACTTCTGTTTGAAAAACAAAGTACCCTACAATCTCTTTCACAAATGGTACAAGGATACGCGACATCAGATAATACCGGTACAGGTCGAAGGCCAGCCGAATGCGGAAGCGGACACCCGCAAGGAAACCTCCTCTTCCCCACTTCAGCAAAGGCTGGAAGATACGGAGCCACAACCGGTGAAAATAATGATAGATATCTACAATAAAATAGCCATTATTCCGATATGAATTCCATGGAAAAATCAATGCTGCTTGACGAGCTTTTCGCACTGAGAAAGGCAGACAAGCAGGAAAGGGACAAACTTCTGGAAAAGCTGGACCGGATGACCGAACAGCTGCTGAACCTGAACGAGAGCTCACAGGCACAAATCAAGGTTATTGATGAACTGAAACAGATGCTCTCGGATCGTGACGTGCTGATAGCAAAACTCCAAAAGGAAAACGCAGCCTTGAAGGAGCAGAAGAAACTGGACAGAAAGAACCTGTACGGCTCTAAAAGCCAGAAAACATCTGCACGGAAGCGGGATACATCCTCGCGTGAAGAAGACAAGGATGATTTTGACGGCAGCTCCACTCCGGAAAACTGTTCCGCAAGTGAACTGAACAATCCGTCACAACCGGCCGGGAAAGAGGAAAGGCCTTACCGAAAAGGGATGTCGTACAAGCGCATGAAGGCAGACAAGTCCGTATGTCACGAATTAGACTTGTCGAAACTGCCCCAAGATGCAGACAAGGAAATCAAGGCACTGCAGTCCGACGGGTACAATGTATACATGTATCTGGACAACGAACTGGTAGATACAGAACATATCTGCTGCATGGCTCATGCGCGTGCCAAGTTCGTATATGCCTTTGAACAAAGCGCAGACAAAGATGCCAAGTATATAATCGACTGTATCGGAGAGTTGTACGGGATGGAAGAGCAATATAAGAAAGGAAAACTCTCACCCGAACAGATTACACAATGCAGACTGTCGATGAAAACAATGGAGATAATCGGAAGGATAAGAAGCAAGCTGGATGCCCTGACGGCTGATAATCATCCCCCAAGGGGAGAACTTATGGAAAAGGCAGTCAACTATCTGAAGAACTTCTGGAAACAACTTTTCAATTACCTGAAGGACGGAAGAATGAACAGTATATCGGCACTCGATTATTTGAAAAAATTCTTCCGAGAAATTGTCAACGGGCGAAGAGATTATGAAAACCTTTTGCCTATGACTATCGGAATTAATACTAACAAACTTTAAAAATCAACTCCAATTTTTGATTTATTTAAGAGGAAAACACCATTTGGTGGCTTTCCCTATACGACACGTCAAAATTGGACGCTAACAGAGTTCTCTTTATAAAGTTATCTTATTAATAACTACTAGCAAAAACATATAAGATTTACTATCAACATATTCCCTTATAATCAAAAATTAGATAGATAACGAAATAATAAATATGTAATTTATGAACAAACCAATGAATAATAAAATTTTGATATTAGGTGGTACTGGTGCTATGGGAGTACATCTAGTAGAAGAACTCAAACAAAGACATCAATTCGAACTTTTTATAACAAGCAGAAAAGCGTACCCTTCAAATCAGAATATACATTATATACAAGGAAATGCCATGGATGATAGTTTCTTTTATTCTTTACTAAAAGAGAAATATATGGCAATTATCGATTTTATGACATATACTACTATTAAATTTCAAAATAGAGTCAATCTAATATTATCCTCAACACAACAATATATTTACATTAGCTCTTCAAGATGTTATTCAAACACAGATAAATTAATAACAGAGGAAACACCAAGATTAACTGATACATGTAAAGATAAAGAATACTTAGCTACTGATGAATATGCACTAGCAAAATGTAGAGAGGAAAATATTCTAAAATTATCAGGTAAAAAGAATTGGACAATAATTAGACCCTACATAACTTTTAATGATTATCGTTTACAATTAGGTGTTCTAGAAAAAGATGAATGGATATATAGAGCATTACATGGAAGAAGTATTATCTTTTCAGAAGATATTGCCTCCAAATTAACAACACTTACATACGGAAAAGATGTAGCTATTGTTATAGCTCGTTTAATTGGTAACTCTAAAGCATTAGGTGAAGCATTTCACATCACCAATGAAAGATCTTTTAAATGGTCTGATATTGCAAATATTTATGCAGATGAGATTCATAAAATTACAGGAAAACGTCCTCAAATCGTAATGACAGAAAAATCACAAAACTTACGGTTTCCGAATAAAAAATGGCAAGTAATTTATGATAGATATTACAATAGACAATTTGACAACAGCAAAATAAAAAGTGTATTAGGTCAAAATTACCCTCAATTTACAGAAACAGAGGAAGGGCTCAGGATGTGTATTCGAAGCTTTATAGCTAAACCTCAATATGGACAAATAAATTGGAAAAAAGAAGCCTTATTTGACCGGATATCAAAAGAAAAAACACCACTATCAGAAATCCAAACATTAAAATCAAAAATAAAATACATAATATTTAGATATTTAAAGAATGGATAAAACAGAGAAAGAAAACAGTAAACGAATAGCTAAAAATACATTATTACTCTATGTACGTATGCTACTTACCATGGCTATCGGATTATTTACCAGCCGAGAAATATTAGCTATATTAGGAATCAAAGATTATGGAATCTATAATGTTGTAGCAGGTTTTGTACTCATGTTCTCTTTTTTTTCAAATTCTTTAAGTGCAGCAATTAGCAGATTCTTAACTTATGAATTAGGGAAAAAAGGTGAACTTCAACAACTGAGTAAAATTTTTTCGACCAGCGTAAATGTATTATTAGTCTTATCAATAGGAATTGTTATTATAGCAGAAATATTAGGTATTTGGTTTCTAAATTCAAAACTCAATATACCTAATGATAGAATGTATGCGGCCAACTGGGTGTTTCAATTTGCCTTATTATCTTTTGTATTCAATCTTATAAGCGTTCCTTATAATGCTTGCATTATTGCACATGAGAAAATGAATGCATTTGCATATATCAGCATATTGGAGGTAATCTTAAAACTTATAATTGTATATATACTCCATCTATCAAATTTTGACAAACTAATTACATATTCTATTCTATTTGCACTCGTAGGATTAATAATAAGAATCGTTTATGGGATTTATTGTAAATATCAATTTGCAGAATGTAGTTATCGCTTTTTCATAGACAAAAAGATGATTAAAGAAATAACAGGTTTTGCTGGTTGGAATCTAATAGGAAACGGAGCATATCTATTCAATACCCAAGGAATAAATATTGTTATGAATTTATTTTTTGGAGTAACCATAAATGCAGCCCGTGGTGTAGCTACACAAGTCGAGAATATTATTCGACAATTTGTTACTAATTTCACAACGGCATTAAATCCTCAAATTACCAAATCCTACGCAGCTGGTAATATGGATTATATGTTTAAACTTATTTGTCGTGGAAGTAAATATTCTTACTTTTTAATGTTATTTTTTACGGTTCCATTTATATTTGAAACAGAGACAATTCTTAATTTATGGCTTAAAACAACCCCAGAATATTCAACAATATTCTTACGCCTAACAATGATAGGAGCAATGTGTGACATATTAGGAAACTCTAGTGCAAATGCATGTTGGGCAACAGGAAAAGTAAAAAAATATTACTTATGGGTAGGAAGTATAGGATCTCTAGTCTTTTTTATCTCCTGCTTATTATTTAAAGTTGGATTTCCTGCTTACTCATCATATATTGTCTTCATTATCATTTACATTATACTAATTTTTATAAAATTATATATTATAAAAAGTTTAATAAACTTCCCTATATCAATGTTTTATAAAGAAACATTGATACGAATTATACCCGTTTCAATTATTACTTTTTTTGTTGCCTCTATTCCTTATATGATAATGCCAACATCACTTATTAGAATGTTCTTAACCGGAATATTATCAGCTATAACATTAATAGTAAGTGTATATACATTAGGACTTGAAAAATCCGAAAAAACAATAGTTTTAAATAAGTTGAATCAGATATATAAATAAAAAATAATGAAACAGTATTATACAGACGAACGTAATGTTCAAATATTAATTGCACTTCTCAAAGAACATGGAATTAAACGAGTAGTAGCTTCACCCGGCTCAACAAATGTAACTTTTGTTGGCAGTATTCAACAAGATTCATTTTTCGAAATATATTCATCTGTAGATGAACGATCTGCTGCATATATAGCTTGTGGTATTGCTGCAGAGACAAAAGAACCTGTTATATTAAGTTGCACTGGAGCAACTGCATCAAGAAACTATTATCCAGGATTAACAGAAGCTTATTACCGAAAGCTCCCCATTTTAGCTATTACATCCACACAAGAAGAATCAAAAATAGGTCAACTTATACCACAAGTTATTGATAGAAGACAACAACCATTAGATACAGTTCAATGTAGTGAACATCTACAAACAATAAAAGATGAAGATGACGAATGGAATGTTACATTAAAAGCCAACCGTGCTATATTAGAATTGAAGCATCATGGATATGCTCCAGTACATATTAATTTAACAACTCGTTATAGTAATAACTTTATGGTAAAATCATTACCTAAAGTAAAGAAAATACTTCGTTATTTTCAAAATGACGAATTACCAGCTATCCCAAAAGGAAAAATAGCTATTTTCATAGGTTCTCATTTACGTTGGACCTCAAAAGAAATCGAAGCCATTGATAAATTCTGTTCAATTTACAACGCAGTTGCTTTTTGTGATACTACAGCTAATTATAATGGAAAATATAAGGTAAACTATAATCTAGCAGCTTGTCAGAAAATTAAAGATATAAATAAAAACCCTGATTTACTCATTCACATTGGAGATATGTCAGACCAAGCTAGTATGTGTGGTACTCCCAAAGAGGTGTGGCGAATAAGCCTTGATGGAGCCATAAGCGATAGATATAAAACATTAACTAACATTTTTGAAATGGAAGAATTATTCTTCTTCCAATATTATTCAAACTTAAATACAGAATATAAAAGTGATGATTCATATTTATCTTCATGCTTAAATACAGAGCAAAGATTATTATCGAACTTGCCCCAATTACCTTTCTCACATATTTATGTAGCTTCACAATTATATAATAAAATTCCTCCCCAATCGACCGTACATCTAGGGATCTTAAGCCCTCTCCGCTCATGGAGCTATTTTAATCTCGACACCTCTATAGAGATATACTGTAATCAAGGGGGATTTGGAATAGATGGAAATATGTCATCTATGATAGGCGCTTCTCTTATACATCCAAACAAACTTTATTTTGCTGTCGTTGGTGATTTATCATTTTTCTATGATATGAATGTAATTGGTAATCATCATGTCAATAAGAATGTGAGGATTCTATTAATTAATAATGCAACAGGTGCCGAATTTCAACTTTTTAAGCAAAAAAACTGTACTGTTATTGAAGACGTTACACGCTTCATATCTGCAAAAGGACATTTCGGGAATAAATCTTCTCAATTAGTCAAACATTATGCAGAAGATTTAGGATATGAATATCTCTCTGCTTCTAATAAAGAAGAATTTACACAAAAATATCACAAATTTGTTACTCCTAAGATCACAGATAAACCTATGATTTTTGAAATATTTACTAACGCTGAAGACGAAAACGAAGCATTGAAAAGAATGTGGAGTATTGAAAAAAATACCATAGAAAGTATAAAAACTATAACTAAAAAAGCTCTAGGAACGTCAAATACACAACTTATAAAAAAAATATTAAAATAACTATATATTACGACCATGAACATATTAGTAATTAACCAACCCCTTAATAATAGAGGAGACGAGTCTGCACACAAAGCATTAATACGTACCCTTAATAAGATTAACCCTCATTATAAAATTACAATATTATCTGCAGGAAGTAATCCAGACAGTATAAAACAATTTAATGTTAACCTTCCTAATGTAGAATATGTCAATCTTCCAATATATAAAGGGTGGAAAAAAGCTGCTATAGTAGGTCTTAAATATAATATGCCTTTTTTATGGAAAATACATCCTACCCTTTCTCAAATTATAAATATATATAGACAAAACGATTATGTTATTTGTGCACCTGGAGGTATTTGTATGGGTGGTTTCCAAAACTGGATTCATCTATTTTTCCTTAAAATAGCTCAATATACCCATAGACCTCTCATATATTATGGCCGCTCATTTGGTCCTTTTCCTACTACTACATCAGATAATAAAAAATTTAAAAAAATCAGCTTGGAGATGCTGAATTATTTCTCGTTTTTATCTATCCGCGATAAAAAGACAGAAGAACTTGCTCAAAAATTAAATCTAACATATACACAAACTATTGATACAGCATTCTTAGAAACTCCCAATGCTGCTATTCCCAATTCTATTGTTAATAAAATAGGAAACAGTAATTACGTTGTTTTTGTTCCTAATTTGCTTATTTGGCATTATGCCTATAAAAATAGAATTTCTAAAGAGACAGTTCTTTCTTTCTATTCACAAATAATCGATATTATATTCAAAAAATATCCTGATCATAAAATCATCATGTTACCACAAACCTTCAACTATGGTACCTATGATGGTGATGATATTCATTTATTTCATGAAATTGAACAACTAAAAAAAGATAATCGAATTATTGTAATTGAGGACAAATATAGTTCTGACATACAACAAGCCATTATCGCAAAATCAAAGTTCCTTATAGGCGCTAGATATCATTCTGTTGTATTTGCCATAAATAATAATACCCCTTTCATAGCTCTTAGCTATGAACATAAAATTTCAGGACTATTAGCAACACTTGACAAAGAGAACTGCATGATAGATATAATACATGCACTTGATAATGAAGAAAATATAAAAAAAACAATACAATCAATAAATAATATGATAACTAGCATTAGTAAAGATGAGAGTGCGAGAGAAAAAGCAAAAGAACTCGCACAAAAATGCTTTAATATAATGTATAAAAACTTTCTTCACAGAAAAAATGAATTATTATAAGTCGACTATTAAACATATACTTTTAAACCATGAGACAAAGATTTTCGATAGTACAATCTGAAAATTTATAATTAAAAATTTATCTGATACAAGGTAGAGAGAAAATTAAAGAAAGTATAGCACAATAGTACACGACATCAAATCACACCAAAACAAATCGAAGTTTGGTCAGATTCATTAAGAAGAAATCCCAAAAGTAATTTTCTTCTACCGTTTTTAGAAAAGCCAAAAGAATTCAGAGTATCATCCATTCAAATTCATGAAATAATATGGTTATTCTACCAATGTGAATTTCATAAGACAGTTACTTTTGCCTTCTAAGAACTTTGTTTTACATAAAGCAGACGAATCAAGAATCAAGAAGGAATAAACTTTTAAAATAGTAAAAAATACAGAGATTGCGATTTTTTATACTTAGACTATTCAAATTAATATCTATAATATAAAAATTATTTATTATAGAGAAAACTTTTATTAAGCAGCCCTCTCTATTACATATCTCAAGATTGGATACTTATCAGCATATTAAAAAAATCAAAAGATGAAAACATCAACAATCAAATATTGTTTTTATATTTTAATTGTTTTGTCAAGCCTAACATTTTATAACCCATTTGGAGTCATTTCTGCTCAACTCGGTAAATTTATTTTTTATTTTACGTGCCTATTATCTATAATCTATGCATGTAAAAAAGGAATAAATTTGCATAAAACAGAATATCCTAGAACTGCATACAAAATGTTGTTAATTGGTATTATTTTATCTATACTAATGGCAACTTTTTTTCAAGAACAATCTTTCCCTGTTTCGGCAATGGCTACCTTTCCCTTTTTACTTAGCTATCTAATATTTTATGTATTAATGAAATTTAATATACCAAAAGAAAAAATAGAAAAAGCTATATGGGCATTTTGTTTTATAAGTATGAGTATATACATAATTAATATAATAACATTTCCCAATATGATCTTTGGAGTTGAAAAGGAAGAATATGATATGTCTCGTGGTATTGTTCGGATCGGTATAAGGTCCTTAGAACTAATGGTATTATTCTTATTCTATTCTATAAATCAATGGATAATAACTAAAAAGAGAGTATATATTTTGCTAATATCACTAATTACTGTATTCATTGTTTTATCTGTAACCAGACAAGTTATTCTACTTTCAGCAATTCTAAGCTTAATCTTCATATTAAGCAAGGTATCCCTATCAAAAAAAATCATAACAATAAGTTTTTGTTTATTATTTTATTTCTTTATTCTACCACAAATTCCTGTATATAAGGCAATGGTTGAATTAAGTGAAACACAAGCTGAAAAAAATAAATATGATAAAGAAGATATTAGACTACAAGCATGGAAATTTTATACCTATGAATATCAAACAAATAATTTAACTCCCATATTAGGCAATGGTATACCTTCAATTGGTCATAGTAATTGGGGAAATGAATTTGAAAAAACTACATATCACGAATACGGAGGTAACGGATGCTTCAGTGTCGATGTCGGTTGGGCAGGATTCTATTGGAATTTTGGATTAGTAACAACCATTGGATTAATTATCATATTACTAAAAGCTATATTAAAAAAGAAACCAACCAACAAACAATATTTATCATATTGGTGCATATTTATTAGTATTACATCAATAGCTTCTGGTCCAATATTGTATTATCATCAAATTATAAGTATTATAACAGTATTATATTTAATTTATGGAAAAGACAGGAATAACAGCAGTAATTATCCTCAACTACAATAATTATTCAGATACAATTAATTGTATTAAAAGTATTGAAAAAATCAATACAGCTAAAATAAAATATATCATCGTTGATAATGGCTCCCCAAATCCCCAGATTATATCGCAATTAAATGATTATTTTAAAATTACATTCTCCAATAGTTATTTACTAATTTCAGACAATGATATAATCCCACCCAAACTACCACATTGTACTTTTCTTACAAGCCATCATAACTCAGGATATGCATGTGGTAATAAAAAAGGCTTAAATATAGCTTATCATGATGATGAAATAGATACAATATTAATACTTAATAATGATGTTGTATTTGTTGACGATTTTATTGAACCATTATATAAGACCTTGTGGAACTGTGAGAAGAATATATTAGTAACTCCTTTGATATTAAAGCGTGACGGAAAATCTATAGATCTTGCATGTGCAAGAAGAAAAAAATCTTATATATATCTAATAGCATGGTTTTTATTTATTTTTAAAGATATTTTAGGCATTGTGAAAAAGATGAATCACGATTTATTCATACTAGATAAAGAAAAAGATCTAAGCCATAATATATTAATCGAAATGCCTTCTGGTTCATGCTTTATGGTTAAAAAGAAAGATTTCAAGTGTATTGATGATTTTGACCCCAATACATTTCTTTATTATGAAGAAGATATATTATCTGAAAAGATTTATAAATATGGTAAGCAATGTATACTTGTACCTAAATATAAATGTATACATTTAGGAGCTTCTTCCACAAATAAAAGTCCTAGTTATTTTATTTTCAAGAAAAGTATTGAAAGTGCTAGATATTATGTAAAGAATTACATGAATATCAGCTATCCTCAATATCTATTATTTCACTTTATTACATCAGTTTGTCTTTTTTTAAAGTATACTGCTTCCTTTTTAAAAAAATGAAAGTTAGTTTCAACATCTAATAATAACACAGTTTTTTAATAAACTATTTCTAATATGAATCTTCTTTTTGATTTAAAAGCTACTCAACCCAACACATCAGGGAAACGACATGGAGGTGGACGCTACGGAGAAATAATATTTTTCCGAATGTCAGAACGAGATATAAAATTTTCATGTTTTTACGACTCTAAACTTTGGCTTAATCCCGAAGTAAAAAAAATATGTCAACTACATAACATTCCTTTATATGATTTACAAGAAAAAAGCATAGAGGAGATTATCAAAAGCAATAAAATAGATAGGTTATATTCTTGTTTACCTGGAAAACTTGCAAAGCTTACATGTTGTAAAGTTTATGGTACAGTTCATGGATTACGAGAATTTGAAACTCCATTTGATAATATATTTTATCAATATAAAAACTCATTTAAAGAAACATTAAAGTTTACGATTAAGAAATTACTATGCAAGCAATTCCATAATAAAAAGCATAGTGACTACCTCGACAAATACATAAACAGCCAGTTTCATTTAATCACTGTTTCTGAACATTCCAAGAATGCCTTTCTTTCTTACTTTCCCGAACTTAAGAATCAAGATTTCCCTGTTTTCTATAGCCCCAATACCTCCTCAAAAGAAAAAGCTATCAAAACAGGACACGATGAAAAATATTTCTTTCTAGTAAGCGGAAACAGATGGGAAAAAAATAATTTAAGAGCAATTATGGCCTTTGATCGTCTAGCAGACTATAATTGCATGAAAGGCATACGCATGAAAGTGACAGGAACAAAAGGAAACAATTTTCGATATAAGATAAAACATCCTGATAGATTTGATTTTCTAGGTTACGTAGACGATCAACAATTGGAATCTCTATATGCCAATGCGTATATTTTTGTATATCCTTCCTTAAATGAAGGTTTTGGCTACCCTCCACTTGAAGCTATGCGCTATAAAATACCAGTTATCGCTTCTCCCCTATCTTCAATTGCAGAAACTTGCAGTGGCGGTGCGCTTTATTTTAATCCTTTCTCTGTAGAAGAAATCATGAATAGAATGCTAATGATAATAACCAACTCCAATCTCTATTCAGATTTATCACAAAAAGGATATGAGCAATATTTGAAAATAAGCGAACGACAAATAAAAGATTTAGATTTACTTATTGATTACATCCAACAATAAGTAAGTCACTGCATAAAAATCAACATCTTTGTACATATCAAGCAATGGAAAATATAGCAATTTTCGTAAAGAATCTCACCAGTGGTGGAGCGGAAAAACAATCCGTATTATTAGCTAAAGCCTTAAGTGGATATTACCAGATACATTACATTATATTTAATGGTAGTAAAATCCATCAAAAATACATGGATCTTCTAAAAGAAGATTCACGCATTCATATTCAAAGTTTTATAGGAGGTCATTTCTCGAGATACAACGAATTTACGACCTACTTACAGAAAAATAATATCCATGCAATCTTTTCCTATCTTACAGCTGCCAACTTTTATGCATGTATGGCTGGACGTAAAATAAATGCCAAGGTATTTACTGGATTAAGAAATGCGGAATTACCTTTGTTAAAATGTTGGGCAGACAGATTACTCACAAACTCATTTGCAGAAAAAGCTATTTCCAATAGTTTCTCCGGAAAAGAGAATTTTATAACCAAAGGATTTAAAAGCGAGAAGATAATAGTAATACCTAACTGCTTTGAACATATAAAAGACTCCTCCCCAAAAAAACGTAAGGATAAAGTCCATATCATTACCGTAGGAAGGTTCGTTCCGCAAAAAGACTATGAAACAGCTATTCATGCCATATCAGAACTTAAAAGGAAATATGATAATATAGCCTTCGACATTGTGGGATATGGAAGCCTGGAAACACAAATCAGAGAATGGATAAAGCAATATAGTATAGATGATATAACAACTGTATATATTAATCCGAATAATATTGCAGAACTACTTGATCAAGCGGACATTTATATATCAACTTCCTTATTCGAAGGAACTAGTAATTCTATAATGGAAGCCATGAATGCCAATTTACCAATAGTTGCTACAAATGTCGGTGACAATGCACAACTAGTACAAAATGAAAAAAACGGCTTCGTCACTGATAAAAAAGATTGGAAAGATATTGCTTCAAAACTATCAATATTAATAGAGAATGAAGAGCTAAGCCTAAATATGGGCAAACAAAGTAAATTATTCCTTTCCACTAACTACTCCGTAGAAAAGTTCAGGGAACTATACCTTTCTGTTTTATCTTCTATAAAATAAATATAAACAGCAAGCATTCCTCTTTATTAACAATATCTAAAATTTAACTCCATTTTTTAATTTATCAAAGGGAGAAACGCTAAAAAAGAACTCCCCTATACGAAAGTCCAAATTGGACACAAACAAAAAAAAAGAAAAGTATGTCAACCAATAGAATCATTTCATTGGATATAGCAAAAGCTATTTGTATAATCCTTGTAGTTATTGGACATTATGTTCCTGATAATTCTCCTGAATGGTATAGACTGATACATGATGTGATATATACATTTCACATGCCATTGTTTATGTTTGCAAGTGGATATGTATACATTGCTACTAAAAAGAATATTGGATATGGAAGCTTTCTTGTAAAGAAAATAAAAAGATTAATGATACCATATTTAACTACATCTATTGTAGTGATAAGTATAAAAATGCTAACACAAGGAAGTATGAGTGTGGACGATCCTGTTACATGGATATCTTATCTTAAAATGTTTTATTTACCTGAAGCCGGTGCTTTTCTATGGTTTATATGGGCATTATGGTGGATGTTTGTACTGCTACCGCTATTTAAAACAAAAAGAAGTAGAGCTATATTATTTTTAATCTGCTTAATAATACATTATATTCCTATAACATTACCCAAAGAATTTTGTATTGCACAATGTAAAAATATGTCTGTTTTTTTTACTTTAGGGGTTTTTGCTTTTGAAAATAAGTATATATTTAATATATTGAAAGAATATTCTATAAACAAAGTTATTCTTGTTATAATTGCTTTCGTTATTTGCGAATGTTTATATTTTTTAGACTTACATTCTGATTTATTGAAAACAACCTCAAAAATTTTATTGCCCTATATAGGAATATTCTTCGTTATAGAAATATCAAAACTTATATGTAAATATCAAAAGATTGGCCAAAATCATATGCTAATGATTGTATCAATGTCATCTTATATTATATATTTATTCCATACAACATTTGAAGGATTTGCAAAAGCAGTATTTAGGAAATTACCATTAGACAGCAATTTATGGTATGTATTCTTACCTGAAGTAATTGTAGTTATTGCAATGGGAGTTATAATTCCTATATTATTACATAGATATATTTTAAAGCGCTGGCAACTTACACGTACATTGTTTGGATTATAATATTTAAGAATATAAACCTTTACTTTTTTCTCTTACCCTTAATCAAAAGACAAAGGGCTGAAAAACACGAAAGAAGAATTATACCAACATACAGGGCTAATTCTTTTACATTTTGAAAAAACTTCGACATGGTCTTTTGCTTATGATTAGGCAAAAGTAATAATCTATCTTTAATCCTAAAAATTTTATGAAGATTGTTGTAACCGGTACCCGTGGTATCCCCGATGTAATGGGTGGCGTTGAAACGCATTGTGAAGAGTTATTTCCCAGAATTGTAGCAAAAGGATTCGACGTAACAGTGATACGAAGAAAAAGCTATGTACACGACGAACTAAAAGAATGGAAAGGCGTAAAGCTGGTAGATATTGAAACGCCCAAAAAGAAAGCATTCGAAGCCATTATCCATACATTCAAGGCTATAAACGCTGCAAAGAAAATAGGAGCAAATATTCTACATATACATGCCATAGGTCCAGCCCTACTTGTACCCTATGCAAAAATACTTGGCATGAAAGTGGTATTTACGCATCACGGCCCCGACTACGACCGGGATAAATGGGGAACGATGGCTAAGACAATCCTGAAACTGGGAGAAAGAATGGGATGTATGTTTGCCGATGACGTGATCGTTATCTCTGATGTTATCCGAAACCTCATTAAGAACAAATATAACCGGACAAATCGTGTACACTTGATATACAATGGAGTATCGAAACCTGAGATATGCGATTATCCGGAATATTTCAAGGAATTAGGCATCGAGAAAGGTAAATACATACTGGGTATGTGCCGTTTTGTACCTGAAAAGAATCTGCATCATTTAGTAGAGGCTTTTTCTAAAATAGACAGTCAGGGATACAAACTGGTCTTAGCTGGAGATACAGACTTCGAAGACGACTATTCGAGAAAGTTAAAAGCTATGGCCAAAGAACATGGAGTAGTACTGACAGGGTTCATAAAAGGCAAAAAACTGCACTCGTTATTGACCAACTGCCGTTGCTACTGCCTGCCATCCAGCCATGAGGGATTGCCTATCGCATTATTAGAGGCTATGAGTTACAATGTCCCTGTCATCGTAAGTGACATTCCTGCCAACCTGGAAGTAGGATTACCAAAGGAGGTATACTTTCATACGGGCAATGTAGAAGAACTATCGGAGAAACTTACAATGATTATCAATACTCCCCTATCTCACCCTAACTATAATATGGGAAAATACGACTGGGACAGAATCTCTAATGAAGTAATAGCTATCTATAAGAAACTATCACAATAACGACTCACATAAAAATATTAACAAATTTAATATATACATTATGTTAAAGTTTAATACAACGCTAGAAAACAAAACTGTTTTCATAACAGGCATAGCAGGTTTTATTGGAAGCTATTTAGCCTTGACACTTCTAAAAAAAGAGTCTACAATTAATATTGTCGGAATAGACTCTATTACAGACTACTATGAGACTTCTCTAAAAGAAGAAAGACTTAAAAACCTGGAAAAATACAGCAACTTTCATTTCATTAAAGGAAGTATAGCCAACAAAGAGCTCGTAAATGAGATTTTCTCTAAGTATAAGCCCAATATCGTTGTAAACCTGGCTGCACAGGCAGGGGTTCGCTATAGCATAACCAACCCTGATGCATACGTAGAAAGTAACCTGATAGGATTCTACAATATTCTGGAAGCTTGCAGACACTCCGCTCCTCAAGTAGAGCACTTAGTATATGCTTCTTCATCAAGTGTATATGGAAGTAATAAAAAAGTACCATATAGCACAGACGACAAAGTAGACAATCCTGTAAGTTTATATGCTGCAACTAAAAAAAGCAATGAACTGATGGCTCATTCTTATTCAAAATTATATAATATCCCCTCAACCGGTTTGAGATTCTTTACAGTATATGGTCCAGCAGGTAGACCCGACATGGCATACTTCGGCTTCACTAACAAATTAAGAAAAGGAGAAAAAATACAAATCTTCAATTTCGGAAACTGCAAAAGAGATTTCACCTACATTGATGATATAGTAGAAGGAATTACACGCGTAATGCAACATGCTCCTGAGCGTCAAACAGGGGAAGATGGATTACCTATACCTCCCTATAAAATTTATAACATAGGGAATAATCAGCCAGAAAGCTTATTGGATTTTGTCACCATATTACAAGAGGAATTGGTCAGAGCTAAAGTATTACCTGAAGACTATGATTTTGAATCTCACAAAGAACTTGTCCCTATGCAACCTGGAGATGTACCTGTCACTTATGCAGATACAACTCCACTTGAACAAGATTTTGAATTTAAGCCATCCACTCCTTTAAGAAAAGGATTAAAAGCTTTTGCTGAGTGGTATGCACAATATTACAAATGTAATCAATAATATCTAGAATTATGGAAAATTGTAAAATAGCAGTAGCCGGAACTGGCTACGTAGGTCTCTCTATTGCTACTTTATTGGCACAGCATCATAAAGTAACCGCAGTAGATGTAATCCCTGAAAAGGTAGAAAAAATCAACAATCGTATCAGTCCGATACAGGATGAATATATCGAAAAGTATCTGGCAGAAAAGGAATTGAACCTCACTGCTACATTGGATGGAA
>ERZ834859.1748-NODE-1748-length-21618-cov-2.840931_pt1 | contig 21618 bp, 17 predicted proteins | sample MGYA00519947_ERZ834859 | MGnify/ENA primary metagenome ERZ834859 (study PRJEB31850, sample SAMEA3708763) | human gut metagenome | biome: human gut; feature: human-associated habitat; material: faeces | place: China | collected 2014 ...
CCGCCGGAGGCATTCTCCCATGAGCACGACAGAACAAGATATCATCATCGTAGGCGGGGGCATATCGGGCGCCGCGCTGGCATACGGGCTTTCCGGCAAGGGCCGGAAAGTGACCGTGCTGGACGCGCCGACCGATACCAATAAGGCGTCGCGGACCAACGTAGGGCTGATCTGGTGCCAGTCGAAATTCCTGCACCTGCCCGAGTACGCGAAGTGGGGCTTCGTCTCCTCGCGGCTGTACCCGGCGCTGACCAAAGAACTTGAGGAAATCTCCGGACATGCGATCCCGGTGAACTACACCGGCGGCATCATCCCGGTCCTGAGCGAAGAGGACTACCAGAAACGCGGTGACTACATCGAAAAGCTGCGCGAGGCCCTCGGCGAATACAAGGGCAACATGATCGACCGCACCGAGCTTGAGAAGAAACTGCCCAAGATCGGCTGGGGCCCTGAAGTCTGCGGCGCGGCATGGTGCGAAGAGGACGGCGTGGTCGATCCCCTGTCCCTGCTGCGTGCCTTCCGGGCGGCATTGCCCCGCGTCGGCGTGGACTACCGCCAGACGCTGGTGTTCGACGTGCAGCCCCACGCGGGCGGCTACCGCGTCACCACAAAGGACGGGACCTTCGACTGCCAGAAGCTCGTGCTCGCCGCCGGGCTGTCCAACCGCCGCTTCGTCCAGTTCGCCATGCCCACCCTGCCCGTCTACGCGGACAAGGGGCAGGTGCTGCTCGTCGAGCGTATGCCCTTCGTCATGCCCATCCCGGTGCTCGGCGTCACCCAGACCTTCGGCGGCACGACCATCATCGGCTTCCGCCACGAGAAGGCCGGGCACCACACGCAGGTCGTGCCATCCGCCGTGGCTTCCGAAGGCAAATGGGCCATCCGCGTCTGGCCCGAACTCGGCAAGAAGCGCCTCATCCGCGCATGGGCCGGACTGCGCGTCATGCCCGACGACAGCATGGCGATCTACAGCCGCCTGCCGGGGCATCCCAACGTCACCCTCGTCAATACCCACAGCGCCGTGACCATGGCCGCGGCCCATACCCGCCTGCTCCCCGATTTCATCCTCGGCGGCGAACTGCCCGAAACCGCGCAGGGCATGACCCTCAAACGCTTCGGCTATTCGTGCTGAACAAGGACTACGCCATGCAAAACGTATCTACCGTTCATATCACCTTCGACGGGCAGCCGATGGAAGTCCCCGCCGGGATCAGCGTCGCCGCCGCCGTGCTCGGGCACGCCCACGCCGGGCATACCTGCAAGCATCCCGTGGACGGCAGCGCCCGCGCTCCTTACTGCCTCATGGGCGTGTGCTTCGAATGCCTCATGGAAATCGACGGCGAACCGGACGTCCAGTCCTGCCTCGTCACCGTGCGGGAAGGCATGGTTGTGAGACGTCAACTTCCCGGGGAGGCCGAATAATGGACAGAAACATGGATCTCATCGTCATCGGAGCCGGCCCCGCCGGACTCTCCGCCGCCTGCGCCGCGCGCGCCTGCGGGCTGGACGTGACCCTCGTCGACGAGCAGGCGGCCCCGGGCGGCCAGCTTTTCCGCAATATCGAAACCCCGATGGCGCAGGCGCTACTCGATCCCAAGGAATGCGCGGCCGGGCTCGGGCTCGTGAAACGCTTCCGCGAATCCGGCGCGACCTACTACCCCGGCACCACCGTCTGGGGGCTTGAGCCGCACAGGGTTTCGTGCACCATGAACGGCAAGGCCGAAGAGCTGGCCGCATCGCACATCATCGTGGCCCCCGGCGGCATGGAACGGCCCGTCCCCTTCCCCGGCTGGACGCTGCCCGGCGTCATGGGCGCGGGCGGGGCCGACATCCTGCTGCGCTCCGGCGGTACGCTCTCCGCCGACAAGAACGCCCCGGTCGTCCTTGCGGGCAACGGCCCCCTGCTCCTCCTGCTTGCCGGGCACCTGCTCGAAGCGGGCGTTCCCATCGCCGCGTGGCTCGACACCGGCTGGTGGTCCCGCCGCATCATGGCGGGCGCGCTCATGCCCGCTGGCGTGCTCGACATGCCGTATGTCGCCAAGGGCATGAAAATGGCACTGCGCGTACTCAAGGGCAAAGTGCCGATCATCCGCAACGTCACCAATATCCGCGCCGTGGGCTCCGATCATCTGGAAAAGGTCGTGTACGACGCGGGCGGCAAGACCCACGAAATCAACGCCTCCACCCTGCTGCGCCACGAGGGCATCATCCCGCGCACGCACATCCTCAATTCCCTGAACGCCAAGCACGCATGGGACGGCGTCCAGCGGTACTGGCATCCCGTCGTCGACGAAAACGGCCGCACCAGCGTGGACGGCATTTCCATCGCCGGTGACGGAACCTACGTCCACGGCGGCGATGCGAGTATGCTCAAGGGCGCCATCGCCGGAGTAGAGATCGCCCGACGCCTTGGCGTGATCAGCGAAGCCGAAGCAGCCTACCGCAGCGGGCCGGCCCGCAGGCGGCTCCGTGCCATGCGCATCGCGCGCGGGTTCCTGCGCTATGTGTTCGCGCCCAATCCGGCCATCTTCAATGTCCCGGACGAAACGCTGGTCTGCCGTTGCGAATGCGTCACTGCCGGGGATATCCGCAAGGCCGTGGCCGAAGGCTTCCGCGACGTCAACGAAGTCAAGCGCTTCACCCGCTGCGGCATGGGCCAGTGCCAGGGCCGCATGTGCGGGCCCGCACTCGCGGAAATCACCGCCGCCGCCCAGTCCAAGGCGCCCGACGCCGTGGGCTGCCTCCAAGTCCGCCAGCCCTTCCGGCCGGTCAGCCTCGAAAACTACTGCAACCTCAACCTGCCCGGCTAAACGGGCCCGCCCCCTTCCCGCCGTCCGGGGAGGGGGCCACGGAAAACATCTATGCGGCGCTCCCTTTCCCTCCTCTGCCGACAGGGCATCTGCCTCCTGCTTGCAGCCAGCTACATCATCTGCCTGTGCGCGGCCTCGCTCAATGCCGCCCCCACGGTAGCCGAAGCGGGGAGCATCGCCAGCCTCGAACTGTTGCCGAGAGCGGAAAACCCGCACCTTTCCCCGGATGATCCCGCGCTTGCCGCGTCGATCCCCGAAACGTCGGGCAAGAGCCTGCAAAGCTGGGAAAGCCTGTTCCCGCTCCTTCTCGTGATCCTGTGGCCCCACCTGTTCCGGGCCGTCCGCCTCCGCCTCCGAGACCACCGGCTGCCGCGCCATACCGACATACGCGGCCTGCTCCCTCTCCCCGCCGCGCCGCCGCTTGCGGATCCTCCTTTTTTCGCTGAGGATTCCATCATGTTTTCCCGTCGTATCATGCAGCGCCGCGCGGCCTGCGTTTAGGAGTACGCCATGACCATCCATTGGCTGGATTACGCGATCATCATTCTGTATTTCTTTGTTGTGGTCTACATCGGTTACTGGGCCATGAAAAAAGTCACCAACTTTGACGATTACGCCGTCGCCGGACGCGGCCTTCCCATGTCCATCTTCTTCGCGGCCATCGCGGCGACCCTGTGCGGAGGCGGCGCGACCATCGGGCGCGTTTCGTTCATGCACACCACGGGCATCGTGGTCTTCGCCGGGCTCATCGGCGTGGTGATCAACCAGATCTTCTCGGGCCTGTACATTGCCGGGCGCGTGCACAACATCAAGAACGTCTACAGCGTGGGCGACCTCTTCGGGCTGTACTACGGCCGCGCCGGGCGGCTCGTTTCCAGCATCGTGTGCTTTTTCTTCTGCCTCGGGCTGTACGGGGTGCAGATTCTGGCGATGGGAGCCATCCTCCAGACCGCCGTGGGCATAGACCTCATCCCGGCGGCGCTTATTTCTTCCGTCATCACGCTGGCCTATACGTGGTCGGGCGGTATGCTCGCCGTAACCATGACCGATGCAGTGCAGTATGTGATCATTATCATCGGCGTGAGCCTGTGCGGGTATCTCGCCATCGACCATCTCGGCGGCTTCGACGCCATGATGGCGACCCTGAACGCCATGCCCCGCTATGAAAGCAACCTGAAGCTGTTCTCCGGCTGGGGTCCGATCCAGTTTGCGGGCCTCTTCCTGAGCTTCCTGTTCGGGGAATTCTGCGCGCCGTATTTCATCCAGCGCTATGCCTCCACCAAGTCCGCCAAGGACAGCAAGGCCGGGGTGCTGATCTTCTCCGTCCACTGGATTTTCTTCCTCGCCACCACCGCCGGGATCGGCCTTGCTTCCATGGCGCTCCAGCCCGACGTCAAGCCCGACCTCGCCTTCACCAACCTTATCCGCGACGTGCTGCCCATCGGCGTGACCGGCCTCGTGCTGGCGGCCCTGCTCGCCGCCGTCATGTCATCGGGCGCGGCCTTCATCAACACCGCCTGCGTCGTGTACACCCGCGACATCTACAACAAGTTCATCAATCCTCAGGCCACGCAGGATCAGATGCTGCGCCAGTCCCGCATGTCCACCCTCCTCGTGGGCGGCGTTTCCATCGGCGTCGCCATCCTGTTCCAGGACGTGTTCGGCCTGATGATCTACATCTTCAAGCTGTGGCCTTCGGCTATCATCCCGCCGCTGCTGGCCGGGCTGCTCTGGGGCAAGGTGTCGCCCTACGCCGGGGCTCCCGCCGTGGTCATCGGCGTCGTGAGCTGCTTCCTGTGGAGCGACAAGGTGCTCGGCGAGCCCTTCGGCATCCCCGCCAACCTTATCGGTATCGGCCTCAACTGCCTGACGCTGTTCGTCGTCCATCAGATGATGAAGCGCCGCGTTCCCTCCACGGGCATCTACGCCCCCGAAGTCCTGTAAGCCCGCAAGGAGATTATCATGCTGGAATTCACGAAATATCTGATCTATGCGTCTTTCATCCTGAATATCGCCTGCGGCGTATGGGTGCTCACCGGCATCGTCCAGTGGATTGCGGAAATGAACAAGAAAAACTGACGGGAACCGTTGGGAGAGGGTGCGTTCCGTCCGCGGGAGGCCCCTCTTCCCCCTAAACGCGGGGAGGCTGAACGTCCCGCATCAACCCAAAGGAGCGAATATGAAAGGCGGTAGACTGTATTACGACATGCCCATCGGCATCCTGTGCCTCGAATCGCTGTTCCCAAAACCGCGCGGGCACATGCGCAATCCGCTGACCTACGGTTTTCCGACGGTGACGCGGGTCATACGGGGCGTGGACATTCCGCGCCTGCTGTTCAACCCCACTCCGGATCTGCTGGAGCCGTTCATTCAGGCCGCGAAAGAGCTTGAGGCCGACGGCGTGCAGACCATTACCGGAAGTTGCGGCTTCATGGCCCGTTTCCAGAGCCAGATTGCCGCCGAACTGCACATCCCGGTTTTCCTGTCGAGCCTGCTCCAGCTTCCGCTGGTGCGTCTCATGCACGGCGAAAAGGCCAGCATCGGCGTCCTCACCGCCAGCCGTCAGGCCCTGACGCCCGCCCACTTCGCCAACTGCGCGACGCCGATGGAGTCGGTGCACATCCGGGGCATGGAAGGCAACCCCGAGTTCTGGGAAACCATCATCGAAGGCAAACGCCACGACTTCGACATGGAACGCCTCGAAGCCGAGATCGTAGGTTCCGCCGCCGCGTTCGCGCGGGAAAAGGCGCTCGACGCCCTCGTGCTCGAATGCACCGACCTTTCCGCCTTCTCCGCGCCCATCCAGCGCGCGATCAACCTCCCCGTCTACGACATCAATTCGCTCGTCGAGTACGCCTATTACGCCGTCTGCCGGAAGGACTACTAGCCAGCTATCCGGCAACGGCGATTCGGCTGTCCCGCCTCCTCCGGAGGCATTTCCCCCGCTCCTATCGGAAGGTCTCCTCTTCTTTCCGATGGGAGTTGGGGAAATCATTTTTCTGGGAGACAGGGGATCTCCGCAGGGTGGCTCATCGTCCCCTCAGACTCCCCCGGCAGGGGAATGATTCCCCTTACACCCCCGGACGGAGGGAACGGGTCGTGCGGAGAGTCCCTTCGGATTGAAGGCAAAAGAAGGGAGCACCAGCAAGTTACGCAAACGTGGCCTTATTCCGAGGAAAACTGAGCGGAATCCCACTTAGAGCATTTCCATTTTGCGAGTGCCATATTCCAAAAGATAACAATGAACACAAAAGCCTTTGGAAAGGGCGAGGCAGGCGCGAACTGCGCCGGCAGTTGGAGAGGAGAGCGTTGCTGAAAAAACGCCTCCTTCCCAGCTGCCTCTATATCCTTCCAGAAACTCATCTGCCCTCACGTCGGCCCGACGGCCTGACGATGCCCATTTTCTTCATCTTCTTGCGCAACGTATCCGGATGCACCCCGAGTAGTTCACCCGCGCCTCCCGGGCCGTGGATCTTCCCGCCCGTACGGTCTAGGGCGGCCTCGATATGTTCGCGTACCACGTCATCCAGTGAACAAAGCGTTCCTTCGCTCCGGGATTCCGAAAAGCCTGACGCCGCCCCCACGGACGCTGCTCCCGTCTTCTCGGATAGGAGCGCCTCACCACGTCCGGCGGCGTTGTCCGGCCTGTGCTCCCGGCCCGAGCGAGACGGAACGGGCCCCCCCGCTTCCGGCGGCATCCCCTTTTCTATCCACTCCGCAAAACAGCGCCGCACCAGTTCCCGCACCCGCCCCTCAAGCGCCTCGCCATGCTCCGGCGCGGGACGTCCGGGAACGGCGTGTTCCAGAACGGGCTGGAGATAGCGATCGAGCTTGAGCTTGCTGTTGTAATCCAGAATCACCGCCCGCTCCACGAGGTTTTCCAGTTCCCGGACGTTGCCGGGCCAGTCATATTGGAGGAGCCGTTCCGCCGAATCCGGTTCGATGCCGGAAATAGGGGGCAATCCCAAGCGGCGCGTGGCCTTGTCGATAAAGTGCCGGGCCAGCGGGAGCAGATCCTGCAGCCGCTCACGCAGCGGGGGGACGGAAATGGTGAACACATTCAAGCGGTGATAGAGATCCTCGCGGAACGTACCCTCGCGCAGCATCTTGTGCAGATCTCGGTTCGTTGCCGCTATGATCCGAACATCCACCGGAATGGAAGTCGTGCTGCCCACACGCTCGACCACATGGTTCTGAAGGGTCCGCAGGAGCCGCACCTGCGCCTGAAGCGAAAGCTCCCCGAGTTCGTCAAGAAACAGCGTGCCGCCGTTGGCCAGCTCAAATTTGCCCCCCACAGCGCAATGCGCCCCGGTGAAGGCCCCTTTCTCGTGCCCGAACAGCGTGCTGTCCATGAGCGTCTCAGGGATGGCCCCGCAATTGACCTTGATGAAGGGCTTGCCCACGCGCTGCGATCTGGCTTGGATCGCGTTGGCGACAAGCTCCTTGCCCGTGCCGGTTTCCCCGAGGATCAGCACCGGCGCATCGGTCCCCGACAGCTTGCGCACCGTTTCCATGACGTTCCTGAGCCCGCCCGAAGTGCCTATGAGCTCGGCGGGCGCGTCGTCCTCGTGCGGCGACTGCGAGGGCGTATCGTAGCCGTGCGCGGAGAAGAACCGCTGCACCTCCTCCTCACGGAGCACCTTGACCAGCGCGAAGCTCAAGGGAATCGCCAGCAGGCCCAGCCTCCGCTCATGCTCTTCCGTAAAACACCCCACCTCCGTCCCAATGAGCCGCAGCAGCCCGAGCGGCGCACCCGCCCCCTTGAGGCAGCAAACCAGATGCGCTCTCGGCCTGTTTTCGATGAACTCCCGCAAGTCGTTGTTCACGCTCTCGGCGGTCCGGACTTCCTGGCTGTTGGGGATGGCATTGACGCCCCCGGTCAGCGAAAAGGCCCTAAGAAACATGGTCTGCTCGCGGGAAAACGGAATGAACCGCCCGAGGAAGTGGATGCCGCCGTCGTGGATGAAATGGAGTTCCAGCAGGGACTGCGAGGAAGGCAGAAAATGGTGCATGACCATCCCTTCCAGCGGGAACGTCTCTTTCAGGAGCTTGTAGAACGCGATGAGCGATTCCCTGACGTCCGGCATGGCCAGAATCCGTGTGGATTTGTGAAAAAAAACACCATCCTGATACGCATCCGGCATATAATCCTCCCTATCGGCCTATAGTCCGATTTCTGCGCCGGATTATAGGCTTATTTTCCGCATATTGTCACATCCCAAAAGTCTTTTTTTGTAATCACCAAAAATAAAACAGTTTTTATACATGGCACGGAACTTGTTATATCAAATACAAAAAGAAACACATGTGTCTCTCAATGGCCCAGTAACGCGTCATCAGGCTTCCGTTGCTCTTCCGTATGGATGTGCCTTCGTATCGCACTGTCCATAGTATGAAACGGAACGGATATATTAAAAAATACATATATGCATATCTGTATTCGTTCTCCACTTGCATGAACGGAATAGCGATATGCTGGAAACAGGAAGCCTTTTGCTGCTATCCTGTATCGCCTCTCCCCAAAGCCTTTACCAATCCGTATCTCCATGCCCGCATCGGTTCATGGAGAAGAGGAATGTTGCGCCATCCGGCATCGTAAGGACCTTCTGCAACAAGAGGCCCTCACGCCGGACGCGGGTCCGGCGCGCCGCAATGCCGTATGGATTCCGGGGAAACCGTTTCCCACGGAATGACGTCTTTGAAACGGCACCGTTTCAAGGAAATTCCGCTCCAGGGAGGATACAATGACTCATATGCTCAGTCTGCTCCCCAAGTCGCGTTTCGAGGAAAGCGGCGTGGAGATTCCCGGCGGACTTGCTTTTCTTGCCGACTACAGGCCAGACGCCATCGCGGAGGCCTCTGCGGGCATTGAAGGCCTCTTCATGCCGCCTTCGCACCCCCGCCTCGACGCCGATCTGCTGGCCCGGCTCGGCTCCGTGCGCATCATCCAGACCGCAGGGGCCGGATTCGACAGCGTGGACCACGCGGCGGCGGCGAAACTCGGCCTCATCGTATGCAACTCGCCAGCACAAAACGCGATCACCGTGGCAGAGCACGTCATCGGGGCGGTGATCTGCCTCCAGCGCGAGCTGGCCTACGCGGACGAGGCCATCAAGTCCGGCGCCTATGCGCAGGCACGGGAACGCATCCTCGACCGGGGCGCCGGCGAACTGTTCGGCGCCACCGTGGGCATCGTCGGGCTCGGCGGCATCGGCCGGGCGCTGGCCCCCCGTCTTGCGGCCTTCGGGGCAACGGTCGTGGCCTCCGACGTCTTCTGGCCCGAGGATTTCGCGCAGGAGCACGGCATCCGGCGCGTCAATCTCGACGAACTGTTCGCCGTCAGCGACATCGTCACCCTGCACTGCCCGCTCATGGACGCCACGCGCGGCCTTGTGGACGCGGCGCGGCTCGCTTCCATGAAGCCCGGCGCGATCCTCGTCAACGCGGCGCGCGGCGGCATCGTGGACGAAACGGCCCTTGCCGCCGCCCTCGAACGCGGCGTCATCCGAGGCGCGGCCATCGATAACTTTGAAAGTGAAATCCCTTCGCCCGGCAATCCCCTGCTCCGGCTTTCTCCGGAAGCGCGCCGCCGGGTGCTGTTCTCTCCCCACCTCGCGGGCGTCACCCGCGCGGCGTTCGCACGCCTGATCCGTCAGGCCATCGGCAACCTGGAAAACAGCCTCCGGGGACTTCCCCCGCAGTTCTCCGTCAATGGGCTCTCGTCCATTCGCCCATCCGCATGAGGAAAGCCGGCATGAACGACAAGAAGACCGTAAGCTTCGGTATGGCTCTGGCGATTATCTTCCTTCCCATTCTGGTCATCCTTCTCGGCGGGCTCGTCCTGCGCGTGGGGTTCCTCGTGCCGCTGATGCTCGCCACCATCACGGCCTCGCTCCTCAGCATCATGGCGGGGTTCACCTGGAAAGAGGTTGAAGCCTGTATCGTCAACGGCGTGCACCGCATCATCATCGTCACCTGTATCCTCTTCCTCGTGGGCACGCTCATCGGGGTCTGGATTCAGGCCGGTGTCATCCCCCTGTTCCTCTACTGGGGCCTGAAGCTCCTCTCGCCCTCCATGTTCCTCGTCAGCACGGTGCTCATCTGCGCGGTCTTCTCGCTCATGACCGGCACCTCCTTCGGGACCATCGGCACGGCGGGCCTGGCCCTGCTCGGCGTGGGCGAGGCCCTCGGCTTCCCCACCGGGCTCACCGCCGGGGCCATCGTGTCCGGCGCGTACTTCGGCGACAAGATGTCTCCGGTTTCCGACACCACCAACCTCGCCTCGGGCATCACCGGGACCAACATTTTTTCCCACATCGGCTCCATGCTCTATACCACCGTGCCCGCCACCCTCGTGGCCCTCGGCCTCTACTGGTACCTCGGGCTCAACTACAGCGGCGGGGCCATGCCCGACCTGACCCCGATCACTGACGCCCTCTCAGCCAACTTCAACCGTTCGTTCCTCCTCGCCCTGCCGCCCATCGTGCTGGTGGCCCTCGCCATCCGGGGCATCCCGCCGCTGCCCACGCTCGTCATCGCCATCCTCGTCGGCGTGGCCTGCGCATTCATCATTCAGGACGGCATGACCGTGAAGGGCATGTTCAAGGCCGCCACCGACGGCTACGTTTCCCAGACCGGGCACCCGCTCGTGGACAAGATCCTCTCCCGAGGCGGCCTGACCAGCATGTCCTTCGTGGTCTTCCTGCTGCTCATCGCCATGACGCTCGGCGGCATCCTCGAAGGTACCGGAGCGCTCGGCGTGGTCGTGGACCGCATGACCCGCTCCGTGACCTCCCCCGGCGGGCTCATCCTCGCCACGCTGGTTTCCTGCTACCTCATGACCATCGGCACGGGCAACGGCATGCTCTCCATCATCGTCCCGGCCCGCGCCTTTGAAAAGAAGTTCCGCGACATGGGCATCCAGTCGCGGGTCCTCTCGCGGACGCTTGAAGACGCCGTCACCCTCGGCATCGCGCTGGTGCCGTACTCCATGGCCGCCTTCTTCATCGTCGGCGTCCTCAAGATCGACGCCATGCAGTACATCCCCTATGCCTTCGTCAACTGGATCGTCCCCATCTTCTCCCTCACCTACGGCTTCACCGGGTTCGCCATCTGGAAGATCAACAAGGATGCCGGCAACTCGCCCGCCGAATCCGAAGCCTAGCCGCCGGGGACTCCCTGCGGGAATGCGGCCTCCGCAGGGCCCCGGCTTCAACCATGCAACCCCATTCCGGGCATAAGCGGCCCCGGAGGAGCCTCCCCTGCGGAGCACGGCTCCCCCGGCAACGGGAAGCCGTTCCCTAAAAACGGCATGCCCCGCCGGGGCCGCCCGGAACAGCAAAGGAACCCTTATGGACACGCAAAGATTTTCACGCATCGCCAACGGCCTCAAGTCCGCTTCCATCAGCTCCGTCACCCAGACCGCGGACGCCCTGCGCCGTGAGGGAAAGGAAGTGCTCGTGTTCAGCATTGGCCGCCCGGACTTTGACACGCCCGAGCACATAAAGGCCGCCGCCAACGACGCGCTGGCCAAGGGATTCGTCCACTATACGCACAACCGGGGCATCCTGCCCATGCGCGAGGCCGTGGCCGCCTACCTCAAGCGCCAGAACGGGCTGGACTACGATCCCAAGACCGAAATCATGATCACCGCCGGGGCGCAGGAAGCCCTCATGCTCTGCACTCATGCCCTGCTCGATCCCGGCGACGAGGTGCTGGTGCCCTCGCCGGGCTTCCTCCTCTACTATTCGAGCATCCCCATGCTCCATGCCGTACCCGTGCCCTACGTGCTCAAGGAACCCGGCTACGACTGGGACGGCGCGCCCGTCAGCGACCGGACCAAGCTCATGATCTTCAACAACCCCAACAACCCCACGGGCAAGGTCTTCTCCGCAGAAGAAATGCGCGACGCCGCCGACTTCGTGAAGAAGCACGATCTGCTCGCCATCAGCGACGAAGCCTATGACCGCCTGCTCTACGGCGACGCCAAGCACCGCTCGCTGGCCGCCGAGCCCGACATGCGCGAACGCACCCTCCTCGTCGGCTCGCTATCCAAAACCTATTCCATGACTGGCTGGCGGCTCGGCTACGTGGCTGGCGCGCCGGAACTCATCGAGCGCCTGGCCCGCCTCCAGCAGAACTACATGCTCAGCGTGACCTCCTTCGCCCAATACGGCGGGGCCGAAGCCCTCAACGGCCCGCAGGAATGCGTGGAAACCATGCGCAGAGCCTTTGAGGAACGCCGCAAGGTCCTCATCGAAGGGCTGACCGGCGCGCCGAATATCCGTTTCAACAACCCCGAAGGCGCGTTCTACCTGTTTATCGACCACCGCGACACCGGCCTCGACTCGGTGACGTTCTGCAAGCGCCTCCTTGAGGAGCAGCTTGTGGCCTGCGTGCCCGGCGACGACTTCGGCCCGTCCGGCGAAGGCCATATCCGCATTTCCTACGCCACCAGCACGGAAAACTGCGCCGAGGGCGCGCGCCGTATCCGCGCCTTCCTGAACAACCTCTAGAAACAAGGAGCCATTGCGATGCAAACCCATCGTCATCAGGCGGACATACTGATCATCGGCGGCGGCGTGTGCGGCCTCAACGCGGCCCTCACCGCCCGGGAGCAGGGCCGATCCGTCATCGTCATGGACAAGGCCGTCATTGAGCGCAGCGGACACATCGCGGGCGGCATCGACCATTTCCTCGCCTATATGAACACCGGCGCGGAATGGGATACCCGCGAAGCCTACCTCGAATTCACCGGCAAAAGCGCCCGGGGCGTGACCAACATCGACGTCGTGGATTCCGTGTACTGTCAGGAACTCCCCCACGCGCTCAAGCGTTTTGAAGAAATCAACTGCACCCTCCGCCAGCCCGACGGCACCTATTACCGCACCAAGTCCTACGGGCAGCCCGGCCCGTGGTGGATCAACTTCAACGGCAAGAGGATGAAGCCTCTCCTCGCCAAGGCCGCCCGCAAGGCCGGGTGCGCCGTGCTCGACCGCGTGGTCACCGCCGATCTGCTCACCAACGGCGGTACCGTCTGCGGCGCGGCGGGCTTCGATATCCGCACGGGCGATTTCCATATCATCCGCGCCGGGGCGGTCATCATCTCCACGGGCGGCACCAACCGCCTCTACAGCAACCCTTCCGGCATGAGCTTCAACACATGGATGTGCCCCGCCGACACCGGCGACGGCGAAGCCATGAGCCTGCGCGCAGGCGCGGAACTCGCCAACATCGAATTCCTGCGCATGACCGTGGTGCCCCGCAGCTTCAACGCCGCCGGGCTCAACGCCCTCTCCGGCATGGGGGCCGTGCTCATCAACGCCAAGGGTGAAGCCTTCATGGACCGTTACCACCCCCTCGGCATGAAGGGCCCCCGCTACAAGATGGTGCAGGGCGTGCTCAACGAAATGCGCGAAGGCCGCGGCCCCGTGTACATGGACTGCCGGGGCATCGCTCCCGAAGCCCAGAAGCATCTCATCGCCACCCTTTCCTGCGACAAGGATTCGTTCAAGGACTACTTCGAACAGCTCGGCATCGACCTTACCACCACTCCCATGGAGGTGGACACCTCCGAAGGTATGCAGGGAGGGCCCAACGAAGTCTGCGGCAGCGGCGTCAAGATCAACAAGGACTGCGGCACCAACGTGCCCGGCCTCTACGCGGGCGGCAACGGCGCCGACCAGTGCCGCAGCCTGCACATGGCCGTCACCAGCGGCATCCATGCCGGACGCATGGCCGCGCACTACTGCGCCTCCCTCGCCTCCGCCCCCGAACCGGACGAAGCCCAGATCCAGCGTATCCACGAGCGCGTCTACGCGCCCCTCGATCCCGAACGCTCCATCGGCTGGAAGGAATTCGAAATGACCCTCCAGCGCATCCTCACCGAAGGCGCGGGCCCCTGCCGCACCGAAAAGAAGCTGCTCCGCGCCAAGGAAAAGCTCGAACAGGTGCAGGCCGCCAGCGGGCTCGTCGGCGCGAAGGATCTCCACGATCTCCTCAGGCTCCACGAAGTCCACAACCTGCTCACCATCGGACGCTGCACCGTGGACGCGGCCTTGTACCGGCAGGAAAGCCGGTTCGGGAACTGCCATTTCCGCGAGGACTTCCCTGAGCAGGACGACGAACGCTTCCTCGGACAGGTGGTCGTTTCCGCCGAATCCGACGGTAAACTCAAGCTTGAACTCCGCCGCACCGACAACCCGTATGCGTAACAACCAGCATATCTGAACAGACGGAATCGCTGAACGCCATCCCGCGCCGCGACCAACGTTACGGTTTCACACACTCCCCGCAGCAAGCGGGAATGCCCCCATCGGGGCCAAACGCTCCGGCGACGGAGCCCTTTTCCGGAGGCCATCCATGCCCGCCATGATCGACACGAAGACCTGCACAGGCTGCGGAAGATGCGACCGCTCCTGCCCTCTGGACGTCATCTACTACAACAAGGACGAGAAAAAGGCGGAAATCCGCTATCCCGAAGAATGCTGGATGTGCGGTTCCTGCCGCCAGGAATGCCCGTCCGGGGCCATCACGCTGCGCTTCCCGCTGAACACGCTCTACAACGCCAGCAGCAACCCCTACATGTAAGGAGCCGTCCATGTTGTATATCGACGCCTTCAACCACATCCTGCCCAAGAAGTATCAGGCCGTCCTCGAACAAAAGGTGCCCAACCGCGACATGAGTTCCAACCTGTCCCGGTACGCCGAAACGGTCCCCACACTGCTCGACCTCGACGCCCGTTTCCGGCTCATGGACAGCGTGGAAGGCTACATGCAGGTGCTTACGCTGGCGGCCCCCACGGTGGAATCCGTCGCCTCGCCCGAAGTCGCCGTGGATCTGTGCCGCTTCGCCAACGATGAAATGGCGGAACTGGTCGAAAAGTACCCCGACCGCTTCGCCGCCGCCATCGCCGCCAACACCGCGGCGCTCGCCGCCGGTGCGCAGCCCGACCAGATCTTCACCATGGGGTTCTGGAATTGCTTCCTGACCCTCGGCGGCGCCGGCGGTACCTTCTGCCTCATCCTCGCCACGCTGATGCTCTCCAAGCGTGAGGATCATCGAGCCATCGCCAAGCTCGGCTTCCTGCCCGGTGTCTGCGGCATCTCCGAGCCGATCGTCTTCGGTTTCCCGCTGGTGCTCAACCCCACCTTTGCGATTCCGTTCATCCTGTGCGCGCCCGTTCAGGCTGCCATCGCGGTGTTCGCCACCAACATCGGCTTCCTTCCGTGCAACACCGTCGACGTTCCCTTCGGCGTTCCGATCTTCCTCAACGGCTTCGTCGGCCACGGTTGGCAGGGCGTGGTCATCCAGCTGATCATCCTGGCGGTCGGTACGCTCATCTGGATCCCCTTCGTCTTGATGGCCAACCGTCAGGCGGAGAAGGAGGCGGCTGAGGCCTAGGCCTAAGCGCTTCGCAACGAGGGGCCGCGTTCGCGTGGCCCTTTTTCAAACCCCGGCGCCTTCGACGCGCGCCGCATCCACGAGGAGGTTCGCATGTCCACCAACAAATCCGTTTTCCCCGAGGGTTTCCTGTGGGGCGGCGCGACTGCCGCCAACCAGTGCGAGGGAGCTTGGGACGTCGACGGCAAGGGGCTATCCGTCGCCGATTGCACCACGTACAAGCCGAACGTCGACAAGAAGGACTACGCCGCACTTCACGGCATCACGAGCGAGCAGGTCGCCGAGGCCGAGGCGTCTGCGGACACCCACGTCTACCCCAAGCGCCACGGCATCGACTTCTACCATCGTTACAAGGAGGACATCGCCCTGTTCGCCGAGATGGGCTTCAAGACCTTGCGCGTCTCCATCCAGTGGACCCGCCTGTTCCCCACGGGCACTGAGGCCGAGCCGCTGCAGTCCGGCATCGATTTTTACCGCAACATGTTCCGCACCCTGCGCGAGTACGGGATTGAGCCCCTCGTGACCCTTCACCACTACGAGATGCCGCTGTACCTCGCAAACCACTACGACGGATGGGGCAAGCGCGAGGTCATCGACTTCTTCCTGCGCTTTTGCGAGGTGTGCTTCCGTGAGTTCGGCGAGTACGTCACCTATTGGCTCACTTTCAACGAGATCGACTCCGTGTTCCGCCATCCCTGGACCACGATCGGCGTGTGCACCGACCGCTACGTTCCGGAGAAGCGCGAGGAACTCATCTACCAGTGTGTGCACAACCAGTTCGTCGCGAGCGCACTTGCCACCAAGATGCTGCATGAGATGGTTCCCGGTGCCCAGATGGGCTGCATGGTCACGCGAACGCTCACATATCCGGAGAATTGCAACCCCAAGAACATGCTGCTTGCGCAAAAGACCAACCGCGACAACTACTTCTACAGCGACGTCCAGGTCCTGGGCGAGTATCCCGCGCACGTGCTCAAGTACTGGGAGCGCGCCGGCATCCATGTGGAGTTCGGCCAGGGCGACGAGGCGATTCTCAAACAGTACCCGGTCGACTTCGTCTCCTTCTCCTACTACATGTCGATGGTCGACTCCATCGATGCCGAGCAGCGCGAGAAAGTTGGCGGCAACCTCGCGACGGGCGTGAAGAACCCCTACCTGCCCGTTTCCGATTGGGGCTGGCAGGTCGATCCGGACGGCCTCACCTATGCGCTCATCGATATGCAGGACCGTTATCACAAGCCGCTGTTCATCGTCGAGAACGGCCTGGGCGCCTATGACACCGTGAACGAGGACGGCACGATCGACGACGACTACCGCATCGATTATTTCCGCGAGCACATCAAGGCGATCGCGGCGGCCATCGAAGAGGGCGTCGACGTCATGGGGTACACCCCGTGGGGCTGCATCGATTTGGTGTCCATGTCCACCTGCCAGATGTCCAAGCGCTACGGATTTGTGTACGTCGACCTCGACGACGAGGGTGACGGCACGTATGAGCGCAGCAAGAAGAAGAGCTTCTACTGGTACAAGAAGGTCATCGAGACCAACGGCGCCGACTTGGCGTAATCACTTGGGCGGGCCGTGGCTTTCGGCCCGCCCCCTTCATCTATCGGGTAAAGGAAAGGAATCGACATGAAGTTTCCCGAGGGTTTCCTGTGGGGCGGCGCCACCGCCGCTAATCAGTTCGAGGGCGCGTGGGACGTCGACGGCAAGGGTCCCAGTTGCATGGATATGGCCACCAACGGCAACCACCACACGCCGCGCCAGATCACGCCCGAACTCGACCCGGACAAGCTGTACCCCTGTCACGACGGCGTGGATTTCTACCACCACTACAAAGAGGACATCGCGCTTTTGGCCGAGATGGGCTTCACGTGCTTTAGGTTCTCCATCAATTGGCCCCGCATCTTCCCCACGGGGTTCGAGGATGAGCCGAACGAGGCCGGTCTGGAGTTTTACGATCGCGTGCTCGACGAGCTCGAGCGCCACGGCATCGAGCCGCTCATCACCCTGTCCCACTACGAGATGCCCTTCGCCATCGCCCAGAGACAGAACGGGTGGGCCTCGCGCGAGACCATCGATTTGTATGTGAAGTACGCTACGGCGGTCATGAGGCGCTATCGCGGCCGTTGCCGCAAATGGCTCACGTTCAACGAGATCAACGCCGCGATGATGCCGATCGGCACGTACATGAGCCTCGGCATCCTCACGGGCGATCCGGACCTGCGCCATCAGCCCGACGACCCTCAGCTTCGCTACCAGGCGCTACATCATCAATTCATCGCAAGCGCCCTGGCGGTTAAGGCGGGCCATGAGATCGATCCCGAGAACAAGATGGGGTGTATGATCGCCTACATGCTCGCCTATCCGCTCACGCCCAATCCGGCCGACGTGGAGCTCGCACGTGAGCGCAACCAGTATCGCAACTACTACTGCTCCGACGTCCAGGTTCGCGGCGAGTACCCCTATTTCGCCCGGCGCATGTGGGCCGAGGAGGGCGTCGCGCTCGACATCGCCCCCGACGATCTGGAGATCCTGAAGGAGGGCACGGTCGATTTCTACACGCACAGCTATTACCAGAGCCAGTGCGCGTCCGTCGATGCGTCTCAGGAGACGAGCGGGAACCTGCTCGGCGGCGCGAAGAACCCCTACCTCAAGGAGACCGCTTGGGAGTGGCCGATCGACCCCACCGGCCTGCGCATCATGCTCAACCAGGTGTATGAACGCTATCAGATCCCCATCATGGTGGTGGAGAATGGCTTGGGATGTCGCGATGAGGTGAACCCGGACGGCACGATCGACGATGACTACCGTATCGAGTATCTCCGCGAGCACATCGAGGCGATGGGCGAGGCCATTGCTGATGGCGTTGAGGTGTGGGGCTACACCCCGTGGGGCTGCATCGACCTGGTGAGCAACGCCGATGGCGAGATGGCCAAGCGCTACGGTTTCGTATACGTGGATAAGCACGACGACGGCACCGGGACCATGGCGCGTAGCAAGAAGAAGAGCTTCCACTGGTACAAGAAGGTCATCGAGACCAACGGCGAGGAGCTGTAAGCCATGGGGGGAGCCGTTCCCGCTCTCGTCAATCAGATCGCGATCATGCTTTCGATCATGGGGATCGGCTGCATGCTCTTCCGCATGAAGATCATCGACCGCGCCGGTGCCAAGCAGATGGCGGATGTCGTGATCTATCTGGCGTGCCCTGCCATCACCCTGCGCACGCTCATGGTTGATTTCGACCCCGGCAAGCTGTTCGATGCCGGTTTCTGCATGGCCCTCATGACCGTCGTGACGCTTGTGTCCATCCCGCTCACCAGACTATTCTTCGAGCCAGGGGAGGGGGTCGCCCGCTATGGCGCCATATTCGCCAACAGCGGGTTCATCGGCGTACCCATCGTGCAGGGCGTTTTTGGCGAGGGTTATGTGTTCTACCTGTCGATAGGCACGTCGGTGCTTAACTTTTTCATCTGGACGTACGGGGTGTGGCTCGTCTCGGGCGACCGTGATCAGATGTCGCTCGCCAGGGTCGTGAGTAATCCCAACCTGATCGCCATCGTCGTCGGTCTCGCGTGCTTCGCCTTCTCGGTGCATCCCCCGCGGCTGCTCGACGACGTCCTCGCGGCGTTCGGCGATGTCAATACGGGCCTCGTGATGCTCGTGCTCGGGTGTTACCTGGCTCAAAGCGACCTGCGCGCGATTGCCGTCAGCAAAAAGGCATATCTTGTTTGTCTGCTCAGGCTCGCCGTTATCCCATCGGTGTCGATCGCCATCATGTCTCTGTTCCCAATGATCCCGGTCGATGTGCGTCTCACCATGCTCATCGCCACGGGAGCGCCGGTTGCGTCCTTCGCCGCCATCCTCTCCGAGAAGTTCGACGGCAACTACAAATTCGGCGTCGGTTTGGTCACGCTGTCCACCCTCTTGTCGCTCGTGGCGATGCCCGTTCAGCTCACCATCGCGAGCGCGGTGTTCTCCCTGTGAGCTCGATGGCGCGGGGCACCTCCGCGCCCAAATGAAAGGAGCGTTCATGTCCGATTCAAAGGCCTTCCCCGAGGGCTTCCTGTGGGGCGGCGCCACCGCCGCCAACCAATGCGAGGGTGCGTGGAACCTCGACGGCAAGGGGCCGTCCACCGCCGATGTCCAGAAGTTCGCCGACCCAAAGTCCCTCAAGGAGCTCATGGATGTCCACGGCCTGTGCGACATCACTGATGAGCTGATCGACGAGGCGCTCGCCTCCACCGATGACGCCGCCTACCCCAAGCGCCTCGGCGCCGACTTCTACCATCGTTACAAAGAGGACATCGCCTATTACGCCGAGATGGGCTTCAAGGTGTATCGCATGTCTATCGCCTGGAGCCGCATCTTCCCCAACGGTGATGAGGCCGAGCCCAACGAGGCGGGCCTGGCGTTTTACGACAAGGTGTTCGACGAATGCGCCAAGTACGGCATCGAGCCGCTCGTGACGATGAGCCATTACGAGCCTCCCCTGGAGTTCTGCCGCAAGTACAACGGATGGTACAGCCGCGAGTCGATCGATTTCTTCTGCCGCTACGTGGATGTCATCACCAAGCGCTATTCCGGCAAGGTGAAGTATTGGCTGACGTTCAACGAGGTGGACTCGATCCTGCGCCACCCCTTCATGACCGGTGGCCTGATCGAGAGCCGGTTCGCCGCAGACGAGTTCGAGGAGGTCCTTTTCCAGGCGATGCACCACCAATTCGTGGCAAGCGCGCTCGCGACCAAGATCTGCCATGAGAACATCCCCGGGTCCAAGGTGGGCTGCATGCTCACTAAACTCACGTTCTACCCCTATACCTGCCATCCCGCCGACGTCCTCGCCGCACAGCAGCGCGAGCGCGCCACCTATTGTTACGGTGATGTCCAGGTGTTCGGCGAGTACCCCGCCTATCTCACGTCGATGTACAAGAACAAGGGGTTTGACATCAAGATGACCGATGAGGATCTTCGCGTCATGAAGGCCTATCCAGTCGACTTTGTGTCCTTCTCCTATTACAGCTCCGGGTGCGCGGCGGGCGTCCATCACGACGAGGCCGAGGTCACGGCAGGCAATACTGTCCAGGGCATCAAGAATCCGTACCTGCCGAGCTCCGACTGGGGCTGGCAGATGGATCCTGTGGGTCTGCGCATCTCCCTCGTCGACCTTTACGACCGCTACCGCAAGCCGCTGTTCATCGTCGAGAACGGTCTGGGGGCGCATGACGAGGTCGAGCCCGATGGGACGATTGACGACCAGTATCGCATCGACTATCTCGCCGCGCACCTGCACGAGGCGCACAAGGCGATCTACGAGGATGGCGTCGAGCTCATGGGCTATACCTCCTGGGCGCCGATCGACCTCATCTCGAATTCGACCATTCAGATGTCGAAGCGCTACGGCTTCGTGTACGTTGACGCAGACGATTACGGCAACGGTACCTACGACCGCACTCGCAAGAAGAGCTTCTATTGGTACAAGAAAGTCATCGAGTCCAACGGAGCGAGCCTGTTCGAGGAATAGCCCGAGCGGCTCTCGTCGTAGGGGGGGGGGTAGCGAAGCCGCTTCCTCCGTCTCGCCGATGACTTTCCTGCGGGCAGGTGCGCGGACGCGCGTGCGGGTGCCTGATTGAACATCATCACTTGCCGTTCGCGTGGTAAAATGCAAACGTTTACCGTTCAGAGTATGGACAATGGGAGGTCCAATATGCTCGTCAATGCAGCTCAGATGCTGAAGGACGCCGAGGCCGGTCACTACGCCCTCGGTGCGTTTAACACCAACAACCTGGAGTGGACGCTCGCCATCCTCCAGGCCGCCGAGGAGGCCAAGTCCCCGCTGATCATCCAGTGCTCCGCCGGCGCCGCCAAGTGGATGGGCGGCTTCAAGGTCTGTGCCGATATGGTGAAGGCCGCCGTCGAGGCCACCGGTGTGACCGTCCCGGTCGCCCTGCACCTCGATCACGGCACCTACGAGAACTGCCTTGAGTGCATCGAGGCCGGCTTCACCTCCGTCATGTACGACGGCTCCCACGAGGAGACCTTCCAGATCAACCTCGACCGCACCGCTGAGATCGTGAAGATCGCCCACGAGAAGGGCATCTCCGTCGAGGCCGAGGTCGGCGGCATCGGTGGCGTCGAGGACGGTATCGTGGGTCAGGGCGAGATCGCCGACCCCGATCAGTGCAAGCAGATCGCCGCTCTCGGTGTCGACTTCCTCGCCTGCGGCATCGGCAACATCCACGGCGTGTACCCCGAGGATTGGGCCGGCCTGTCCTTCGACGCTCTTGCTGCCATCAAGGAGGCCGTGGGCGACCTGCCGCTGGTTCTCCACGGCGGCACTGGCATCCCGGTGGACCAGATTCAGAAGGCCATCTCCCTCGGCGTTTCCAAGATCAACGTGAACAC
>ERZ834859.1751-NODE-1751-length-21575-cov-26.568030_pt1 | contig 21575 bp, 15 predicted proteins | sample MGYA00519947_ERZ834859 | MGnify/ENA primary metagenome ERZ834859 (study PRJEB31850, sample SAMEA3708763) | human gut metagenome | biome: human gut; feature: human-associated habitat; material: faeces | place: China | collected 2014 ...
CCGACTTTGCCGCACGATTATTGTGGATTATGCTTCAGCAATATCCTATGGAACGTCTGAAACATCTTATCACTCACTTTCGTTTTATCCCCACCATTTCAACCAATCCCATGACGGATGGCATAGAAGTTTCATTTCAGCCGTCAATGGATGGCTTCATTCTGTTAGAGGATGTATTCACACTGATTGATAAACTGGGAATGAAGAATCCACACAAGAAACCGATTGTAGTACTGGACGAATTCCAAGAAATACGTACATTGGACAAGAATCTGGATAAAAAATTGAGGTCTATTCTACAGACTTACAACCATGCCAATTACATTTTCTTAGGTAGCCAGGAATCGATGATGCAGGAAATCTTCGAAAAAAAGAAATCCCCTTTCTATCATTTTGGATATTTGATGAAGTTGGGTAAGATTCCTCAAGATAACTTCTATGAGTTTCTCAAGAATGGCTTTCTTCTCTTGGGTGAGGATATGGATGCTGAAACGATAGGCCGCAGCATTCTGTCGTTCACCAATTGTCATCCCTATTACACCCAGCAACTGGCTTACCAGACATGGAATAACTGGAAACAAAACGGTTACAGTGATACTTTGGTGGAAACTGCCATTACGGAGTTGACCCATGTACACGATATGGATTATGAACGTTTATGGAGCACTTTCAATAAAACAGATAAAAAAGTCTTGATAGGCTTAACTATGCAGATGGGGACTCCGTCCAGTCTTCCTTTTCTACAAGCTGTCGGTATTGATTCTCCAAGTACAGCTTTCAGTAGCTTGAAGCGACTTGGACAACAAGGATATGTGATACGTAATGAGGGGTATGAACTGGATGACCCTTTCTTCAGAAGGTGGATTGAAGTAAAGAGAGAAGGGCGATAGAAAGAGGAAATCCTTGTTGGGTTTCGTATCATTTCAGCATATTGAGTTTTATGCTTATCATGTCTTTATATGATATTTGCATCTCCTCCGGTAGAAAAGAGAGACTGATGAACTCCATCCATTTGGTTTCTACTTTCAAGAGTTTCTTGAAGAGGTTTTCTATTACTTTTTCGTCCAATCCCGACGCCCGTATGGACGTGACAAAGTCAGCCTTCTTTAATTTACGTTTTTTGCCGTTTAGTGTAAGTGCAAGTTCTTCGGTGTCTTCAGGCATCACCAATGCGGTAGACAGCATGTCATATGCTGGTGTGAGCGTATATACCTCTTGTTGGGGACTATAAAGCGAGAAGTTCTTCAAATGCATGTCGGCATTACCGGTTATCCATGAAAAGACGACTTGCTCCCAGAAATTCACCAGGTCCAATTTGGGAGCGGATGAATATCTCAGCACTAACTTCGCAATCTGTTCATAAGAACCTTTGTATTTTTGTTCAGTGAGTTTTTCAGAAAGTTGGCACATGTCTTCCATAGCCAATTTCCCTCCTTCATTCGTGCGGTCTATGCGCCGGGTGATATAGCATAATTCACCATCCTCAAAGCGGATGAGGCTATGCGGCACAACTCGTATCTTGGCTATCTCCGCAAGATGCATTGTCAGATCCTCTAATTCGGGAAGATTGCCGAACCGTTCGGTTTGCGGCTTCAAAATATAGCGCCCCCATAAGCCTACAATCGTAAATCGTCCAGGCTCGTTTTTACTTCCTTTGTTGATATCCAATGATAATTTGGCCTGCACTCCGGTCAGTGTGGTCTGACTGCGAATTACCTGCCTTGCCAAATCGTTGAGATTATTGTGCGTATAAGGCAATATAGGCGCCTCTAGTGTCCCGAATATCTTTTTTGAGCAAGCCTTGTGGAAATCCCTCTCATTTCCATTCAGTTCTTTGTAGCAATACAGACATTTTGCCATTTTTAATCCTCCTCATTTATAGGTTCGATACCCACTGCACCGATACAGTCTTTACAGCACGCCAGCAACAGTGACATTCGGTCACGTGCATCTATTTTCCAGTTCTTTTCCGCAATGTCAAGCAGCCATCCTTCGGGTATCAGCCCGTCGAAAAAAGGAAACAGCACTTTGTCGTGATAGGCTTTCTCTGTCAAGGGTAATGTGAGACTGACAGCTTCTGCAACATCCGACTGCAGGAATTCCGTATCGTACTGGAAGGTATAGCCATCCTCATCCTCTGTGAGGATACCGGCTTTTATTCCTCGGAGATTTATCAATGCCTGCTTCATCATTCGTCAGTTTTAGTTATAGGTACTGCGCCAACTTCGCTGCCGAACAAAGACAGTAGCTGGTTTACCTTGTCCAACCGCAGCGTCTGTTTGCCTTGCTCCAATTCACGGACAAAGCGCAAGCCTACTCCTGACTTTTCCGAAAGTTCCACTTGGGTCAGATTGTACTGCTTACGCATCGCTTTTACATATTTGGATAATGTTGTTTGTTCCGTATATTCCATTTTTATACCCTTTGGGGTACAAAGATAGAATATATTTTCGTTATTACACCCATAAGGGTATAAAAAGATTAAAGGAGAAAGAGATTATATCTTTTCGGGTATAAATTAGCTAGAATAAGTTTATGAATCTATCCATTTCCTGTCTACCTATTTCTGGCTTTACTCTTAAAGCCTGCCAGTCCTTCACTGCTTCAACGGCCTCTGTGATAATTCTTTCAGTGGCTTTTGGGCTAAGCATATAATCTCTTATGAGAATCACACTATATTTCTAGGCCGGCTTTGCTTGATTCTGCTGAGTACATAAGAAGATAGCTTGTTATATTGTTCAAACTCTTATAAATTCTTGTCACTTTTGCTGCGTACAACTGTCTAAATGGTGAATTGCTGAAAAAAGCAAGAGGCTGTCTCAAAATGCACTTGAGATAGCCTCTTCTATGCAAATGTTTTACTCTTCAGTTTATTCCTGATATTTCACTTTTGTTCCCAAAGCATCGTGGCGCATTTCGCGCTCACTTCGGTAAAGCTTTTCATCTTTTAAATAATAGTATTCCTGATAACCTCCAAATTCGATATTGGCATACTCTAAGTGGTCTTCGGCCTTGCAAGACTTCCATGTACCTTCATACTTCACTGAATCAGAGAAAGTGATGAGGGTGGTTGAGTCTGCACGGAGTTCAAACCTCACGCCATTTTCCGTTATGAATGTACCGGCGAAAGAATGAGTAGACTCTGTACTGTTAGTATTGGTACAAGAATATAAAAAACCGAAAGCTATTGTCAACATAGCCAAAATCGTTCGTCTCATTGTTCTTTTGTTTTTATAGAAAAGAGAGTGCTTCTTTTCCGGAAACACTCTCTTTTATTAGTTATCTGCAGTGATGATTATCTTTGAGCAGGAGTACCAGAGTTCTTCTTAACATCAACTTCGAATGTCAAAGTGAATGTCTTCCACTTGTAACCGAACTTCACAGGGATGAACAATTTGTAATCCCAGTTAACCGGAGTACCGCTGTAGTTGTTGTAAGTCAGAGTTTCATCTGCCTGGTTGTAAACAACCTTGGTATTAGAAGGCAGAGGACCGTTTGTTACACCATCAGTCGGAACCAAGTTACCGTTAACCAGTTTCAAGTTAGACTTGATTTGGTCTGTCATCCATTCGCCCGGAACTACTTCGTAGAATTCCCGCAAAGCTTTCTGCAAGCCGGTAGTATTGGCTACAATATACTTCTTGCCTGATTCGTCAGCATTCCAAGAAACATAAGTGAAAGCACCCTTAACGTCAATTGTACTACCACCTACAGTTGCATCAGTAAAGTTCTCAGTTTCACCTGTAGTTACTGTCAACGGTTCGATGATAAATGCATCATATTCCTTGATAGTTGCAGTGTGGGCAGCAGCCAGCAGAGAACCAGCAGCACAAGCATCTTTGTAGCATACGTCGGCAACCAACTTGATGGGGACATACTTGCCTACGAGAGCCTTGGCAGCTTCTGTCGGAGCGTCGCCGCTACGCGGTGCGTGAGTCGGGTTTACTTCTTCCAACTTGATGTTGTAAGTGATTTCATTGGCATCCAGCTTGTTGGGAGCGTAGTTCACAATCTCAGCAGCTTTCTTGCCGTCGATGTACAGGATTGTTCCGTCAGGACTTACAGTCGCAGTCTTTTCAACAACGCTTGTACCGTTGAAATATTCGTACTTGTAAGCAGAATTGGCAGCTTCCAGTTTTTCTTTGTCGAACACGAAGCGGGCACCTTCCTCTGAATAAGCACCACCTTTCACACCCTGGTGGCCGCTGGCAGCATAAGGATACAGTCCGGAATAGAAGAACTTCTTACCGGCACGCAGTGCATCGGCATACCAGATTGCGCCGCCCAAACCGGTTGTCGGTTTAACTCCGAGGTCGTTCAGGAAACCGTTCAGCAAGTCTGTGTAGATGTTACATGTCGGGTTATTCTCTGTATTGTTAGACCATGCCGGATTGGATTCCTCGGTATTGTAAACAATCGGGTTTACATTGAATGTGGACCATTCATTGTCGTTCTTCCAGTAGCGGCCATCGTAACCCCAGAGGTTGAATACCGGCTTGTAGATAGTACGTGTCAAAGTAATCTTCAATGTAGGATATGCACCTGTAGGATCGGAGTAGTAGCAAACCTTGCTGAAGCTCATCTTTTCCTGGTTGTTCCAGTTCGGATACTTCTTAACGATGTCTGCATGAGTCAGTGTCCAGATGATGTTGTAAGATTCTACACCAGCTTCAGAGTTGGCAATCACAGAAGCCGTACCTTCGCCGGCACCCTTTGTACCATCAAATTGAGTATAAACGGCGTGGAATTCCTGCTTGGTCATACCACCTTCTTTAGCCTTGTCGTAGATGTCCTCATTCATTTCCTGAGTACCGATGCGACCGGTGTAGTTGCTGCAGTAATAGATAGAATCAGCAAAAGCATGAGACAACTCTCTCTCGCCAGCTTCTTTCACCCATTTCACTTTCAGGTAACGCATGGCAACCAAAGCATTGTTTACTGTATCCACCAGTTCCACGCGAACGATAGGCTCACGACCTACAGCTGTTGCAGAAGTACCTTCGACAGTGTAAACCTTGGAAGACATGATACCGTTTTCGTGAGAATCCAGCTTGGCAAATTTCTGCTGGTCTGTCTTGTTGGTGTTACCATCTACGCCACCCAATGTGTTATAAGAGCAGTAGGGATGTAGAAACGGAATGTCAGACCATAATCCTTGTAGTTTGCCAGATTTGCATGGTTAGCGTGGTTAGTTTTAGCATCTTTAGCGTCTGTAACACAAACCTTCACCAATTTCTTCAAATCAAGCGGCTCGTTATAAGGTTGCTTAAAGTCTACATATTCGTTGGCTTTAGATTCGTATACGCATACAGAGTCATGATAGTGTACATAGAAGTCTTCTTTGCCGTCGTTCTGGATTTCATCGGCAAACTTACCGGTCATAGTTTTGCTAAAGTCAGTTTTGCTATTAACCAGATACGGAACCTTAACCTCTTCGTGCAGACGTACATATTCAGAGTTCACATACACCTTAGTACCTTGTTCGTCAAAAGCTTTCTTTTCAGCAGCTGTATAGTTTTCAGCAGCGATAGGAGCTTTCAAAGATGCCATGTAGAACTTTTCCTTGTCGCCGGCAGTCGTTGCAGCGATAGAACCCTTGACTGTCTTTTTGAATTTTACTGTCAGCACGTCCTTATTGATGTCGTACTTAACCGGTTGAATCGGGCTGTTAGTCTTAATATCAGCACCGGTAGCCTTGGTCATAATATTTTCAGATGTGATGCAATCAAATGAGGGCAATTCAATATCTGAAGTACGGACACCTACGCTGGGGCTTACATGGAAATAAGCCTCGTTGTAATCTGTAGAAATAAAGTTAGCTGTAGCAGCAGCATTTACGTGGTCCAAAACCGGAGTCGTAGTGTGGTCTTGAGTTGTATGCTTAGCCATAGCCTGATACTTCTGCGGGGTATATTGCAGGGTAGTCAGCGTGATGGCGGCAATACCGTTGATGTGGCTGGTAGGGATTACGGCCAGGCTGGTCAGACGATGACCAATCAGGGACATCACCTCAGCACTTACCTTGTCAATTTCAGCAGCCAAGTCCTTCAGCTTCTCGTCTGTAACGAAGTCGCCTTTCAATTCTTCTTTCAGAGCCGCAATCTTTTGGTTTACGATGTCCAAAGAAGCCAACTTGTCGATTTGGTCTTGCAGTTCTTTCTTCAGAGCTTTCAAGTCGTCATCAGAAACACCACCTTCTGCCGAACCGGCCTTGTCCAAAGCTTCCTGAGCCTTGTCCTTAGCTTCGTTGGCAGCTGTTTTAGCATCGTTGACAGCTGTCTCCAAAGTCGAAACTTTCGCAGCCAGCTCTTCAAGTGAAGCTTTCTTGCCCAGTTGTTCCTGCAAGTTCTTGATGTCGTCATCATAGTCCTTACAAGACGTGAACGTTCCTGTCGCACCTATCATCAAGGCACTGAACAGGGTCACACTTAGAAACTTTTGTTCATAATTGAAAAACTTTAAATTTATAAATTTAAAAAATAAAAAGTGAATAATTTTTCATTTCCGGCATTCCTTTTCCCACAATGCTTTTGTTAAAAAATTCCGTTACTTCGCAGGTAACGGGAACCATCTTGAATCAATTATGTGAAAAGAAGTTTAATATAGTTGTAATGCCTCTATAATTGTTTATAACATTTTAAGTGATGAAAGATGAAAAGTGGCTTATAGGTGGAATTCTGATAATATGACCGAGAGGTAAAGTTACGATAAAGGGAAATCAAAATATTTATAGGGAAAGAAAGACTTAAAGTGTTATTTTGTAGAGTTTTGGCTTAAGGGGAAGTTGTTGAGAAATGAGCGAGAGGACTCTTCCCTTCAAGAGATGCTTCTTGCGGGAGGAATAAATATGGACACATCTAGGCCGCTTTATCAATAAAAATAAAAAAATCTATGCCGAGATTCCATTGCTTTTTACAAAAGAAATTACCTTCTCGTTTGCTTCATCAATCTTCTTGTCGTTGAAAGGTTTGAGATAGGTTTCAGTAACATTTATCGATGAATGTCCCATCGCTTCGGAAATAATGCCAGGGTGAATCTCACAATAATATGCCATTGTGGCCCACGTGTGTCTTGCCGAATACGAACTAAGATGTGAACTCATATTCAAATGTGTTTTTAAAGCTGACAGCTGATAGTTAAAACGCCTCAAAGCTGATTGATACTCTTTATAAGCCGCTTCTGTACCATCCTTGCTACGTAATATTGGGAATAAATAAGGTGAGTTCTCGTCCTTATTGGATACCATGTGTACCAGCTGTAAGGCTTCAGGGGATAGAAGTACCCGTAAGGTGCGACCAGTTTTTCTTCTACGATAGGACAATACATTCCCTTGCAGGTCTTTCTTATGCAAGAAAGCTAAATCGACAAATGGGAGACCACGCATCATAAACATAAAAACAAATAGCATTTTGGCCTTTTGAAGGCTTGAGGAAGGAATCCTTTTGGACAAATCCATTTCTGTCCCGCGAACTAAAGTTCCTATATCCGAAGCTTCCAAAGCTCTTTTCTTGTCTGCTTTAGTTCCTGTATACACATGTTCAAATAATCTAGGAGTATAACGAACACATCGTAAATCTACAGCTCGATTGTAAGCCGAGCGAATGACTTTCATATAGGTAGAAACGGTGTTCCAACTGCAATCTCGTTGACGCAGGTGCATTTCAAAACGTTTCAAAACCACTGGATTCAATTTGCGCAGATGCAAATCCCGATAGTTATTGAATGCGGAAAACACATTCAATGTAGATTGGTAAATATGGGCTGTTCCCCATCTTCCATTTTCTCGAAGCTCTCCAATAATAGTTGACAGCATTTCTTGTAAGGTAATCTCTTTCATCTTCAATTTAAATTATACATTCTCTTATTAATAATATGTATAAGTACAATCCCTTTATAATGCAGAACATACGTGCAAATACACTAATAATTGGGGCGAACAACAATCCCATTAACAAAAAAGTGCGCTTAAATGCAGATTTTTCGATTAATTATAAAAAAAACAGCATTATTATTTGCTCATTTATAGAAAAACAATTATGTTTGCACGGAAAATTCCTCCGTTACCTGCGAAGTAACGGAAAATTTTAACAAAAAAATAAGAGAAAGTAATACCAAATATGCGAGATTATTCACTTTTTATTTTTTTAAATTTATAAATTTAAAGTTTTCAATTATGAACAAGAAGTTTCTAAGTGTGACCCTGTTCAGTGCCTTGATGTTGGGTACTGCAGGTACGTTCACGTCTTGTAAGGATTATGATGATGACATCAAGGACTTGCAGGAACAACTGGACAAGAAAGCTTCACTTGATGACCTGAATGCAAAAGTTACTACGTTGCAGACGGCTGTAGATGAAGCCAAAAGTGCCGCAAACGAGGCCAAGAACAAAGCTCAGGAAGCTTTGGACAAGGCTAATTCGACAGAAGGCGGAGTATCCGAGGCAGATTTGACTGCTTTGAAGAAAGAACTGGAAAAGCAAATTGAGAAGTTGGCTTCTTTGGAGGCAGTTGAGACTAAAATCAACGACTTGAAAGAAGAATTGGAAGGCGGCTTTGTTACAGACGAAAAACTAAAAGACTTGGCTGCTGAGGTTGATGCATTGAGCGCTCAAGTTATGTCTATTATCGGACATCGTTTGACTAGTCTGGCTGTAATTCCTACAAGTCATATCAATGGTATTGCAGCTATTACATTGACTACTCTACAGTATACTCCACAAGAGTACAAGGCAATGGCAAAACATGCAGACGGTCCTCAAACTGACAAAGATTCTGAAGGTACGTTTACAGCACATTCCAAAACTCCTGTACTTGACCACGTTAATAAAGCTGGTGCCAAGCCGTACACAGTGTCTACAGACAAAAATGAGGCTTACTTCCACGTTAGCCCCAATATGGGTGTACGTACAGAGGATATTTATATGCCTTCTTTCGATTGCATCAAATCTGAAAACATCCTCACCAAAGCTGGCGCAACGATTTCCGAGAATTCTCCTATCCAGCCTACTGACTATAAGATAAAAGACAATGTATTGACAGTACAATTCAAGAAGACTGTTGCCGAATCCATCAATGAAGCAGGCGGTCATGCAAGTGGAAAAGAAACTTTCTACATGGCTTCTCTAAAGGCTCCTATTGCTAAAGAAAACCTGACTGCTGATGAAGCTAAAGCTCTTAAGGAAAATGGTACTCAGGTTTATGTGAACTCTGAATATGTTCGTCTGCACGAAACAAAGGTGGCTCCCTACATTGCTAATGCACGTACGATGTACAACGGAAATATGGGTGGTGATTTTGCTGACGAAGTTCAGACTGATGGTGAAGGTAGATTCTATGTGCACTATCACGACTCTATTTGTGCATATGAGTCACAGGCTAACGACATGATTGACGTTTATGCACAGTATAACAAGGTACTCGACTTGAAAAAATTAGTGGAGGTTTGCACAACAGAGATTGATGCTACAGATCACAAAAAACATGCTGAATTGGAGAAATACAAAGACTATGGTCTAACATTCCGTTTCTACAAAGCTACTGGAGAATATTTTACTTTGGGTGGCCCTGAGGGTAATAGTAACAAGACCGACCAGCAAAAATTCGCAGAAATCGATTCTCCTATGAATGGTCACATGACTTCAAAAGTCTATAGCCTTGACGGTGTATCTGCCACTGCAGTAGGCCGCGAACCGTTGGTACGTGTAGAGTTGGTGGATACTGTAAACAATGCTTTGGTAGCTATGCGTTACATCAAGGTGAAATGGGTGAAAGAAGAAGGTATGCGTGAGATTGGCTTCACATACGATGACACCATGTTCAAATGTGGTGATTTCGCAGACAAGATTGGCACTGTAGCCATGAACGAAGTTATCTACAACGGTGCAAAAGAGGGTGGTATGACCAAGCAGGAATTCCACGCCGTTTACACTGATGCCGGTTTCGACGCACAAGATGGAGTAGATTATGGTAAGGTTGAACTTATTAAGAATACAGAAGACGGAGTTGAATCTTATAACATTAAGTGGACTTTGACTCACGCTGACATCGTGAAGAAATATCCGGTATGGAAAAATCACGAAGATATGGTATTCACTAAGACATTCTTCTGGAAAGATCCGACAAAGGCATATCCTACTTTGAAAATTACATTGACACGTACTATCTACAAACCTACATTCGGTGGATATGGATATGACAATCGTTATTGGAAGAAAAACACCAATAACACTGTATTCAATGTGAACCCGGTAGTTTATGGTGCTGTGGAATGGAATCCTGCATGGAATGAAACCACTGGACACGTATTGACTGGCGATAAGACTAACAATAATCCGACCGTAAATATCTACACTGACTTAGTGAACGGTTTCTTGAACAAAGACGGCGTAAAACCTGCTACTGGTGCATGGGAATACCTGTACTTCCAGGATAAGAACGTTGCGAATGTGAAGAATCCTTATTCTCCTACATTTGAATTGGAAGGTGTACGTTTTGAATTCGATGCTGAAAAGTTGGCTGGTAAAACTTATAAGTACTTTGATGTTGCCAGCAAGACATTCAAGGATGGTGCTGTTACATTGAGTACTGACAACACAAAATTGTACATTGCAGGTGAATTGGCTGCAACAATTGACAATTATAAGGACAACCTCTGTACTGTCGTAGATAATCCTCTGAAAGGTCACAAGACTTATAACATCAAATTGCAAGAAGCTGATCCGGATGCAGCATCCAATTTCGGAAAAGACACCAAACCGACAGAAGCTGCCAAAGCTTTGGTAGGCCAGATTGTTCCTATCAAGTTGGTTGCAGACCTTTGCTATGGTGATGCAACTCCGGGACATCCGGCTGCTCATACTGAAGTTATCAAGGCTTATGATGCCAACATCATTGAACCGATGACTATCACAGTGAATAAGGAAGAAGGAGAAGTAACTGATGCTGTTGTTAACGGTAGCTCTGTAGATGTAACAGGTGCTTATACTTACACTTGCTGGAATGCAGACGAAAACGGTAATTTCTACACTGCTTCTGAAGCTCCCAATGCAACAGCTCTGCAAAAAGAACTGTTCAAATTCTACGAATGTACTCCGAGCAACTGGATGACCGATCAAGTTAAGACTAACCTGAAACTGGTAGACGGCAATTTGCAGCCTGTTGCTGGTTACAAGGAAGGTAAACTTCCTGCCAACACAACTGTAGTTTACAACGTAGATGCAACTGGTAAGGAAACACTGACTTACTACAACCACAGTGGTACTCCTGTAAACTGGGATTATGAAATCTATGTTCCTATCAAGTTCGGTTATAAGTGGAAGACTTTCACTCAGGAATTCAAAATCCACGTAAATGAAAATGCTGGTACTCCCGCAGGAAGATAAGAGACAACTCTGAAAAGAGATGCCAAGAAAGTAAACTGACAAGAGAGAGTGCTTCATCCGATTGAAGCACTCTTTTTTATAATATAACAACTAAAAATATGAAACAAACAGTCATTATAGGAATATTGTTGGGGATACTGCTACTAACCGGATGTGACAACAACGAAAAAGAACATGATTTTGTCGGTATATTCACTACTGCCAACGGCATAAAGTTTGAGCTTCGTCCAGATTCTACATCAATCATAACTTTCAAAGATTCTATGATTTACGAAAGTTCTTGGAAAATAAGCAAAGATCGTAACAATGAAACCTATGCCAACATAGAGTTTGCTGGTTATCAGAATTATTATTATTTGAAAAATGGTAAGCTTTATCGCAGTATACGCGAAATGAACCATGATGCCTTAGGTGAAGAGGTGAAGTATCTAGAATGATTTCCGCGCCTCTCATCACTCTCTAGATTTTTTTTCTCCCTACTTTGCTTCCACACTTCCACCCATCTCCTGCATCCCCCTATCCATCGGCATTTACCCCGCTGTGGAAGCAACCAAAAAAGGTGGAAGCAAATTTTGCTTCCACCTACTCAAAACGCTATAGTTTTACCGTAACCTACTCGTCTCTACCATAATACCCCGTGCAAGGTACATAAATCGGTTGGTTCAGTTTTCCTGCATTCTCGAGCTTGCCTTCGCTGCGAAGCAGGCGAATATGAAGCTGTGCAGTAGAGCGCATCATTCCGCAGAGGCTCTGAAAATCACTGCGCGTAAGGAACTGATGCGTAGAGAAGTAGCTCGTCAGCCGCCTGTCAATCTCCTTGTCACTCAGCTTTTGGGAATGCTCATTCAGCCCTAGCGGTTTAGCTTTGATAGCGCCTATCTCATTCTTCAGCACCTGGTCGGCACGAAACTTGATGCCCTTCAGCTTAATCTTGGTGGTTTTACGTTTGGTCGCGGCAGTCACCGGTTCCGTGCTCGTCAGTACGGGATAAAAATAGCCGATACCGTCCAGATGTACCTGCCGCCCCTCGGCGAGGTCTTCCCCCATGACGTGCGACAAGGCATCCAGTACCGCCGAGACATCAGTCTCCGTCAACGAGCTGCGTTCCTGAATTCTGCGACGCAGTTCGTCGGTAGTGGTAGAGCCGTTCAAGCGGATGCGCGGATGAAGTATCTTTTCTTCCCGCTGTTTGTCTTTAGGTTCCGGGAGCTCATACCAATCGAATAAAATTGCCATAGTTCAATGTCTTTTAAGTTGTTGTACAATACGTTCGCGCCCTATGCGGAATAGGTGCGGGTTACGTACTTCATCCGTAAAAGCTTTGGGAAGAGAAACGCCTAACGGCCATGAACAGCTCTGCTTACAGTCGTCAAGCGATTGCTTCATGGCCGTAAGCAGAGCTGTTCATGGTCGTTAGGCGTCATCTATTCCCTATACAAAAGTAGACAAACAAAGGGAGAAAAGCAAAGGAATGCCTATGTTTTAAAAAAGAAATCCAAAGGTTTCCGACACCACGCTGTATAGTTTGTGCAAGCAGGCATTTATTTAATAATTATTCTGCTGAATACTTGTTTTCTGCCTTCTGATGTCGTATCTTTACGAGAATTATATTTACCCAAACAAGCTGACAAACAGAATGAAAATTACCTTGATTAGAGCAGAAAAAGAGAGCAGAAAGGAAGCCCTCAGCACCCTGGAAGCGGATGCACTGATTAAAAAACTAAAAACCGAAACCAAAGCCGGACATGTATCGACCCTCCGGGCCATCCTTCCTCAACTGGAGGGCACTTGCGCCCAATACGAACATATAGACAAGTTGCCCCGCATCTATCCCGCCGTGGAATATAGCCGTACACAAGAGGGGGAACGGTGGATGAAGAACTATAACGGACTCGTACAACTGGAAGTAAACCGTCTGTCGGGCATTGCCGAAGCGGAATATGTAAAGCAACAAGCCGCCCTGCTGCCACAGACCTTTGCCGCTTTCTGCGGTTCCAGCGGACGGAGTGCCAAGATATGGGTATTGTTTGCCCTGCCCGACGGCACGACACCGAAGCGGGAGAGCGATGCCGCCTTGTTTCATGCCCACGCCTACCGTATGGCGGTGAAGTGCTACCAGCCCTTGCTGCCGTTTGCCATTACATTGAAAGAACCTTCCCTTACCCAGAGTTGCCGCATGACTCTGGACGGATATCCTTACTACAATCCTGCCGCTGTGCCTTTCTGCCTGGAACAGCCCCTCGGCATGCCCGAAGAGGAGAACTTCCGGCAACGAAAACTCGCAGAAAAGAACCCGCTGTTGCGGCTGCATCCGGACAGTAAAGCCTCGGACACCTTCGCCATACTTTTCGAATCGGCCCTTGACCGTGCATTCCGCGAATTGGACGGCTGGAAACGAGACGGAGATTTACGGATACTGCTGGTGCCTCTGGCCGAACATTGTTTCAAGGCAGGCATCCCCGAAGAGGAAGTAGTCCGCCAGACATTGATGCACTATTACCGGGAAGCGGATGAATTCATTGTCCGTCAAACGATTCATAACCTATACCAAGAGCTTAAAGGCTTCGGGAAAAAGAGCAGTCTGACGCAAGAGCAGGAGAGCGCTTTCCGGCTGGAAGAGTTTATGGACCGCCGGTATGAGTTCCGCTACAACACCGTTCTGGATGATTTGGAATACCGTCAGCGCGACTCCGTCCATTTCTATTTCAAGCCTGCTGACCAGCGTGCCCGCAGTACGGTCTCCATGAATGCCCTGAAGGAGGGTATCCGCGTATGGGACCGCGACATCAACCGTTTCCTTACTTCAGACTACGTGCCACTCTATAATCCCGTCGAAGAATACCTTTACGACACCGGCCGCTGGGATGGGAAAGACCGCATCCGGGCATTGGCCGACCTCGTCCCGTGCCACAATCCTCATTGGCGGGAGCTGTTCTACCGCTGGTTCCTGGGCATGGTGGCACACTGGCGTGGAATGGACCGGCAACACGGAAACAATACTTCTCCTCTGCTTGTCGGTTCTCAAGGGTTCCGGAAATCCACCTTTTGCCGCATTTTGCTGCCACCGGAGCTGCGTTTCGGCTATACGGACAGCATCGACTTCAAGAGCAGGCAGGAAGCAGAACGCAGTCTGGGACGCTTTCTGCTCGTCAACATTGACGAGTTCGATCAAATCAGCATCAACCAGCAGGGCTTCCTGAAGCATCTGCTGCAGAAACCGGCTGCCAACCTGCGCAAACCCTACGGCAGCACCATCCGTGAGATGCGGCGGTATGCCTCCTTCATAGGCACCAGCAATCAGAAGGACTTGTTGTCCGACCCCAGTGGCAGCCGCCGTTTCATCTGCATTGAGGTCACCGGTCCCATCGATACGAATGTCAGCATCAACTACCGCCAGCTCTATGCGCAGGCTCTGAATGCCGTAGCCAAAGGTGAGCGCTACTGGCTGGATGATGCCGATGAAGCCATCTTGAAGCGGACGAACCGGGAATTTGAACAGCTCACCCCACTGGAACAACTCTTCCACAGCCATTTCCGCGCGGCAGAAGAGGATGAAGAGGGGCAATGGATGATGCCCATGCAGATTCTTTCCGCTTTACAGACAAAGACGCGTGACCGTCTGGCAATCAACAAGGTTGCCGTATTCGGGCGGACGCTCAAGAAGCTTGAAATACCGAACAAGAAGTCAAGGCAGGGGACACTGTATCATGTAATGCCGCTGGATTAAATGCTCTGCAGTAACCCCGCACAAGCATCTTCCAGAATGTCTAGCACATACTCAAAACCTTCGGAACCGCCGTAATAGGGGTCCGGTACATGGTCGACATGGGTAAACTTTGTACAGTATTCCGTCATGCGGTGTATCTTGCTCCATTCGGCGGTTGAAGGGGCACGATCTTTCAGGTCGTCGATGTTGCGGTCGTCCATACCGATAATCAGGTCGAAGTTGTAAAAATCCTCGGTACGTACGGGTCGCGAAAGATGCGTCAGATTGTATCCACGGCGGGCGGCATGGGCACGCATCCGGCTGTCCGGCAGTTCGCCCTGGTGATAGGACAGAATGCCTGCAGAATCGATTAAAAACTCATCCGCACGTCCGGCTTCTTCTACCAGATGTTTCATGACTCCCTCTGCCGAGGAGGAACGGCAAATGTTGCCGAGGCAAACGAAAAGTATCTTCTTCATATTTCTTTAGTTACGAGTTATTTACATCGGGTCTACATCATAATACACTATCAACGACTTGAAGCGGTCTTCCGCCACCATCTCCTTTTGCACCTGGACGAGCAGCTCGCGAGCACGTGCCATTGGGGCATTGGTTTCTATCTTCAAGACAATCTTTCGGATGAACAGGGTCTGTACGCGTGCTACGGGCGGCTTGTCCGGTCCCAGTACCCGGTTGCCAAAGACGGTGCGGAGCTTGGCGGCCATAGTCTGTGCCATGAGGTCGAGCAGGGTCTCGTTCCGGTTCTTCAGGTAGACATACACCAGGCGGTAGTAGGGCGGGTAGTGGAACATCTGGCGTTCGGCAAGCTGCCCGCCTACCATGGCTTCGTAGTCGTTGGCAATGACTTGCGGGATGATGGGATGGTCGATGCTTTTGGTTTGTAGCACCACCCTGCCGCGCTTGTTCTTCCGTCCGGCGCGTCCGGCAACCTGCGCCATCAGCTGGAAGGCGCGCTCGTAGGCGCGGAAGTCGGGATAGTTCAGCATGGTGTCGGCATTGAGTATGCCCACAATGCTGACGTGGTCGAAGTCCAGACCCTTGGACACCATTTGCGTGCCTATCAGGATGTCCGTCTTGCCTTGCTGGAAATCGGAGATGATGCGCTCGTAGGCGGTACGGGTGCGGGTGGTGTCCAAGTCCATACGGGCTACGCGGGCGTCGGGGAAGAGGGCTTTGATGTCATCTTCTATTTTTTCCGTGCCGAAGCCGCGGTTGCGCAGGTCAGTGCCCTCGCAGGCGGGGCAGATGCGGGGCAGTTGGTAGGTGTAGCCACAGTAGTGGCAGGTCAGTTGGTTCAGCCCCTTATGGTAGGTGAGGCTGACGTCGCAGTTCTTGCACTTGGGTACCCAGCCGCAGGTGTTGCACTCTATCATGGGGGCGAAGCCGCGGCGGTTCTGGAAGAGGATGACTTGTTCTTTTTGTTCCAGCGCCTCGCGGATATATTGTAGGAGCAGTGGGGAGAACGGACCGTTCATCTTCTTCTTGCGGTGCAGCTCCTTGATGTCTACGGGGATAATCTCCGGCAGTTGTATCTCTTTATAGCGTTCTTTCAGTTCCACGAGGCCATACTTACCGGTAGTGGCGTTGTGCCAGGTCTCTACGGAAGGGGTTGCCGTGCCCAACAGAGTTTTGGCGCCATACATGGAGGCGAGTACAATGGCTGCATTGCGGGCATGATAGCGGGGAGCAGGGTCTTGCTGCTTGTAGGTGTTTTCGTGCTCCTCGTCCACAATCACAAGACCGAGGTTGCGGAAAGGAAGAAAGACGGAGGAGCGGACGCCGAGAATAATGTCATAGTCTGCTTCCGACAGCTGCTTCTGCCAGATTTCTACCCGTTCGGCATCGGGGAACTTGGAGTGATAGATGCCCAGTCGGGAGCCGAAAACGCGTTGCAGGCGCTCTGTGATTTGCGCAGTGAGGGCTATTTCGGGCAGGAGATAGAGCACTTGCTTTCCTTGCCGGATGGTTTCCTCTATCAAGTGAATGTAGACTTCTGTCTTGCCGCTTGCCGTGATGCCATGCAGCAGGCAGACATTCTTGCTTTGGAAATTCTCTAAGATGGAGTGATAAGCGCGTTGCTGGTGCTCGTTCAGCGGGTTGACGGGGATGACTTCTTTGAGGAGTGCTTTGTCTATGCGACCTATTTCCTGCTGGTAGACTTCGAATACACCACGGTCCACAAGACCGTTGAATACGGCAGGGGTGGCAGAGGTGCGTTGCAGCAGTTCGGCTTTGGAGACTTCTTTTATATCTCGTCCGCTGAGGTAGCCGGAGAGTTCCAGATATTTCATCAGCAGGTCCAGTTGCTTGGGGGCACGGCGCTGCAACTCGTCGAAGAAGATGTGCAGGCGGTGTTCGTTGCGGGCGGCGGCGGTGAGGCGTACACGGGTTTCGGTCTTAGGCTTATAGGTACGGCGCAATTCTTCCTTTACGAAGATGGCCTCTTTGTCGAGCAGTGACTTGATGACAGAAAGTATGTTCTTGATGCCGGTCTCCTTCTCCAGTTTCGTCACGCATTGCTCCGGGTCGGCAGAGAGCATATCCAGTATCTTCTGTTCCTTCTCCGGCAGGCAGACATCGGATTCGAAATCGGGGTTGTACTCTACGATTGTTTCGCTTTCCAGCTTCAAGCCAGAGGGTAAGGCAGCTTTGTAAACGTCTCCTTGCGTGCAGAGATAGTAATCGGAGAGCCATTCCCAGAACTTGAACTGCCGCGGAAGCAGTATCGGGCGGGCATCCAGCAAAGCGGACACTTCCTTTACTTCGTATTCGGTGGGGGCGCAATAATGCACGTTGCGCACGATGGCTGTATAGTATTTCTTCCGTCCGAATGGTACTACCACCCGGCAACCGGTCTGCACTTCATCCGCCCACTCGTCGGGCAGGGAGTAGGTGAAGCAGCTGTGCAAAGGCAAAGGCAATATGACGTCGGCGAACTTTTTCATCGTGGGGACAAAGATAGTGGAAAGTGGAGGGAGAATGAAATGAACGGGGGCATTTTTTATGCTGAGGAGAGGGAGGAGGCTGTTGTGGATTTGGGATGAAGATAAAGGAGGGGATATATGGGTATTGCAGATTTTATGGGTCGGATGGGTGTAGAAGTATGGGGAAACTGGTGCAAGCGTTTTATAAGCTTTGTTCGATGTATTAAAATAAGAGTGAGTTAGTTATGGTAAAACTATGGCGTTTTGAGTAGGTGGAAGCAAAATTTGCTTCCACCTTTGGAGGATGCTTCCACAGTGGGGCAAATGCCGATGGATAGGGGGATGTGGGAGGTGGGTGGAAGTGTGGAAGCAAAGTAGGGAGAAAAAAGTTTCTGGAGAAAAAAAGGAGGATGTTCTATGGGAACATCCTCCTTTTGATTTTATAATTGTCTATTCAGACAATTTTCTACTACTCAGATTATCTAGTAGCTTGTTTACGTGTGATAGTTACGTTGTATGCATACTCACTAGTACCCCAGTCGTGAACGAACTGCAGAACCACATTTACTGTATGAGTAAACTCAGTACCTGTCGGGAGTGCGATACAAGTCAGCTTACCAGTTGTAGGTTCTACCTTGAAGTATTCATCTTTGTCTGTTCCGTTGGACATAATGTAGCGGAGACCGGTTGTAACAGACTTCTTGTACAAAGCAGCACGAACAGTGACTTCTTCAGCATTGAATGTAGTTCCATTGAATGTAACAACTTTCTCACCTGCATAGTCTTTCAATACAAGATTCTTCCAGAAGTCTTTAGCCTTAGCTTCAGTACCAGCGGTATTGACAAGTAATTGTTTCAATGTGATTTCAGTATTCTCAGCCAAGTTCGGATCGTTAAATGCTTTCAGTGCAGCACCACCGGTGAAATCTGCTATCGGACGAGCTACAGTCCATAATTCTTCTGCATCAGGTTTACGGTTCTTGTCAGTAGCATCGTAACCACTTGCATCATAAATATCAACTTTCAGATTACCAACCTTCTTGATATCAATAGGAGCAGTGAATGCTATTCTCCATTCGCCATTTGATTCTTCAACAACTAATTGCTTCTTCTTCATCAAATCTTGTACAAATGCATTCTGCTTATCTTTATTCAATTCGAATACAGCTTTAGCATCAGCAGGAGTTACATCATACATGTGAGCGAAGTTTTCAGACTTAATACCGAAGTTGCCGTTAGCAGCATCACTCCAGTCACCAATGATTGTACGTGCTTCGTATGCTTTCTTGATAGAAACTGCAAATGTGCGATTTACAGAAACTTTATTCAGAGTCAACATGAAGTATTTTCTATCATATTCATTGCCAACTGCATAAGGAGCATTATCTTTCCAAGTACCATTCCAAACACTATTGGAGTTAGCTGTAGGTGATACATAAAGAGTCGTCTCTGCCAATTCTACCTTTGGCCCTACAACCAGGAATAAAGAGTCTTTGTCTGCATTATCACCACCGTTTCTGTAGTACAAGTAGATATCTTTTGCATTAACCTTCAAGTTGTCAGAATTCAAGGCAGAACCAACCGCGTCGTTCTTCATGTATGCCCGACCTTCTGTCTTAGAAAGCATCTTGTATTCTTTTGCTTTCGCATCATATACATAAAGTGGCAACAGATGATTTCTGTCTTCTACATTGTTACCGGCAACAATATCACGTCCACCGATTTCAGATTCAAACTTACGAACATTCAATGCAATAACAGTTGCCTTACTAGCATTGTAGCTCATTGACAGATTGCCTTCATTCGGAATCAATTCGATGGAATTATATGTATATGGATCTTCAGCCTTACGAATAGCTTGAATAGGGAATGTATTTTCAAATACATAGTCAGCAACACCTTCAACTTGTGACTTCACAGTCGTTGTAAGTTTTATTGCTGCATATTCGTTAATGGCAGATGCCTGATATTGTTCTTTTACAGAAAGGATACCATCGTTGATTTGGAAGATACCTTGTTTAGATTGTATTTCCTTGCCATTCAAAATGAATTTAGTGTTATTTGGCAATAACTCAAATTTCTGAGTATACTCAAGACCTATTTCAGACAATTCCGGGGTACCGGATACGTTAGACATATAAGCATTTATAGAGTCATTCAAATTATAAGATTCATTATAAGTAAATGAATTTTTCTCGGAATGCATATCATAAGCACCAGGTAAACCAAAAGGCCAGTTGCTGTCATTTCTATGAGAATGTGCTGCAAAAATCCAATTTGTATTAGCCCAACTTGATTTAACACTGAAATAATCAGAAGAAGAAGTGTATTGCTTATACATGGTAACATCCAAAGAAGACATATACATTTGTCCGTCTACAATGTTTTCCTTAGCAATCATCTTCACTGACAGAATACCATTATTCAATTCAGGAGTTCCTTGCACGCTCCAAACCGGAATATCAACAGCACGTGTTTTATAAGAATCTGAGAAGAAGTATTCAGCATCTGTTTGACTATATTGATTAGGCCAAACTTTAAATTCAGCGACACCAGGTATGGCGGCAAACAATTTGTTTTCTTTGGCTGCTTCATCATAAGAATAGAGTTGATAAGCATTAACATCTGCTTTTTCCCCAAGAGCGGTTACAACACCTACCAGACGGAAAGGTTCTTGAGTATTATCCTGATCGAGTCTTGAATCATTAATCCAGTTTTTGTAACTCTCATCCTCTCTGGTTGCCTTTCTGTATTCCCACTTACCAGGGTCATCAGTCTTTTCGAACCAATCATAAACATCTAATTTAGCCACCTCAGAGCCACCAACAGTTGAATTATCCGCATAGGGCTTTCTGAAAGCAATGCTCTGTAAACCGTTGAAAGCAGAACCTTCCATTAACAAAGTATATGACTGACCGCCAATAGTAACTTGCATGGTTCCATCTTTTTCATTGTAGATCATTGAAGGAACGTTAGCATTGTATTTGAATGAAGTCTTATACTCTCCAATGCAGATATAACCCTCTTCGTCTACCTTCACGTAGTTTCCGATAGCTTCTTCAACATTAGCTTCTGAACCTGCAGCCTTGATTTTCTCACCTGCGTCATTCAATACATACTCATAGGTTGCACCTTCATCTACGCTAATCATCCAGTAGTTCTCGGCATCTACCTTGAACTTCGGAACAATTGTAGCCCCGGTTTCACCCTTCGGGCCTTGAATACCCTGAAGTCCTTGCTCACCTTTTTCGCCTTGAGCACCATTCTTGATAGTTAAAGTTTCGCCACCGGTAAAAGTCAGTAAATAACCACCCTCAACAGGAGCATAACTTTCGATGAATTTCTTGCCATTGATTGCAGCAAGGATGTCATCAATCTGTTTTTTGTTTGCATCGATCTGCTCCTGCAAGCCATCGATGTCATCATCATAGTCCTTACAAGAAACAAATGTACTTGTGGAGCCAGCCATTAAAGCTCCAAACAAGATTGCACTTAGAAACTTTTTGTTCATAATTGAAAACTTTAAATTTATAAATTTAAAAAA
>ERZ834859.1767-NODE-1767-length-21441-cov-3.691434_pt1 | contig 21441 bp, 21 predicted proteins | sample MGYA00519947_ERZ834859 | MGnify/ENA primary metagenome ERZ834859 (study PRJEB31850, sample SAMEA3708763) | human gut metagenome | biome: human gut; feature: human-associated habitat; material: faeces | place: China | collected 2014 ...
CCTGTTTCGTTTCTCGATTTTTCAGTTCAGGAAGTCCTTGAGCTTCTTGCTGCGGCTGGGGTGACGGAGCTTGCGCAGCGCCTTGGCTTCGATCTGGCGGATGCGCTCGCGCGTGACGTTGAACTCCTTGCCGACCTCTTCGAGCGTGCGGGGACGGCCGTCCTCGATGCCGAAGCGCAGCTTCAAGACTTTCTCCTCACGCGGGGTGAGGGTGGAGAGCACGTCGACGAGCTGCTCCTGCAGCAGCGTGAAGGACGCGGCCTCGCTCGGCTCGCTCGCACCCTCGTCGGGGATGAAGTCGCCAAGGTGGCTGTCTTCCTCTTCGCCGATCGGCGTTTCGAGGGAGACGGGCTCCTGCGCGATCTTCAGGATCTCGCGCACCTTGTCGACGGGCATGTCCATCTCGGCGGCGATCTCTTCGGGAGAGGGGTCGTGGCCGAGCTCCTGCAAGAGCTGACGGGACACGCGGATAACCTTGTTGATGGTCTCGACCATATGAACGGGGATACGGATGGTGCGCGCCTGGTCAGCAATGGCGCGAGTGATGGCCTGACGGATCCACCACGTCGCGTAGGTCGAAAACTTGTAGCCCTTGGTGTAGTCGAACTTTTCGACGGCCTTGATGAGGCCGAGGTTGCCCTCCTGAATGAGGTCGAGGAACAGCATGCCGCGGCCCACGTAGCGCTTAGCGATGGACACGACGAGACGCAGGTTTGCCTCGGCCAGGCGCTGCTTGGAGCGCTCGCCCTTCTTGACGGCAGATTTGAGTGCCTTCATTTCCTCTTCGCTCAGCTCCGTGCCGTTCTTTTCGGCCTCTTCGAGCTTCTGCTTGGCCTCCACGCCCGCGGACATCGCGGTCGCGAGCGAAATTTCCTCGTCCGCCGACAGCAGCGACACCTTACCGATCTCCTTGAGGTACATGCGCACGGGGTCGTCAGTCGAGAAGCTGTCGACCAGCTCGTTCGGGTCGACGAGCTCTTCCTCTTCGATCTCGGCGATCTCCTCCATCGGCGGCTCCACATCGTCGATGCTGCTGTCGATGGCCTCGGCGGTGCCGATGTCGATGCCGAGCGTTTCGAGCGAGTCGTAGATCTGGTCGAGCTGCTCGCTCTCAAGGTTCATCTCGTCGATGGTCTCCATCAGATCGCTGGAGCTGAGCTTGCCCTTGGCCTTGCCCTTGGCAAAGATCTCCATGAGCTTTTCGCTGCCCTGCAGCAGCGCCGCCGCGGGCAGGGAGGCGACCAGCTTTTCATCCAGCGGGGGATACTTCTCCGCGGGCTTTTCCGCCTGCGCGGTATCCTCGTTCGCTTTCTTGGCCGCTGCGGCCTTTTTCGCTTTCTTCGGCAGATTGATCTCCTCAAAATCCGCCTCGGCGAGCAGCGCGTTGGCCTGTTCCTCCAGCTCTCTGCTGGTCAGCTGTTTTTCTTCCATGTTTGCTTTCCTCCGTTACCCTTATATTTATTCTTTTCCATCGCGGCCATCAGGGGATCTTCGTTGACGGCCGCGCGTTTGTGCGCTTCGTCTAAAATGATAGTGCAGTAGTCGCTGAGCGCCTGCGTGCCGTTTTTGAGCGACTCCGGCTTTTGCAGGATACCGATCAAGTGGCTGATCTCCTCCGACGTGAAAAATTCCGCCAGCGCTGGGATGTTCACCTGCCCGCTCTCGCGCAGCTGCGCGCGCAGCGCCGTGAAGAACCGGCCCAGGAGGGGGGAGGAGAAGTCCTCTTCCCGGATCGGCGGATTCTCGCCAAAGAGGGAATCGTCCAGCGTCAAAAGCCGCAGCACGCCTTCTTCGGCGAGCGCCGAGCGAAGGTCTGTGTAGCGGATCGACCGCTCGCGCGGCTGGGCGGACGCCGCGGGATTCAGGTCCCGCCGCTCCTGCTCGCGCTTTTCCTTGTAGCGGGCGCGTTTTCGCGCGCGCTCGACCTCGAGCTTCATCGCGTCGGGCGTGATGCCTGCGGCCTCGGACGCGCGCACGGTGTAAATTTCGCGCTCAACCGCGTTCGGCACTGTGGAGAGCAATCCTGCTGCCGCTTCGGCAAAGCCGATACGTCCCTCGTCGCTTTTGAGGTCGAACTTTGACTTGAGCTGCGCCATGCGGAAGTCCATCCCGCTCTCGCTGCCGGAAAGCAGATGCTCAAAGGCGTCCTTACCCTGGAACTTGATGAAGTCGTCCGCGTCCTGTTTGATGTACTGTCCGTCGACGAGCCGCTTGGGAAGCTCGAGCACCTTGACCTGAAAGTCGGTGTTATTGAGAAGCGTCAGCGCCTTCTGCGTCGCGACCTTGCCCGCGTCGTCGTTGTCGTAGCAGAGCACGATCTCCTTCGTGTAGCGACTGAGTAATTGCAGCTGCTCCGTCGTCAGCGCTGTGCCCATCGAGGCGCAAGCATTGTCGAATCCCGCCTGATGCAGCATCACGACGTCGATGTTGCCCTCGACCAAAATAATGTTGCTGCGCTTGCTCTTTTTGGCCAGGTTCAGCCCGTATAAAACGCGCCGCTTGCTGTAAACGATGGTCTCGGGCGTGTTCATATACTTCGCGCCCGGATCGTCCTTGCTGATGATGCGCCCGCCAAAGCCCAGCACATCGCCGCGCACGTCGATGATGGGGAAGATGAGGCGCTTGCGGAATTTGTCGTACAGCCCGCCGTTTTTGCCGCGGATGGCAAGACCCGAGGCAAGCAGCTCGCCGTCGCCATAGCCCTTTTTCCGCATCGCGGTCAGTAAGCCGTCCCACTCGTCCGCCGATGCACCAAGGCCGAAGTTCGTTGCATTGCGCCGCGTGATCTTGCGGTTTTTCATATACTCGAGCACCGGCGCACCCTTGGGCGAGTAGAGCTGATCGTAGTAAAAGCGCGCCGCGTCGCGGTTGAGCGACAGGATGCGCGAACGCAGCCGGCTCTCGTCGCTGTGCTCTTCTTCCGGCACGGGCATGTTCGCGCGCCGTGCGAGAAAGCGCACCGCATCGGGGAAGGAGAGATTCTCCTCCTCCATGATGAAGTTGATGACGCCGCCGCCTTTTTTGCAGCCGAAGCAGTAGCACAGCTGCTTGTCCGGCAGCACGTGGAACGAAGGCGTCTTTTCGCTGTGAAAGGGGCAGCAGCCCCACAGGCTCCCGCCGCGCGGCTGGAGCGAGACATAATTGCTGACAACGTCGACAATGTCGTTGCGGGCGATGAGCTCGTCCAAAAACTGACGGTCAAAGGCCATGGCGTCCTCCTTTCTCACTTCTGCGCACGGAACTTTTTGTTGTCAATGGATATATACGCCGAAAATAGTTACTTTCCTCTTTTTTGACGGAAAAATTCCAAGAAAATTTTTCTACGCGGAGAAAATTTGACAGACCGTGCCATTTCTCCTATAATTTCCGCAGGAATCGCTGCGCAAAGGGGGCGGAACATCGTGAATATCCGGTTGTATGCGGTAAAATCAGATCGACCGCTCTCAGAAGCGGAACGGTCCACGCTCGCGCGTTTTCTGCCACCTGAGCGGCAAGACCGCATCAAAACATCGGAACCCCTCTGCGCCTACGCGCTGCTCTGCCGTGCACTGCATGAACTTTACGGCTTGGAGGACTTACCGCAGCTTTCCTACGGCGAGCACGGCAAGCCGTACTTTGCTTCGCATCCGGACGTTCATTTCAGCCTGAGCCACACGCGCGGCGCTGCGCTGCTGGCTGTTCACAACGAGCCGATCGGCGCGGATATCGAGTGTCTTCGCCCTGTGAGCGGCGCGATGCGTACGCGCTTTCACGCGGCAAATGACGCCGATTTCTGGCGCCTCTGGGTGCAGCGGGAGAGCCGCTGCAAGCGCGCGGGGATCAGCGCCGTCGCATTGCGGGACAGGGAAGTGCCGAGCTTCCCGAATGAGCGCGTTTTCGCGCTCGAACCGTTCCCCGACTACACCGCCGGCGTCTGTACCTGCTCTGACGCTGACGTTGACAAGCCGATATACCTTACAGTAAAAGAGCTCATATAAAAGGTTCCGAAGAAGTCTCTTCGGAACCTTTTTTGCTTGATTTTTCCTCTTACAGCTCCACGACGATGGGCTCGTGGTGCGCTTTCGGCAGCAGCATATTTTTGACGTCGCTCGTTTTGAGCTTGATGGTCGAGGTGCAGAGGCACGGGTGGCAGGAGAAGTACTCCGCCTCATAGGTCTCCTTGTCGATGAGCAGCTGCACGCGGTTTTCATCATCGTTCATCAGGCCGAGGATCGTCGCTGAACCCGGCGTGCAGTGCAGCAAGTCCCAAAGCTGCTCTTCCGGCGCGAACGACAGGCGGGCCGAGCCGATCTGCTGGCTCAAGTCCTTCGTATGAAACGCCTTGTGCGGCGGCATACATAAAAGGTAGAAATTCGTCTTCTGCCGGTTGCAGAGGAAGAGGTTCTTGCACACGTCCACGCCGAGCACAGCGGAGACGTCGTCGCATTTTTCCATCGTGTCGGCCAGCTCGTGGGTCACGCGCTCATAGTCGATGCCGAGGGAATCCAGAAAGTCGAACGCTGCCGCTTCCTGCGCGGGCAGCTTACCCTCGGGGCGGGAATTGTGATAGATCGGGGAGATTTCCATGTTGCTTTATTTCTCTTCTTTCAGCAGTTTTTCGCCGGCCTTGAATATATCGCCCGCGCCGACGGTCAAAATAAGGTCGCCCGGGCAGGCGATGCGCGCGAGCGCGGCAGTCACCTTGTCGAGCGTAGGGCAATAAACGGATCCGGGGATCTCGCGGCTCAGGTCCATAGACGAAATGCCGATGTCATTCTGCTCGCGCGCGGCGTAGATCTCTGCCAGCACGACGACGTCGGGTACGCGCAGCTCCTTGACAAAATCGTTAAACAGCGCCTTCGTGCGCGTGTAGGTGTGCGGCTGGAATGCGCAGATGATGCGCTTGTAGGGAAGCGTCTTCGCCATTTCGAGCAGCGCGTGCAGCTCGCCGGGGTGGTGGGCGTAGTCGTCGTAGACGTCCGCGCCGTGGAAGCTTCCCTTGTACTCAAAGCGGCGGCCCGCGCCGGTGAACGTTGCAAGGCCGAGACCGACGGCCTCGCCGCTGACGCCGAGAAGATATGCGGCGCTCGCCGCGGCCAGTGCGTTCATCACGTTGTGCTTGCCGCCCACGCGCAGGGAAACATGAGCGTAGTAACTGCCGCGGATATAGATGTCAAAGCTCGGAAGCCCGTCCGTCCAGACGACGTTTTCCGCGCGGCACTGCGCGGCGGGATCGTCATAGCTGAACCAGAAGATCGGCTGGGAAATGCCCCTGAGCGCATCGCGCGCACCCTCATCATCCATGTTGGCGACCACATGTCCGCCGATGGGGACGAGCTCTGCAAAGCGGCGGAACGAGTGCTCCACATCCGCTAAGTCCTTGAAGAAATCGAGATGGTCGGCCTCCACGTTCAAAATGACCGCGACAGTGGGGAAAAAGCTCAAAAACGAGTTGCAGTATTCGCAGCTCTCGGCAATGATCGTATCGCCCTTGCCGACGCGATAACCGGAATGAAGCAGCTGTAACGTACCGCCAATCATGACGGTCGGGTCTTTCTGCGCGGCCATGAAGATGTGCGTCGCCATCGAAGTGGTCGTCGTCTTGCCGTGCGTGCCGGAGATGCAGAGGGCGTTTTTGTAGCCCTTCATAATAGCGCCCCAAGCCTGCGCGCGCTCGAAAACGGGGATGCCGCGCGTCACCGCGCCGGAGATCTCGGGATTATCGTCGTGGATGGCGGCGGTGCGGATAACAAAGTCGCACTCGCCGAGGTTGTCCGCCGCGTGGCCGATGGCCACGGGGATGCCGAGCGAGCGCAGATGCTCGACGGACGGGCCGTCGTTCATGTCGCTGCCCTGGACCTTGAGGCCCATGCCGTGCAGCACCTCTGCCAGCGGGCTCATCGAAACGCCGCCGATGCCGGCCAGATGCGCGCACTTGCCGGGGACGAGATAGGAGAAAATATCCTTCTGATTAGTCATTGTATCAAATCCTTTCCTTGTGCGGAGCACAGGAGATTTACTTTTTATGGATTTTCTATTATAATATAGCGGTGAACGGAGTGCAATGCTAAAAAATTGATTTTTTGTGAGGGTTCCATGCTCTTTTTACCGAAGGAAGTCGAAACGGTCATCACCACGTTGCAAGGCGCGGGTTATTCGCCGTACCTGGTTGGCGGCTGCGTGCGCGAAATGCTGCGAGGCAAAGCGCCGTCCGACTACGACATGACATCCGACGCCCTGCCGCAGGAGGTGCTGCGCCTCTTCGGCGAGTGGGCGCACCCGACGGGATTACAGCACGGCACGGTGACGGTCGTGAGCGGGGGACTGCCCATTGAGCTCACGACGATGCGCCGTGACGGCGCGTACAGGGATAACCGCCACCCGGATTCCGTCACGTTCGGCACGAGCATTGAAGAGGACCTTGCCCGCCGCGACTTCACGGTCAACGCCATCGCTTTGCCGCCGGACGGCACGCTCGTAGACCCCTACGGCGGGCAGGAAGACCTGAAAGCAGGCGTCCTGCGCTGCGTCGGCGAGCCGAAGCGGCGGTTTGAGGAAGACGCGCTGCGCATTTTACGGCTCGTGCGCTTCTGCTCCGTGCTCGGTTTTTCGGCGGAGAAGGAGACCGCCCGCGCCGCGCATGAGGCGCGCGGCCTACTCGCCCACGTTGCGCATGAGCGCGTGTACACGGAGATGAACAAGCTCCTGCTCGGTGAGAACGTGGGGGAAACGCTTTTGACCTTTCCAGACATTCTGGGCGTGCCGATTCCGGAGATTTTACCCTGCGTCGGCTTTGACCAGTGCAATTACCACCACTGCTTCGACGTCTGGGGTCACACGGCACGCGCTGTTGCCGCCGTGCCGCCAAAGCGGGAGCTGAGATGGACGATGCTCTTCCATGACCTCGGTAAGCCCCTGTGCCGGACGTTTGACGAGCAGGGCGTCGGACATTTTTACGGTCACACGGCGATTTCCGCTCAAATGGCGGAGGACATCATGGCGCGGCTGCACTTTGAAAAGGCGCTGCGCGACAGAATACGCGCGCAGCTCGCCTGTTTCGACGACATGTTCCGCCCCGTGCGGGCGGCCATCCATAAGGAGATGGCGCGCCTCGGCGCGGAGACGGTGCAGAATTTGCTTTACACCAAGCAGGCCGACAACGCCGCGAAAGCGCCCGCGGGATTGGAGCGTGCGCAGGCGTCGTGGCACGAAGCACAGAAAATCTACGACGAGCTGATCTCAGAGGGCGCGTGCTGCTCGATCCACGAGCTCAAGATCAGCGGAGAAGACCTCGCCGCCCTCGGCTACCACGGGCGTGAGATTGGCGCGGTGCTTGCGCGGCTTTTAGACGAGGTCGCGGCGGAAAAACTCCCCAACAAGCCCGAGGCGCTGCAAGCGCGCGCCGTGCGGCTGTGGCGCAGCGGCTATGCGCGCCATACGATGAAAGAAAACGAGACCCATTGACGGAGGTTAACGATATGGCAAATCTGATGGATTATCTGGACTGGCGCGGGGATCTGACGCTCGAAATTTCGCCGTTCAACGAGGTGGACGCGCTGATTCTGGCAGAGCTGAGCTTTGTCGACTTTGACGGCATCGTGCCGCCTCCCGAGCTCGGGCGCGGCCTGCCGCTGAATGAGGCGGCGGAGGCGTTTTTCGCCCGCCATGGCGGGAAGGACGTCCCCATGGGCGTCCTCGTGCCGGACACGATCTCGAAAATGCTGCGCAAGCTGATGACGAGCCTGCGCTTTCGCAATATGACGCTTAACGGCTACACAGCGCTGCTTGACGATTCCATCGAGCAGCAGTTTGCGGCGCTGACGATCGACCTTGGCAACGGCAGCATCTATATCTCGTTCCGCGGCACGGACGATACGATCGTGGGGTGGAAGGAAGACCTCAACATGGGCTTTTTGGAGGAGATCCCCTCGCAGAAGCAGGCGGTCGAATACGTCGCGCGCGTCGCGCGGCAGTACAGCGACAAGACCATCCGAATCGGCGGGCATTCCAAGGGCGGCAACCTCGCCGTTTACAGCGCGGCCAAGAGCAGCGGCGAGATCCAAGAGCGTATCGTCGCCGTCCATAATAACGACGGCCCCGGCTTCGCCTGGGACATCAGCGAGACGCCGGGCCACAAGCGCATCGCAAGCCGCATCCATACCATCCTGCCGCAGACGTCTGTCGTCGGCATGCTGATGGAGCATGAAAAGCGCTATCAGGTCGTGCATTCGACCTATGACGGCCTTTACCAGCATGACGGGTTTTCCTGGCAGGTGCTGGGTACGCAGTTTGTCCACCTCGACGACTTCTCCCGCGAGGGAAAGCTCGTCGATGAAACGCTCTCGTCCTGGGCCGATTCGCTCAACACCCAGCAGCGCGAAGCGCTGGCCGACGCGCTGTACAGCGTCTTCACCGCCTCGGGCGCAAAAACGCTCAGCGAGCTCACCGAGGAAAAGCTCAAAAGCGCCGCAGCGATGCTCAAGACCTATAAAAACCTCGACCGCGAGACCCGCCGCATGGTCACCGAGGCGTTCATGCTGTTTTTCAAACTCGGCACGAAGAACTTCGTCCTCGACACGCAGGAGGAAGGAAGCCGCGAGATCGAAAATATTCGAAAAAAGATCTCGGAACAATACCAGAAATTGGTGGAGCGCAAGAAGTAAATACAACATTTCCGCTGCGCAGGGAGCGTGTTTTCCCTGCACTCCGCAGGGGAACGGGACAAAGGGGTCATTCTCTTTCGCAAAAGAGAATGGCCCCTTTGGAACCCCAAGAGAAAGGCTTTGCATTGGCAGATTGGCACTTGAAGAGCTGCGCGGCCTGCGGATTGCACAGCCGTTGGCAGCTTTGCTGCCTTACGGATGTGGCATACCCATTGCGGGTAATCAGGTGCCTGCCGGGTGTTGTATCTAAACGACTTGGTTTGCTTCTATCTTCGCTGTCGCTTTGCCTGCGATTCGGTAGCCTTACGCAATTTCCGCCTACTTTGGACTTGTACAGATTTGCTATTGCCTGCCGAGGCGGCTTTGCTGGCGCTCGCCGCAGTACGCACTACCAAGACGATATGCATTGTCAGATGATTAGGCTGCACCAAACAAGATGAGCAGAGCGGCAGCGGATGATAGAAGTAGGCCAAATCGTATAGCAATGCTAACGCGGCTTCGCCGCGCGCAGGGAAGTGCAATCGGCAAGCATCGCACCTCTTCGAGCTGCTCGCTTGCAATGAAAATTTTCTCTGGGAGGGTGTAAGGGAGGGGTGTCTCTTTTTCAAAGTCCCAATTCGACTTTGTGTTCTCGACTGAAAACGCTTTATAATTCTACGAATACAACGAATAAAAATTAACACCGACAGGAAGCAGGGCTATCGTTCAGAGATGGATGGTAGTACTGTCCTTGTATGCAGAGGTAGTGTCAAGGTGGTATTATAGAGTAGAAAATTTTCCTGAAAAGAGTTAAGAGAAATATGTTGTTTGGTTGTTTAATAGGTGAAAAGGATGAAACCGGAAACAACTTCGGAAAGGAGTAACACAATGGATAACGGTGCAAGTAGCTACCGCCGTTTCCTTGAAGGTGATGACAGCGGAATTGTTGAGATAATCAGAGATTATAAGGATGGACTCATCCTTTTTCTGAACCGATATGTGAACAACATACACACGGCTGAAGAATTAGCAGAGGATACATTTTTTAGAATTGTTACCAGAAAGCCTCGGTTTGTAGCAAAGTACTCTTTCAAAACATGGCTATATACCATTGGAAGAAATATCGCCATCAATCATGTAAAGCATTTTGGAAAAGTTGCAAGTATTCCCTTTGAGGATCTGGAAAGCATACGAAGTGATGAAGGTGCTTTGGAGCAGTCCTACATTAGGGAAGAGCAGAAAATTATGCTGCATAAGGTGCTTTCAAAAATCAAGTATGATTACAGCCAAGTCCTATATCTGAAATTCTTTGAGGATTTGACCAATGAACAAATTGCAGTGGTAATGAAAAAGACCAAGCGCCAAATTGAAAATCTCATATATCAAGCAAAGCAATCGTTGAAATCAGAACTTGACAAGGAGGGCTTTCAATATGAAGGACTATAACGAAATGGCTGAAAGCGTATTTGAGCGCAGAGATAAGTACAACGCCGAAAGGAGAATGGCAATGAATAAGTTCAAGAAGGGCATGACTGGTGCAGTATGCTGCTGTCTGGTAGCATTGTTGGGAGCGGGAGTATTTAGCGGTAATCAGATTGTTACCAATGACACTCCTAATATCGGAATTGAAGATTACAATGAAAACAAATTGGAAGCAGGCAAGGAAAAAGTGGGTAACGAGCAGGTTAACAACAATACTCAGACTGTTGAGGATATTCCTGCCGATAAAAACGGAAGTTATAGCGAGAGCGTTAATAGCAACGATTTGGCAGAAGGAACCAAAGCATTCTTCGGTGGCTCTTATACAGACACAATCGGAAAATTTGTTGTGGTGCTGACTGTTGATACAGCAGAAAACCGCACTGCTATCTGCAAAGAACTTGGTGTAAGTGAAAGCACTACGGTTTTTGAAGTTGGCACATATACTCTTGAATACCTTACTGAATTGCAAAGTAAAATTAGTTCTGCAATGACAAACAAGGAACTTCCTTTTGTAACCTCTTCTGGTGTATATGAAACTATTAACAGAATTAAGGTCAGAGTAACAACTGACAATGAAGCTGACTTGGCAAAGATACTCGCTCTTGACACCATCGGCGGTGCTATTGTGATTGAACGCTCGACGGGTGCAATCACGAAAGATTTAGCAATTGCAGAATAACGCAGCCTAAATTAGAGGCTCCCATCCATCCCGGTGGGAGCCTCTTTTTATGTCTACTAATGAATAAATCTACATCAGCCAACCTTAACCTATACTTTAGGAACACAAAGGGGAATTGGGAATTTTCAAAAAGAGATACCCCTCCCTTATTATCGCACCCCTGCGCGGCGCAGGGAACAAATGCAGCGCTGTCGCGCTGCCATATTATTTTTTTACTCTGCGCTCGGCAGCTTCGCTGCGGGCTTCATCAGCAACACGCAGATGACGATCGCGAGGATCGTGTTCGGCAGCATGTACGTGCCGTTGTACAGCACGGAGTAGAACACGGGAGACGTCATGGTCATGCCCATGAATTCCTCGGGCATATACTGCGCGTAGACCGTCACGCCCGAGATGAAGTGGATGACAAAGCGGCCGAGGCAGCCGACGAAGGCTGCGAGCGGGAGCTTGGAATAGTTGTTGCCCTTCACGCGGAAAAGGCCCGCAAGGCCGACCGCGCCGTAGGCGACGGAATAGTCGAAGATGATGGACACCCAGCTCACGGCGAAGCCCTCGGCGAAGAAATACTTGAGCGTGCCGAACGCGACGCCCGCGAGGATGCCCCAGGGCGCGCCATAGCGCACGGCGAAGAGGATGAGCGGGACCATCACAAGGGTGATCGAGCCGCCGAAGCCGCCAAACGACAGACCGATGGGAATTTTGAGATAGCTCAGCACAAGGGCGAGCGCGATGCAGATGCCGCCCTCGGTCAGGCGGCGGGTGCTGGAATGGGTGGACGTGTTGCTCATAAGGGATTCCTCCTAAAAATATGGTCCCTGTCCGCGCCGCGGCACAAAAAAGCACCGCGGCGTCGACGTCACGGTGCAAAGCTCAGGCAAGATCATCTTTGCATTCCTACGCCGGCATTACCCGGATCAGGTCTGAGGGACAGCGACGGCGATACGCCGCATCACAGCCGGCTTGCGCCAGCGCCCCTTGCAGGTATGGCGACATCTTAGTCCAATGTTCAAAATTTGTCAAGGATTTGAGGCAAAAGCGTGATTCCGAAAATAGAATATCGAAATTTAGAATTTGTGTTGCGTCTTTGTTGTGCCTGTGCTACAATAAAATTAGTTAGGCAACCAAAATAATTGTGATATTTGTGATTTTCTTGCGAACAGGAGATCTGAAATGGCTGCATTCGTTGTCAACGGTACACCGGTCACGGTGGAGAAAAATCAAAAACTCATCCGCTATCTTCGCGACGAGCTGCATCTGACCAGCGTCAAGGACGGGTGCAGTGAGGGCGCGTGCGGCACGTGCCATGTCCTCATCGACGGCAAGCCGACGAAAGCCTGCATCCCGCAGACAGACAAGCTGGAGGGGAAACATATCGTCACGGTCGAGGGCCTTTCCGCCTTTGAAAAGGAGGCCTTTACCTACGCTTTCGGCGAGGCCGGAGCCGTGCAGTGCGGCTTCTGCATCCCAGGCATGGTCATCTCGGCCAAGGGGCTTATCGACCAAAATCCTGACCCCACGCGCGAAGAGGCAGCCTTTGCCATCCGCAACAATATCTGCCGCTGCACGGGCTATGTCAAGATCATCGACGGCATCCTGCTTGCGGCGAAGATTTTACGCGAGGGGAAAATTCCCGAAAAGAAGGAAGACTTTCAGGTTGGCTCGCGCGTGCACCGCATCGATGTCGCCGAAAAGGTGCAGGGCTACGGCAAGTACCCCGACGACGTCTATATTGAGGGCATGTGTTACGGCGGCGCGGTGCGCAGCCAGTACCCGCGCGCCCGCGTGCTCTACATCCGCACGAAAGAGGCGGAAGCGCTCCCCGGCGTCGTCTGCGTGCTGACGGCAAAGGACATCCCGGGCCAGCAGAACGTCGGCCACATCCAGAAGGACCAGCCGACGCTCATCGGCGAGGGGGAAATCACGCAGTATCTCGGCGACGCGGTGGCGCTTGTCTGTGCGCGCGACTTAGAAACACTCGAGCAGGCAAAAAAGCTTGTACGTGTCGTTTACGAAGAGCTTCCCGCGGTCTACGGGCCCGAGGAGGCGTCCGCCCCCGGCGCTTCGGATGTCTGAACTGCGGGAACATCCTTGGTATTCTTGGTGGCCATGCTTTCCTCCTACATGCCGATCATACCCGCGACGGCGGCGGGGCGGCGGATGATCGCGCCGTACGTTCCGGCACGGAATTTCTGCTTGATGGAGCTCACCTCGCGCACGGGCGCAAACGCGTACATCTTTTCGGAAAAAGCAAGGAAGATGCTTTCCTGGCCTTCGACAACGGGGGCGATGAACTGCATAAGCTCGCCGGATGCGGTGGCGTACTCCGGAGCCTTGACGATGGTCAGATTGCCGAAATAGTCGTTCAACATCTTCATGACCGAAATGCCGAGCTGGTTGGCTGTGGCGAGGCGCACCGCCATGCCCGGGGACATGGCGAGCACGAGAGGATCGTCCTCGCCGACGTTGCCGCCCATCTGGTCGACGAGCTCCTGGAACAGGGTCAAAATGTCCTGGTAGATCTGCTCGGTCGTCTTGTTTTTCCAGAGCGGGGAATCGCCGGTGCCCGTCGCCGCCGGGGTGATGTTTGCGTTAAGGCTCGGGTCGTTCACAAGGCCGTAGATGCGCAGCCCGGCGACGCCCCGGAAGTAGAAGCGGTTCGCGTCAACGTCGATGATCGTCGCTGCGGCCTTTTGCGTGGCCGAAGCCAGATTGAGTTTTGCCAGGCTGTTGCGGGCCTCTTCAAGGTCGCCGTAACGCCTCGTGGTGCTGAACAGGTAGTTGTCGCGGGTCACCCAGTTCGCGTTGACGGTGGCCGCGCCGCCGTTGGCGAAGTCATTGTAGGGCTCGGTATGCCCCGCGTATTCGATGACCGGGAACTTGGCGCTCGCCGTCGTGGCGTCGCCTTTCTGGACTTCCTTGCCGTTCGTGATGGCTCGGGCGCGGCGCACGGCGGTGAGCACGGTCACGACCTCGGGGTCGAAGAACGTGGTCAGCTCGGCGGGCACGCCCATGTTCGGCGCGGTGACGAGCGCGGCGTCAAGGGCCATGCCGGGCTGATAGACCCGGGTGTAGGTCTCGCCGCCGAAACCTTTGCGGCGCAGGGTATCAAGAGAAATTCGTGCCATTGCGGGCTCCTACCAGTTGGAAATATGGAATACGTCGCCAGCGGCGGCGGATTCGCGGATGATCCAGTCAGTCTCGACAGCGCCTTCGACGGTGCCGCCCGCCGTGCCGCCGGTGAGCGCGCCCGTGGCGAGGTTCGCAAAGACTTTCTGCCCTGCGGTAACGGCGCTCGCCGAGGAGACGAGCAGATCACCGCGGATGACCACGGCCACGGAATGCCCGGCGAGGATGGTCATGGTCGCTTCTTCGGATGCCGGGATGATGCCGGTGAGCACGCGCTGCGCGATGCCGAGCGGCGCGCCCGTCCCGGCATTCTTCACCGTGCCGGGCTGCGTGTCGTACCAGACGGCGTTGCCGGTGACGACGCCGTCCGCCCCGGCGACCGGCACGGGGATCAAGTGCGCCATCGGATTGAGCCCGGCCTGCTGCCCCGGAACGCCTGCGGCGGGATACAAGTTGACTTCTTTCTGAAAACCCATTGCGGCCTCCTAAAGGTTGGTAATGCGGGAAAGCCCCGCGAGATTGCCCGGAAGCGCCGCGTCGGATGCCATGCCTCCGTCCGTCCCGGTTTTCCGCTGTACAGCAAGTTCGAACATGCTGCGCCACGCCGATCGGGGATGCCCGGTCCGGCTGATGCCGAGGGCGTCGAGGGCCGCGCCGTAGACCGTGTTCGCGTCGTCGCGGGCGAGGTTCACATGGATCTCCCCGACGTGGGGCCGTACGGCGTTCTGGGCGTCCATAAGCGACTGCATCCGGCGGAGGGAAGCATCCGAAGCGGCTTCGACGATCTCGTCTTTGGAAAGGGCCTTTTCCTCGCCCTCGCGCTCGTGCTCGCGATCCAGCTTCCGGCGTTCGGTGGGGTCGCGCTCAAGCCGTTCCCCATACTTGACGCCCTCGGCAAAGGCGCGCTGCTGCGCGGGATCGTCCGCATCGCACCCCACCTTGTCCATCGCGGCCCGCATCCCTTCGGACTCGTGCTCGCGGTCGAGCCTGCGGCGCTCGGCGGGGTCGCCTTCAAGCCTTTCCGCATACTTGACGCCCTCGGCGAACGCCTTTTCCTCGGAAGGATCGTCGGCGTCGCCCGTCGGCTTCGAATAGGCCAGATCCGTCAGGGCGTCGGTGAGCTTCTTGATTTCCTCGGGGTCGAGCTTGCCTTCCAGTTCGCCGACGAGCTTGCGGATTTCGGCGGCCTTGTCCTCGTCTTCGGTAATGTCCACAACTTCCCCGGTACGGGGATCGACCCTGTGCAGGCTCAAAAGGATCTCCGCCATGTCCTTTATGCCCTGCGATGCTTCCACTTCCTGCTTTTCGACATCGGGATCGCCGTCATGCGCTCCCCTGAAACGTTTTGCCATGTCGTTCGTCCTCTGGTTGATGTTTCGATCCGCGACCAGAACGTCGCCGCCCGCGCGGCCCTCCGGCACAAGCGCAAGGTGGTTCGCCCGGATATTGCGCATCACAAAGTCATAGGGCTGCCCCTCGAACGTCCCGGGCGTGAAGTCCGGGTCGTAGCGGTAACTCAGGGAAAGCTCCCGGCACCGGTTCTTCTCGATGGCTTCGATGGCCGTCCCCACCGTGAAGATGAGCGAATTGTCGAGGTAGGGCGGGTTCCAAGCCCCGTCTGTCCCCATGCTGCCGATGCGGTGCTCAAGCTGCGGGTCGTCGGCGTCCTCGGGATGATGCTCCCATTCGATCGGGAGCCCGTTGATGGTTGACGCCGCGCGCTTGAGCTCATCGGCGGGGCGGTAGGCGTAATAGATGCGCTCGGGGTCGATCCCCCGCTCCTGCCAACCGGGGATTTCCCTCCCGTAATACGGCGCGACCTGCTCTTTCGTGACATGCGAGACAGCCACATGCAGGAAGCCGTTTTCGTCCTTCCAGCGGCGCGTGGACGCATCCATCGCCAGGCCGATGCGGATCATGCGCCTCTCCTCCCACGCGCGGCGCGGCGCTCTTCAAGGTCTTCGAAGTACGGGGCCGCCGTACAGCCGCAGTTGATGTCCTGCCCCGGAAACGTGAGCTTGCCTTCGATCATGAGCCCTTCCTTCAAATCAAACGGCTTTCCGTCGGCGGCCTTGTGCGAGGGGCGCGGGTGCTTGCTGCGTCCGGAGTGCCGCCAGATCGCCTTTTCGATGCCCAAATCCTGCATCCGTGCGCGGGCGATGGAGGCCGTGGCCTTGTTCGTCTGGTCCCGCGCGATGTCGAGCGCACGGCGGCGCACGATGCCATAACGCTTCTGGAGATCGTCGGTCAGTCCCGCGATGTCGCGGCCTTCGCGGACGGAACGCATGACGAGCCCCTCAACCTCCAAAAAGTATTTCTGCGGGATGGAGCGTATGAGCGCCACATTCTCGGCGACGACGCTCTGGAGGACGTTGTTCACGTTGCGGGTCATGCTCATCCCGACCGTAAAGCCGGAAACCTCGGAAACCGACGCCTTGACTCCCGCCGTGGCCGTGGCGTTGGCGCGCCTGCCGAGCCAGTCCGCATACGTCTTGGCCTTTTCGTCGTACTTCGCCTTCCACCGGCCCAACTGGCGGCGCAGGGCCGCGAGCATGTCGCGGGCCGGGCTGGCGTCCTCGGCGAGCTCCGTCACGCCGTCCCGGGCCATAAGCTCGTCGACGCGGGGAAGCTGGCGCTTGTATGCGGCGAGAATCCAGTAGGCGACGGACTTGTGCATTTCCTCGGCGAGTTCGACGAGCTTCTTCTCGTAGCTGGCCTTCAACCCGGCGTTGGGCCGGATGTCACGGCCTACGCGGCTGCGCTTCGACTTCATTCGGGAACCTCCCCGGCGCGGTCGTAATCGCGGATTTCACTGGGGCCGACGCCGTCCGCGTCCTGCTCCTGCATGGGCGGTTCGGGCACTTCTTCGGGCACGATGCCCGCATATCGGCTGTTTTCGTCCGTCGAGAGGGCCGAACGCGCCTCCTCCTGATCCACGGTGTAGCGGTCAAGGTAGATGGCGTCCGTATCGGCCTTGATCTTGTTGACCTCGGCCTTCTCGCGTTCGGTCATTTCCCAAAGGCTCGGCCAGGTGTAACGGACATCGTCGCGTACCTCCCCGAAGAGGTTCAACTGCATAAGCGTGGAAAGCTGCGCGAGGGGATGCCCAAAAATCTTTTGGACTTGGCTGCCGACGTGGTCGTAAAAGCTACGGATGTCGCTTTCGCCGGTGGCGTTCATGCCCGACGGTGAAATCCCGAGGAACTTGATCACGGGGATGCGCCAGATGCAGGCGAGCATTTCAAGCGCCTGGCGCACGATGTCGGTCACGCCGGAAAGCGGCGTGTTGAGCTGCACGACATCCTCGTCCTCGTATGAAATCGCGTACACGCCGTCGTTGTCGCGCTCGCGGGCAAGGTGCGCGATGCGCCTGCGCACGTCGGAGTCGTCCGAACCGTACAGCAGCGCGTCGACGTTCGTCTTGACGATGGTCAGCGAGAACTTCTTCAAGAGCCGCGCGGCGGATTCCCGGGTTTCGGTGAAATGCACCATGTAGTCGAGGGCCATCTGCACGTCCGGGATGCCCAGAAAATTGTAGGCGGGACGGAGCAGAAGGGGCGGCTCGTTCTTCACGAAACGCAGGAAACGGCTGCTGTGAACCGGGCCGCGACCGACGACGAACCACTGCCCGGGCTGGAAGTAGTCCGGCTTTAAAGGATCGGTCGAGTTGTAGGAGAGCGGCCCGACGCTGATCGGCTCCACCGGAACGAGGCGCTTGACCGACCCGGGAGCGATGAATTCCGGGGTCAACGAGATCGGTTTCGCCAGCTCGCCAGGATCGTTTCTGCCCAGATCGATGAACAGGAGGCCGCCCCCGAAGTAGCCGCAATACTCGGCCATCCGGTGGAAATGCGCCCGGACGTTCAGCCGATCCATTTCGTCGTTCATAGCCTTGGCCGCGTCCGCGCTGGCGTCCTCCGAAGGCCCGGAGAACTCGGGAAACTTGCGCGTCATCTCATCGGCGAGCGTCTGTACCCCGGCCTGCATGAGCCCGTACTGCGCAAGCTCCGAGCACAGCGGATAGCCGATAAAGCCGTGGCTGCCCACAAGTCCGTCGAAGGCCGAACAATACGTGTCGAACGGCCCGGCGATGGCCGCGTCCTGTGCAAGCCCGGAAGCGTCCCGGTAGCCGCTTTCGACCGTTGCCAGTGTTGCGGGTGACGCCAGGAGCGCAGCCAGATCGGGCCGGGCGGGCGGGTATGCCTCGGCGATGCGCAGCCTGCGGCGATGCGGCTCTCCCGTCGGAGCAGTCGCCTTTTTCGGTACGCGGCGCAGGCCATAAGGGGAAATCCTCATGAAGCCCTCCTGGCGATCTTGCCCCGTATCACGGGCTCAAGGCCGTAGCGGAGCGCGTCGATGCAGTGGTTGTCCTTGTCGACCAGCATGGGCAATACTTCTTCGGTCAGACTGTCGACCTTGTAGCTGTACAGGCGCATTTCCTCCGCGACGTGCCCGCACCGGGGATGCACGACGATGCGCCGGAAAGACCGGAGCACGGTCACGCCTTCCTCGACGGAACCGGGCCACTTCTTCGAAGGTTTCACGATGAAGCCGCGCCGACGCATGGACTTGATGATCTCGGGCCGCGAAGAGTCGGCGACGATGGTCCACCGGCGCGCGCCCGGAACCGTGTCGAAGCGTATGCAGGTTTTCGAGCTCGATCCCCTTGGCCCACGCCTCGTAATCGATAAACAGCTCGTCGTCGCGGACAAAGGCGCGCACGAGCGTGGTCGGGTCGGCGGCAAAGCCCCAGTCAGCGCCGTAGAACAGCCGGACATTTTCCGGCGTCTCGAACGCTTCAACGACATAGCGGCCCCGGAAGACCTGCGCCTGCGTCGAAATCTTGGGCACGCCTTCCCAAATATTCAGGTAGTCCTCAAGCGGAAGCGTCTTTTGGGCGTAGACGCGCTCGGCTTCGAGCGTGGCTGAAAACCACGGGTTGTCGCGGTACGTCACCTTGCGCACGATGGCGTCGTGGGGCGGAGTCACGACGAAGCGCTGCCACGTCTCGTCGTAGGGCGTGCCGGGGTTGAACGAAAGCCATATCTCCGAGCCTTCCTTGCGGATGGTGGGGATAAGCAGCTCCCAGGACGCCTTGCTCACCTTTTGAGCCTCTTCGACCCAACAGATGTCGATGCCTTCGAGCGACTTGATCTCGGAAATGTTGTGGCGCAGCCCCTTGAACAGGAATTCGGAGCCGGTGACGCTCGTAATCCCGGTGTTCGTCCACTGGAAGAACGGATCAAGGCCACGGGCGTTGATGCGGTCGATGAGAAGCCGGTGCACGGAATCGGCGATGGAAACCTGCAATTCGCGCCCGCACAGCACGCGGACGCGGCGCTCCAGGGCGATGGTGACGAGGGCGTCGGCGAAGGTCCAGCTTTTGGCCCCGCCACGGCCACCGTAAAAAACCTTATAGCGGTGGGGATCGAAAAGCTCGGCAAAGGCGATCGGAAGCGAAACGGCGTAGACGGCGGGGTCGACGACGCGCACGGGCTCCCCGCATTCGCCGTCTGCCTGTTTACAAGCGTTTGCAAACAGGCCGGGACGCGCGGAAAGGGCGATCCCCATACGTCGGGCCGGATTTGCCGCTTTCGCCCCTCTACGGGCATTCTGTGCGTTTTTCGCCTTTGCCATGTGCCTATCCGTCTTGTTTCGTCGTTTCAGGGGGAGCCGGGAGCGCCTTCTTTGGCGGATGGACAAATTCCACCTTGATGGTGTTGTCGCCCTCGGCGAGCACCAGGCCACCCGCCTTGTCGTCGGCGAAGTCCGACGCCTTGATGGTCTTTTCCGCGTCGTCCCGGGTCGCCTTCGAGAGGAGCATCTGGGCCATCGCGCCCTTGGTGATGAGCTTGATGGCCTTTTCCGGGTCGCTCTCGAACGTCGCCCGCAGGGACATCATCGCCTTAAAGAGCGCCCCCTCAAGGAGCTGCGCGTTGAGTCGCGCCGTTTTGCTTTCGGGCATGTCCGCGAGGCTCCGGACGGACGCCTCGGCGAACTCGCGCACCTCGCGCAGGTCGCGCATCCCCTCCTGCCAGTCGAGGCGGTAGCGCCCGACACTCCCCCGCGAGACGTCCGCCCCGGCGGCTTTCAGGGCCTCGGCGATCTCCGTCACCGTTCGGCCCTTGTCGAGCATGTCGTTGACGAGGTCGCGCAATTCCTTCGGAAGCTGCCGGATCTTGCTCACGCCGGACACGGCCCGCCTCCCGGCAGGGGACGCCGGACGCCCTTCACCGAGGCGCGACCCGTCGCCACGTCGGCCCCGGCGTTGGTGAGCGTGGCTATCCAGACGCACATGCTTTCGCCCTCGACCTTTTCCAGCCTGAGCAGGCCGAACCTCTCCAGCCAGCGAAGATCCGCTATCACCTGGTCTTCGCTGGCGGTGAGCCCGACTCCTTCGAGCGCCGTCTGCATGACGATGTGGTTGGCCTCATAGCCCGGCGCTTTCATGAGCATTCGCAAAACGGTCAGGCGGCGGCTTTCGCGCAGCAATTCGTCAAAATCCATGTCCGTCTCCTTAAAGATGGTGCTCGAAAAGCATGGCAAGCTGGTTCTCCACGCGGGCCAGCGACGCCGCAATGCCCCGGTTCTGCTCGACGAGGGCGTTCTGTTTGCCCTCAAGGTCTTTGAGCAGGAGCTTTAAGTTGTAGATGTCTTCCGAGCGCGGAAGCTGGTCGAGCTTCATGGTGATGCGCTTGAGGGACTGCTCGGCGTCGGTGACGCGGCGATCCGTCTCCTCCGCATAGTCGGCGAACGTCTTCGAACTCACGAACGTGGTGCGCAGCCAGAAGAGCGCGGCGAGCCCGGCGAACTGGACGGCGGAAAGCACCCACGGCCCAAAGGTCACAATGTCATTCCACAGGTCTTTCACCGGCTGCCCTTTGCGCGTCGTAGCATCCGACCGTTTCCCGAAGCGCCCCGACATAGGCCCGCAGCGCGTCGTCGTTGAAGAGGAAGGCCCGGGCGTTCTCCGGCGAATTGAAGTCGTCCCCTTGGATGGACAGCAGCACCGGAGGCTCGGGCTGCGGGCATCCCCGCACCGGAACGATCACGGGGTCCGTCACAACGGCGGGCGCGCAGCCGCTACCAAGGGCGATTGAGGCGATCAGCGATACGGCGGCGCGTCTCATGGTCGACAACTCCGGTTTGCGGCGTGGCCGCCGCTTCAACTTCGATGCGGGCCTCCCGCAGGATGGCCTCCCGTTCCTTCGCCCCCCGCGCCGTCTGCGCCTCGCGCTTGAGGCAGGCTTCGGCAACGCCGGACTGGGCCGCAAGCTGGCCTTCGAGCACTTCCCCCGCCCGTTTCCAGCGGGCGTTCGCTTCGAGCGCCGTGGAAAGGCTCCGGGCGGTGGCGGCGTGAGCGGCGCGTTCGGCTTCAAGCTCGCTCAGGAGGGAACGGAAGCCGAGCACAGCCAGCGTCACGGCGATTGCGAAAACACACGCGGCGATCAGTCGCAACGGCATGATCCCGTCCCCCATCCGGCCCGGACATAGGCGGGCTCGAAGTCGTGCAGGATGCGCCGGACGTACGTC
>ERZ834859.1770-NODE-1770-length-21433-cov-13.268033_pt1 | contig 21433 bp, 21 predicted proteins | sample MGYA00519947_ERZ834859 | MGnify/ENA primary metagenome ERZ834859 (study PRJEB31850, sample SAMEA3708763) | human gut metagenome | biome: human gut; feature: human-associated habitat; material: faeces | place: China | collected 2014 ...
AGAGCTATTGGATGAGTATGAAAGAAATGATTGTATTTACATTGTCAGAAACCGAGGAGGAATTTATGCTGAAAATCTTTCACTTATTTTGAAACGCAACGATATTAAGAAGAGCGAAGCATATGAAAGCGGATATTTAGAAGGTACTGTACCAGTATATGAGGCATATATGGCATTGAAGAAAGTCCTTTCTAGTGTAAAAATAGAGGAGGATGAAGAAGAGAATGACTAAGTATACTGCCTGTATTTGTGAAGGAGGAGCTGAAACTGCAATATTGGATTTATTATTGGATCAAAATAAACTGATTTTTTCAAGAGATGATTTACTTGAGGGCGAAATCCTTAAGACAAGAAAAGGAAAGGATTTTGAAACGCGATATTTGAAAAAGGATTTTTCAGGTAAGATAACAGTATATAGAATACTTGATTCAAGAAGAGAAAATTTCAAAATAAGTAAAGCATATCAGCATAAAGTAGAGGTTGTGAATGTAATTACAGCACCAGAAATTGAAATGTTGATAATTTGTAATGAAGGAAAATATCAGGATTTTGAGAAGAAAAAGGGTATGTCGCCAAGTGAATATTGTAAATCTATTTTAAAAATGAAAAACGTCAAAAGTGTTTCGTTTGTCAAGGAGTATTTTTCTGTCCTTGTGTCTTTTCCACATTTGTCATATAAACAAGCTGTGCTCTGTTCATTTTGTTGAGCACATTGTACACAGGTTTAAATAAAAGAGCAGTCAGCACCGTATTTCCAATACAATGTATAATGTCATAAGGGATTCCTGACATCCAATAAGCAATTCCTGCGCCCCAGCCTCCTGAAATAAAATATGGAATGGCACATAAAAATCCAAAGGCAAGACCATAAGCGCCTGCCACCACCACCCACATAAGAACCGACTGGTTTTTCTTCATAAGGAGCACAATAACAGCCAGAATCGTCCAGATATACAGGTAACTGAACCACCAGATGCCAAATCCATATATCAGGCCCTCAAGGATTACAAACGTATAAATGATGTAAAAAACCTGTTTCCTGTAAATAAGAGTATATACAATAATAAGCATGGTAACCGGTTCAATATTGGGAAGAGCTGCCATTCCCACCTGACCAATCAGAAGAATGGCGCTTAAAAATCCCATTGTAACCATATACATTGCCTTCATTGTACCCTTTTTCGGCTGCCTGTTCATAGGCATTTCCTCCGCATCAGTATCCCACTGTCAACGTAAGCTCAAAAGTATCTCCGTCTGCTACCGGGGTTTTATCCGCGGAAGTATTTACCTGCTCGCCGCCTTTTGTGATGCACCACCATTCCTGATTGCTGTCATCCGCTTTGATGCCGTTTACAGAAGTAATGAAAAGTCCGTACTCTCCATCCTCACCTTCAACAAGCTCGTTGTCCTTCAGAATATCTCCCAGATATTCTCTGTCTGTATGATAAGTAAAATCTTCTGATTTTCCGTCTTTATCAACTACCTGAACAGTTACTTCCTTACTGCCTTCTTCTGTCTTTGGTTTTGTAAAAGAATATACTCCAAAAAGTACTGCCACTACTACAGCAAGAATAATCGCTGCGATAATCGGTTTTTTATTCTTCATCAGCATACCTCCGCTCCTGCCGGCATATCTTTCTCCGGTGTCATAAGCGCAAGATTGCCTTCAGCATCCTCAGCACAGAGAATCATTCCCTCGCTTAAAACGCCCGCAAGCTTCGCAGGTTTTAAGTTTGTCACTACCATAACCTTTTTGCCTACCATCTCTTCCGGTGAATAATGTGCTTTAATTCCGGACACAATCTGGCGTACCTGGCTTCCGATTTTTACCTGAGAGCAAAGAAGCTTTTTCGATTTTTTTACTGCCTCACAGGCAATGATTTCTCCAACCTGGAACTGAAGCTTTTCAAAATCCTCAAACGTAATTTCCGGTTTTGCCTCGATGTCGATTACGTTTTCCTCTTCTTTTTTCTCTTCCTCTTTTACTGCCGGATGAAGAGCTTCTACTTTTTCCATTACCTCTTTTAAGTCAAGGCGTGCAAAGAGAATTTCCGGTTTCTCTGTCACTTTATTTCCTGACGGATAAAGACCAAATGTCGTTAAGTCCTCAAGAGTTCTTCCTTCTGCGTTAAGCTGAGAAAGAATGCGCTGTGTTGTCTCCGGCATAAAGGATTCCAGAAGAGTTGCACCAATGCAGATACCTTCCACCAGATTGTAAAGAACTGTTGCAAGACGTTCTTTTTTGTCCTCGTCTTTTGCAAGCGCCCACGGCATTGTCTCGTCAATATATTTGTTGCAGCGTTTAAAGATGGAGAACACTTCTGTCATAGCGTCTGCCACACGAAGCTTGTCCATTTTCTCCTCAACCTTGCCAGGTACGGAAAAAATAAAGGACTTCATATCCTCGTCAACCGGCTCACACACTCCCTTATTTTCCACAACGCCGCCAAAATACTTGTTGGACATGGAAATCGTTCTGTTTACCAGGTTTCCAAGTGTATTTGCAAGCTCGGAATTTAATCTTTCTACCATCAGCTCCCATGTGATTACACCGTCATTTTCAAACGGCATCTCATGAAGAACAAAGTAACGAACTGCATCTACGCCGAAGAAATCTACCAGTTCGTCTGCGTAAATAACATTTCCTTTGGATTTGCTCATTTTTCCGTCTCCCTGAAGAAGCCACGGGTGACCAAATACCTGCTTCGGAAGCGGAAGGTCAAGTGACATCAGGAAAATCGGCCAGTAAATCGTATGGAAACGGATAATATCTTTTCCGATCAGATGAAGGTCTGCAGGCCAGTCTTTCTTAAACTGCTCTGTGCTTTCTCCGTCACAGTCGTATCCAATACCTGTAATGTAGTTTGTGAGAGCATCAAGCCATACGTAAACCACATGGTTCGGGTCAAAATCTACCGGGATTCCCCATTTAAAGGAAGTTCTGGATACGCAAAGGTCCTGAAGTCCCGGAAGAAGGAAGTTATTCATCATCTCGTTTTTACGGGATTCCGGCTGAATAAATTCCGGATGTGTGTTGATATGCTCAATCAGACGGTCTGCATATTTGCTCATTTTAAAGAAATAAGCCTCCTCTTTTGCAGGAACGCAGGGACGTCCGCAGTCCGGACATTTGCCGTCTACAAGCTGGGATTCTGTAAAGAAGGACTCACATGGAGTACAGTACATTCCCTCGTAATGACCTTTGTAAATGTCACCTTTTGCATACATTTTTTTGAAGATTTTCTGAACCTGTTTCTCGTGCTCCTCATCTGTTGTACGGATAAATTTATCGTAAGATGTGTTCATCATATCCCAGATATTTTTGATTTCACCGGAAACATTATCCACAAATTCCTTCGGTGTAATTCCGGCTTCTGCCGCCTTCATTTCAATCTTCTGTCCATGTTCATCTGTTCCTGTCTGGAAAAATACGTCATACCCCTGCTGTCTTTTGTAGCGGGCAATGGCGTCTGCCAGAACTGCCTCGTAAGTATTTCCGATGTGAGGTTTGCCTGATGTGTAGGCAATGGCTGTTGTAATATAATACTTCTGTTTTTCCATGATTATCTCCTTTTCTTTCCTGGTAAATGAAAAAGAATCCTGCTCGCAGGATTCTCCGCCTGCGGCGGGTCGCTTTAGCGACGTACTTCTTTTCCGCCGCAGTGCGCTCCTACGCGGAGCGTTTTTTATGCTATGGAACATTACTGAGTAATTTCCTATAGCATAAAAAAACGCCTTCTCACACTTTGAGAAGACGAGCGTTACCCGTGTTACCACTTCTTTTCATCTCTGCTTCACAGCAGAAACCTTATCAGGTACTTCCTTATACCCTGTCGCTGTAACAGGCGAACCTGTCACTGCCTAAGTCGCCCTCAGCAGTGCCTCTCCAAAGCCATCTTCCATCTGCTCCATACATATCCCTCTCACCATACGGGATTTCTCTGTAATGCGGTATGCACATGTACTCTCTTCTTCCATGAGTTTTCATATGTAAAAATCCTATCACATTTCAAAGGGTTTGTAAAGGGGGACGGAAGAAAAACGAGCAGTTTCCTACCCGTTTTCCCCGTGCTTAAAAAAACATCGCGTCCATATAAAACTCATTAAATTCTTTATCTGCGGACAAATTAATCTCCTCTGAAATGCTTACCAGCTTCTCTATTTTTTTGTCTCTATTTTCGTCTTTTACATATTTCGAAGCGCCGGAAAGAGAGCTGTTTCCCACTGCCACAATGCGCTCTTGCCATTCCTCCGGAATCATGCCGATGGCAATCGCCTTGTCTGTATTCAGCTTATAGCCGAATCCGCCTGCAAGATATACTTTTGAAACCTCTTCTTTTTTTATTCCATAGCGGAGAAGAAGCGTCTCCACACCTGCGCGAACAGCCGCTTTTGCAAGCTGGATTTCCCTTACATCCTTCTGGGTAAATACAATTTCTTTTCCATCAGGAGTTTTTGCTAATGGAAATCCATCGTCAAAATAAGCTTCATCAAGCGCCCCTGTCTCGTCCACAATTTCCTCCCGTACGAGCTCTGCCGCTGTCTCCACTACTCCTGTTCCGCAGATTCCCTGGGGCGCTTTGTCCCGAATTGTTTTTACCTCTGCCTCTGTGCCCTCAAGCTTTACAGAGCAGATTGCGCCAGGCACGCTTCCCATGCCCCAGGTAATGTTTCCACCCTCAAACGCGGGACCTGCTGCTGTAGAAGTCACAAGGATTTTCTCTTTATTTCCGATTCCCATTTCCCCGTTTGTTCCAAGGTCAATAAACATGCACACTTCTTCTTTTTCTGTAAAATCATAAGCGTACATTCCTGATACAATATCCCCGCCTACATACGTGGAAATCCCCGGAAGAAGAATGACTTCTTTTTTGCCGAATCTATCTGTGCCAAGAATTTCTTCCGTTCCTTTTATAAAATCAATATTTACAGGTGTAAACGGGAACACGCCAAGTGTATCACAATCGTATCCCATTAAAAGATGTCCCATTGTGGTATTTCCGCTTATGATAATTGTTTTTATCTGTTCTCCAAAAAGTTCTTTTTCTTTTAAAAGCTTATCCATACTGTCCTGAAGGTCTTTCTGTATGGAATTTTTAAGTACCTCTTTTTTTCCGTCAACAGAAGCCTGTATTCTGGAAATCACATCTGCACCGTAAGCTCTCTGGCTGTTTACGGAAGTGACAGTGCGAAAAACTTTGCCGCTTTCTCCGCCAATTAAAGACATGGCAATAGTCGTTGTCCCTATATCTACAGCAACATGATAAAACGATTCTTCTGTACCGCTTTCTTCTGTATTTTCTGTTTCCCCTACTGCCTCAAATAAGGATTCGTCACTCTGGGAAACGGAAACTTCCAGTTCCTCCGTGGGGTAGAGACAGCAGGAAAGACGCCAGCCTGCGTCCAGCTCTTCCTCCGAATATATTTTTTTATCTTCGTCAGAAATCCATGTATTTCCATTTAAAATCTGAACGCCGCATTTTCCGCATCTGCCCTTTCCTCCGCATGGAGCACTGATATAAATTTCCTGACGAATAAAAGCATCAAGGAGACTTTCCCCTTCTTTTACAAGAATCCTTTTCGTCTCCGCTCCTCTGTGTACCACAACTTCTGTGTCTGGAATATTGCGAAGCCGGCAGTGGATATTCGGGCATTTCCGGCAGTCGTGCTGCGCCTTAAAACTGTCTGCATCTTCTGTTAAAATGAACACCTGACAGGAGGTTTTTACAGGGTCAAACATGAAGCCTGTACTTATATCTATTCCGAATCTGCGCTTCAATTCCAGATGTTCCCATGCTGTTTTCTGAGATTCCATGGAAATATCATGGGGCGCTTCCAGACGGGCAAGTACACCTACATTATGTTCTCTGCATACCTCCTTTAATCTGGCAAGAACCTGCTCCTCCATAGAAAAAAGAGCGTCATCCGCCATTGCGTCTGTAAGCATTCCCTTTACATAATCCCCTTCCTGAAAGGCTTTTGTACTCTCTTCCTTGATTCCGTTTCCAATACTCATTACCATATATACAACAGGTGTTCCTGCCTCATACTTTTCTGTTGCAACAGATTCCGGAAGCGTGCCAAAACCGAGAATACCTACCGGCTCTACAAGGGACAGCATATTCTCGTAAATTTCTTCGTATGTATCTACAACTTCCTCATATACAGGGCTGTCCTCGTAACAGTCCATCGCTTTTAAAACAGATTCTTTCTGTATTTTAAACTTCAGGTTGTGAAGCTCATAAAAATTCTCCATATCTGCCTCCTTAAAAAAAGAGGACACGCGCAGGTTTCCTCACGCAATGCCCTCTCCCACACGATACTTTCGTGGATTTATGCTGATTTTCTCTTCAGAACTGCCTCTTTTGCAATCTCTGCTGCAGATGGTGCGTCTGCTGTATAATAGTCAGCTCCAATCTGCTGTGCAAATGTGTCATTTACAGGCGCTCCGCCTACCATAACAATGTATTTTTCCCTTAATCCTTTTTCATTTAACTCGTCAATTACGTCTTTCATATTCGGCATAGTTGTTGTAAGAAGTGCAGACATACCGATTACATCTGCTCCAACCTCTTCTGCCTTTGCAATAAATGTATCTGCATCAACGTCTGTTCCCAGGTCGTAAATCTCGAAACCTGCGCCTTTTAACATCATAACAACAAGGTTTTTACCGATGTCGTGAAGGTCGCCCTTTACAGTACCTACTACAGCTTTTCCAATCGGCTCGTTTCCAACCTCAATAAGTTTTGGCTCAAGAATGGAAATTCCGGCTGACATTGCTCTTGCTGCTACAAGAACTTCCGGTACGAAAACTTCATTTCTTTTAAACTTTCCGCCTACAATCATCATACCTGCAAGAAGTCCGTCGTTTAAAATCTCTTTTGGATCAAGTCCCTGCTCAAGCGCTTCTTCAACAAGTTTTTTAACGTTTTTTGCGCGGCCTTTCTGTAAAAATTCTGAAATCTCATTAATAATTTCTGCTGGCATTTTTAATTCCTCCTCGTTTATCCCTCTTCATATCAGAGCTTCCGCAAACTCTGTACAGCTCTTTCTGCTGTTTTCTTTATGATGCTATTATATAAGTTTTTACCAAAAAATTTATGTATTTATTTTAGAAAACCTGTATATTTTTTTTGTTTTTTCGTGTATTATAAAATAGAAAATAAAGATTTTGGTATTTTTTTAAGATTTAAGGAGAGAATTTTATGCAGCCTATCCTATACTCTATTATTGAAAAACGAAAACTTCGGGAACTCCTTGAAACTTTTTATCAGTGTATCAATCTCCCAATTCAGGTTCTTGACGAAACAGGGGAAATTCTGGATGCTTTTGGAGATTGTCATAATTACTGTAAAATCTTCAAACATTTTCTTCCCAAAGGAGAATCCTGCACCAAACTTCACTCAAACGCCAGCAAGCTTGCTATGAGCCTTGGGGAAACTTATATTTTTTCCTGCCATTCTAATTTAAACCATATTGTATTCCCTCTTACAAACAACAATGTACTTCTAGGCTCTATCCTTGCCGGTCCTTTTCTTATGGATGAACCGGATTCTCTGCTCTTATCCGACATCGGGGAAAAATACTCCATTCCTACAGCGCCCCTTCTGGAAATGTATGAGGAAGCCGGAAGTCTCCCTGTTTTTGAACCTGCAAAGGTCACTTACATAAGCCGTCTTCTTTACTATATGTGCTCCGGTCTTGTGACGGACAGCCGGGCGCAGTTTAACTTAAACCACAATAAGCTTTACCAGCAGTCGAAGATTAATGAATCCATTCAAATGTACAAGGCTTCTCCTCAGGTAAACAGCCGGGTTTATCCCTATGAAAAAGAAAAAGCCCTGATTACAAAACTGAAAACAGGGGATACAGAACAGGCAAAGGCTCTTTTAAACGACCTTCTGGGATATGTTTTTTTTGCTGAAGGAAATAATCTTGAAGTTGTAAAATCGCGTGCACTTGAGCTTTCTTCCCTTCTTTCCCGGGCTGCCATTGAGGGCGGCGCTACAAGCGACAGTGTTTTAAAGGTAAACAACCAGTTTCTCATGTCTCTGCAAAATATTACAGACCTTGACGACCTTTGCTATAAGCTTCAGGAAACGATTGACGTTTTTACAGACTGTATGTTTAACTATATTCCGTCAAAAGGAAATGAAATTATTAAAAAAGCAATCCGCTATATTTCCCAGAATTTTTCCAGAAGCCTTACACTGGATGAGGTAGCCGAGCATGTTCACTTAAACTCCGCCTATTTTTCTACTCTGTTTAAGCAGTCAACAGGCTCTTCATTTAAGGAATATTTAAACATGGTGCGCATTGAGGAAAGCAAACGCCTTCTTGCAAATACAGATTATTCCATTATTGATATTTCCCTTGCAACAGGCTTCGAAGACCAAAGCTATTTCTCAAAAGTATTCAAAAAATATACCGGTCTGACTCCAAAGCAGTACCGGTAGGAAACGCCTGCGGCGGGGTGCTTCAGCGATGCACTTCTTTCCCATAGCCAAAAAGCTGCTATATTAAGAACTTACTAAGAAAATATTTTACATTTCCAGCGACTTTGTCGAGTACATCTTTGAGACTACAGGCTCAAAGTGAACGCAGACGGAGCTGGAAATATAAAATATTTCATGTAACTCTTTATATAACAGCTTTACCCCTTATTTCTCGTAAAACTCCTTCACAGCATCGAAGAATGCCTGAATGTTTTCAAGCGGGCTCATCGGCGGAATGTCACAGCCGCTTGCAATCACGAAGTTCGGATATTTGCAGCAGCGTTCCATAAGCTCAAGTGTTTCTTTACGGATCTGTTCCGGTGTTCCCTGACGGATCGTTCCTGCCGGGTCAATGTTTCCGATGATCATTTTGTCTGACGGGAACGCTTTTAATGTTGTCTCAATATCAATGGCATTTCCAAAGCTGTATGCAAGTGCATCAATCTCTTTTACATTGTTCATAAGAGGCTCGATATTGCCGCAGTTGTGATACATAACTACAAAGTTTTCATCTTCTACTGCCTCACGGATTTTATTTACATAAGGTGTGGAGAACTCGTCAATCAGGTTTGGAGAAAGAAGTCCTGCTGCCGGCTCTGCCATAGCAATGCCGTTCGCACCCACTGCCTTAAATGCCTTTGCGTATTCAATAAGGAACTCTGTTGCCTTCTCAAGAACTGTCTCTACCATCTCCGGTTCTTCATAACAGAGAATCATGATTTCTGTCATATCAAGAAGTCTTCCTGCAAGGGAGTATGGTCCAATAATACCTGCAAGTACAGGACGGTCTGTAATCTGCTGGCAGGCAAGCTCAATTCCTTTTACACATTCTCCTGTTCTTCCGTCTCCAACTTTCGGAACTTTAAGAGCCTCTGCTTCGTCCTCATCATGTACAAGCGCTGCATGAACTGTCGGTACATCGTCTTCGCTGTAGTGAACCGGACTTCCAAAAGCCTCTGCCTCAACAGAAAGATCCATAAGACTAAATGCCACTCCTGTATCAAAACGGTCTGCAATGGCTTTCATACACTGTGCCTGAAGCTCGCCGCTTTTTACAAGCTCATCTACTGTATGTCCGATAATCTGTACACCCGGAAAAGAGAGGATTGGCATTGCCTTTTTAACCGGATTATTAATACATTCTGCTACCCATTCTTTCATATTACGTTTCATAAGATATATGCTCCTTTTTATAATTTTTCTTCTATCCATTGCTGCATTATCCTTGCTGTAAATAGCGGAAACCCTTATCTTTTATCTATCTACATTATAGAAAATTACAGATGGAAATTGCTATAATTTTCTATCTATTATTTGTAGTTTTTTTGTGTTTTTATATGGCATAATATGCGAAATAAAGATAAATCCCCTTCAATCTAAACTTCTTACATATATTTTTATGATTTTTTTCAGACAATCCGGTAATTTTTTTAGATTCCCATGCTGCCTCTTGCAGTAATCTGCCCTGATTAAAATACCCTCTTTTTCCAGACGTTCTGTGCGGAAATTATATAAATCTTTTCCCACTGCGTCTGCAGCCTCCCCAAGCATGAGCGGTCCGTTTTTTAATGCCTTGCAAAGATTTCTTTCCTGCTCTGTATAAGCATCCTCCCATACCGGCTCTGTACATTTTTCTTTTGTACTGCTGATTGTGCAGTCCAGAAAATATACATCCTCCTTATTTTGGATTCCGTAGCTTTTCCCCACCTCGTCAAATGTTTTTTCAGATACTCCGATAAAAATAAGCTTTGCTCTTTCCCCCTTATCTTCCACACAGGTATTTGTTGCCAGCGTAGTAGAAAGGGCAAGAATTTCTATCTTTTTTATAAGCTCCTGCGGAAGCTTTCCTATCGCTTTTTTGATTCCTTTTTTTTAATCTTCCCTTGTAGTAAGAGCCTTTGCTCCCGCCATAATCTCTCTTTTTTCCAAATCATAAACAACGGCATCTGTATAAGTGCCCCCTGTATCTATTCCAATTCCAATCATAATAAAAACCTCCAAAACTGTACTTCCTGCATTTATTTTAGCAAGTACAGCCGGAGGCTTCTATTAATTATTATTTATTGTTTGTAGTTTTTTTCGAAATACCTTAAATAATTCCTGCATGACCGCAGCTTGAGAACAGCGTCATCTTTTTCTCACATTCCTGTTTAATCGCATCTACTGCCGGAAGAATCAAATCGGTAAGTCCCTTGCCTTTTCCGCTGTTAAATTCTCTGGCTGCAGCTTCTGCTGCCGCAACATTAATGTCTGTAAAAATGTTTACTTTACTGATTCCATCATGGATCGCTTTTCTGAAATCATCGTCTGTAAGACCGGAGCCACCGTGAAGAACAAGCGGAACCTTCACCTCACCGGCAATGGTACGAATTCTCTCAAAATCAAGCTTTGGAGGAAGTTTATAAGCACCATGCGCATTTCCTACTGAGATGGCAAGGGCATCTACTCCTGTTCTCTCCACATAATCCTTTGCAAGAGCCGGATCTGTGAAAAAGCTGGAAGGATCTGCATCTCCCTCTGCCGAATCTGGATTATTTCCTACATGTCCAAGCTCACCCTCTATAGTCGCACCGTAAGAATGGGCAATTTCTGCCATTTCCCGAACTTTTTCCACATTTACTTCATAAGGATCTGTAGAGCAGTCGTACATAATAGAAGAAAAACCAAGCTCAAGCGCCTGCAGGCACGTTTCTTTCTGAAGACCGTGATCCAGATGAACCACAACAGGAACTTTGGCTTTTTTTGCCATAGGAATCAGATAATACGATACCTCTTCCAGAGAACCGTAAGGAAAAAGAACCTCTGCTGTTCCTATAATGACAGGCGACTGCGTTGCTTCTGCCGCCGCAATAATTCCTTTTGCAAGCTCAACATTTACTGCATTAAATAACCCGACTGCGTACTTCTTTTCCTTTGCAGGAAGTAACACTTCATTCATATTTACTATCATAATACCTATCCTCCTATTTTCGTTTTTCCCATCCGGAATCAATGCGCTTCTGCACTTCCTCCAGAGGAATAATCCCTCCCAGAGCATCGTATGTCTGGACACATAAAGCACCTGTTGCTGTCGCAAGATGCAGAGCATCCTGCCAGCTTTTCCCCTTCAGAACAGCAGTCAGAAAAGCGGCTATTGTCGTATCTCCTGCCCCAATACCTGAAACCACCTTTTCCACAAGATAGCTTTTTTCAAAATACTCTCTGTCTGCCCAGGAATCTGCTATTTCCTCCCCGATTCCTCCGCCAATCTGAAGAAGACGTTCTCTGTCTGCTGTCCGGAAATATAATCCGGGCGCTCCGCATTTTATAAGAATGACTTTTGCCCCGTAAGAAAGCAGCCTGTCTGCAAGAGGCTTTACATCCTTTTCCACATCAAGAAACTTTGTTATATCTCCCCCTTTTGCACGTTTTTTCCATTCAGAATACCTCTCCCTGTCAAGCATAAGACAAAGCTCTTCCACACTTGGAACAAAGAAATCCATGTACGGCACAGCTTCTTTTAATATCTGATTCCAATCCTGCCTGTCAGCTTCTGTATTCTCCTCAAATATTGCCATATCTACAGATATAGCCGTATCTGTTTCACGCAGCATTTTCAGAAAACGGATAAATTCTTTTCCTCCGTTCTCGTATAGTTTTTTCATAAGAGACGGATAACCGAAATGAAACAGATTTACCTTTTTTACTTTCTCAAAATCCACATCTTCCGGCATAAACACATCATTTGCTCCTGTGTGATGAAGTGCGATTCTGTCAATTCCAGACGGCGCAAGGATGATAGAATATGATGTGCCGCAGTCTTCTCGGCTTATCATAGATTCTCCCCAGGCATCGTATTTTTCCAGAACCTCCCTGACAATCTGACCGAAAGCATCCTTCCCAGTCATGCCCATAAGCTCCACATCCGCCCCGAGAAGCTTCATCCCGACTCCTGTATTTGATACAGCGCCCCCAACGCTTATCTTTGCCGGATCCATAGCCACAAGCTGCCCAGGCCTGAATAAATCTTCTATTTCCTTTTCTTCCTTTCCTGAAAATACCGGTATGATATCAATACAGATATGCCCGGCTACAATTGCTTTTTTTTCACCCATACAGTTCCTCCTGTTATCCCCATTTCCTTCTTTATTTTTCCAGAAGATTCGTTACCATTCTCTGCGTGATCTTAAGTGCACTTTCTACATTTGTAGAAGAATCATACAGTTTTGATACCTCCCCTTCCGCCAAGGCCATTGCCTCTTTATATTTTGGAAATTCTTTTACTACTCTGCCATTCATAATGACCTGATTTAAAAGATTATGATCAATGATCTTATCCGATTTCTCGGTATCTTTCTTCAGGATTTCCTCTGCTTCTTTCGAATTTGTCACTTCTTTTAAAACAGACGCCCCCTGTGAATAGCGGAATAATTCCATTTGGATTTCTCTGTCATTTGTGAGCATTTTTAAAAATTCCCACGCCATATCTTTTTGCCTGCTCTCGCTGCTGATTCCTATCAGAAGACTGTCAACTCTGGAGATATTATCTCCCATGGAACCGGCCGGCAGCGTAATACAGTCCCATTGAAAATCACTGTATTTTTTTATTTTATAAGGATATGTTTTATACGTTCTGTATTCTGCAAAAGACAGAGGCATAAAGGCCACATTACCTGCATCAAAGGTTTCCCTTGTCACTTTTTCTCCCTGATAAAGCTCATTGATCCTCTGAATAAAACGAACGGACTCCTCTGTCCTCTCCGATGTCAGATAACACTTTTTTCCCTGAGGGTCGAAAATTTTCCCATCGTTGGAATACAACGCCTCCAGCCATCCGTAATTATACGTTCCAAACTGATCCAGCCGCCCGTCCCCGTCTAAATCCTTTGTCACTTTTTTGCATATGCGATAAAGGTCATCCCAGCTCCAGTCCGCATCCGGCACCGGAATTCCCTCCTTCTCCAGAAGCGTTTTATTTACAAACATAAGCGTCGGTACTGTCTCATAAGGAAGCGCATACTGCCTGTCATCTATCTTTCCTGCCTCCAGAGATGTTTCATAATAATCTCGGATCTCAACAGACTTATCCTCCTGAATTTCCTTATCCAGATTTTCCAGAAGGCCAAGGGACACCATATGACTGAAATCCTCCGATAAAATCATAAAGACATCCGGCGCATCTCCCTTTAATATTTTTCTGGCCAGCCATTCCTCATAATCATCCTTCGGAATCCCGCTGTAATAATGGATTTTTATTTCCGGATGCAGCTTTTCAAACTTTTTAATTGCCTTATCAATGATTACATATCCATCTGCATTTGCAACCTCCCAGTAACTGTCTCCAAACATCCCGAATTCCAGAACCTGCGGTCTTCTTATGTTTTGTCCGTAAATAACCAGACCTGCAATACAAAGAAGCGCTGCAACTAAAACAGCCATGTTCTTTTTATTTAATTTCATCTTCTCGTCCTTCTCTGCACAACCCAGATAGCAAGCTGTGTTCTGTCACGTAAATCCAGCTTATTTAAAATAGTACTCAGGTAGTTTCTCACCGTTCCCTCCGACAAAGCCAGAGTTTCTGAAATTTCCTTATTGGATGCCCCATTTCCTACTTCCTCAATGATTTTCCATTCCGTCTTTGTAAGATCCTCAACCTGAGATTCCTGAATGGAAATAGTATAATCGGAGCGGGCAAGCTCTGAAAACAGCCTCAGTACCTTTGTTGCTATATCCGGATTTATCATTGCCCTTCCGCTGTGAACCACCTCGATGGCTTTCACCAGCTCTTCCATAGAAACACCTTTTAATAAGTATCCGCTTGCTCCATATTTCAAAGCGCTGTACACAAATTCATCATCATCAAAGGTTGTCAGAATAATGATTTTAATCTGCGGATAATTTTCTTTAATAATTTTTGTACATTGAACGCCATCCATCTTCGGCATACGAATGTCCATAAGAATCACATCCGGCTTTTCCTTCCGGATACTCTGAATAACCTCCTGTCCGTTTGCCACAGCATCTGTCACACAAATATGCTCTTTGCTCTCCAGCACAATCTGCAGACTCTGACGTATTAATTCCTGGTCATCCGCTATCAATACTTTAATCATAAGTCTCCCCCCATCTTATCGGTATCATGGCATCGATCAAAAATCCATCGCTGCCGTCAAAACGAACGGTTCCATTAAGAAGCTGAATCCGCTCGGTAATATGATGCGTTCCAAAACCTGCATGGATCTCCTCGCATCCGCATCCGTTATCCCGGATACTGAGATGAATATTTTCCTCTTCTTTCTTTATAGAAATTTGAATATAGGTAGCATGTCCATGACGGATTGCATTTGTAATGCCCTCCTGGACTACTCTGTATATTGCATTTTCCTCATCCTCATCAAACTTCAAAACAGGGGCACTGCACAGAAATTCCACCTGCACACCGGAAAGAGAATTTGTATCATCCACCATTTTTCTGATGGCATTTTCCAGAGAAAACCTCTGCAGCGCATCCGGTCTCAGCTCATTTACAGAACGCCTGACCTCATCCAGTCCTTCACGCGTAACTTTTGCAAGAATCTGCAGCTGTTTTTTGGAAATATCCGGATTGCTGTCTATCGTGGCAATACACGCTTCCAGACCTGCCGAGATTCCTGTAAGCGTATGTCCCAGCGTATCGTGGATTTCTCTTGCCAGCCTGTTTCGCTCCTTTGTCTCTCCCATTTTCTCTTTCATAACGGCATATTTTTCAAGCTTAATATTGGCTTCTTTTAAATTTTCATTGGCATTGGAAAGCCTGTGATATAGTTCATTCACTTCCTCTATGGTTCCTCTCTCCTCCTGAATGGTAAAAACACAATATAAAATAAATATAATAATCGTGAGAGAAATCATAAAATTATACGCCATCAAAAGAGCCGTCTGGCTTGAGGAATCATATACCTGGATATAATCTCTGACAGAAAACAGTGGTTTCCTTGCTGATAAAAGTCCGTAATCTGTAAACGCATAACTTACAATTCCCAGAAAAATAAACGCATACTGCCCGATTCCTCTTTTCATATGTCCTATTATATTTGCAAACGCCCATAAAAGAATCCCGTTATAATTAAAATCCAGAAGTACTACGATGAACATTCCGGCTGCCATATCCAGGCATATCGTCACATACATCACCTTCATACTGTCCGGAAGAAGATATTCCCTTGTCATAAAAGACGCTGCCATTACAAGAAGAAAAAATGCTACCTTCTTCATCAAAAATTCCGGTGTAGCCGGAATATCTGCCACATTTTTAAGAAAATTTGCCGCTTCATAGTTCGCGCAAATAATATTGGTGGATTCCGCAATAAAAACACTTACTAAAAACGCGGAAACTGCTGTCACTGCAAACATCATATACGAGATGCTGCTTGTCTTTCCCTTTTGTTTTTCCACTATAACCACCCGTCAATATCAAATTCTTCCAAGTTTTCTTTTGTTATCATGATTACATCGATCATGATGTCTTTTTCAATCGGTTTCCCCTGAAGATACCTGTATGCCGCCTCTACTGCTGTTTTTCCTATCAGAACAGGCTGTTGGGAACTCGTCCCTTCCAGATACCCCTTTTTTATCATTTCTTTCGCATCCGGAGAACCGTCGATTCCGTAAATTAAAATTTCATCTGTCACATGATTAAGCTGAAGTCCTGCCAGCGCTCCAAGAGCAGTCGGATCGTTTCCTCCCAGAACCACATCAAACTTCATACCTTTATTAATCACCCGGTCCATTTCCTCCATAGAAACCTCAAACTCTGATGTAGTTGTCAGTTCTTCTACTATCTTGTACTCATCATGACCTTCTATTGTATCTAAAAAGCCTTCCACTCTTTCATTTGTAGACTGAATATTATAATGCTTCATAATCAGAATGTCTGCTTTTGCTTTCTTTTTCATCATATCTTTGGCGCACTGCACTCCGGCCTGATAATTATCTGACCAGATAACAGATTCCACCATATTCTGCTCGTATACCTTTGTATCCACATTAAACACGGCAACACCGGCTTCTTTACACATTTTAAGCCCTTCTGAGACCTCTGTCCAATCTACCGGATTTAAAAAAATAGCTGTTACGCCTTCGTCTATCATTTCCCGAATCTGTTCATTTTGTCTATCCTGATCCTGTGCTGGATCTCTTGTGATGAGAACATCCCCATTCGCCTCTATTCCTTCACGAATGCTTTCATTAAGGGCGATAAAATAGGGGTTATTCATCGTCATATATGTAGCACCGAATTTTTTAGGCTCCTGCTCCGCCTGCTTTTTTATCTGGGCGCCCGGAAACGCTACCATAGCCGCCAGTACCGCGCCTCCCGTCAAAATTCCTGCTATCTGCCTGATTTTTTGTTTCATGCGTTTCAAATCCTTTTTTATTAGAATTAGGGGCATGTATACATGCCCCTAATATTATACTACATTTCGCTCTGGAAAACATCTTATATCTGCTTATTTTTTGTTTGTACGGAAATAGTCAATTAATACTGCCAAAAGAATTACAATACCTTTTACAACATCCTGCCAGAAAGAGTTTACATTTAACAGGTTCAATCCATTGTTCAGGATACCGATAATCAGCGCACCAATTACAGTTCCGCCAATTTTTCCGGAACCGCCTGACATGGAAGTTCCGCCTACTACTACGGCTGCAATGGCATCCATTTCTGCTCCTTCACCAGCTGTCGGCTGTCCGGAGTACATACGGGAGGCAAGAATAATACCTGCAAGACCTGCCATAACACCGGAAAAAGCATGTACAAAGAATTTTACTTTTGATACCTTAATACCGGAGAATACAGCTGCCTGTGCATTTCCGCCTACTGCGTAAATATGACGTCCCATTTTTGTGCGGTTCATGATCAATGCTGAAATAACGACAACCACGATCATAATGATAACCGGAACAGGTACCGGGCCTATGTATCCTGCACCTAAAAACTGCCATTCTTTTGTAACAACACGTACAGGAGAACCTCCTGTATATACTTTTGCAAGTCCCCTTGCCACATTCATGGTAGCCAGTGTAACAATAAACGGCGGGATTGTTGTAAGAGCAATGATACCACCATTGATACATCCGATTAAAAGACCTACCAAAACACCTACAAGAAGTGCTGCCGGAATCGGAAGACCATAACGTGCTACACATCCTGCGGAAAGAACACCGGACAGAGCAATGATAGAACCAACGGACAAGTCGATTCCGCCCAGGATAATTACCATTGTCATACCACATGCAAGAAGCATATTGGTAGAAATCTGTCTCAGAATATTAAACATATTTTTCGGTGTCAAAAAGGAACTGCTGGTAGCTGGAAATACAGCCAGGAATATACACATAACTGCCAGGGCTACCATAATACCAAGATTTTCTTTTATAAATGCAGCGAACTTATTATCAACTGCCTTTGTGGCTTTTTTTTCAGACATTTTTTCTCCTCCTTCATGGGAAATTTATACAATTAATGAGCTGCAAGAGACATAATCGCTTCCTGCGTTACCTCTTCATGGCTGATGCTTCCGGCAATTCTGCCCTCTGCCATAACATAAATCCTGTCACTCATATTAATGATTTCCGGAAGCTCCGAAGAAATCATGATAATCGAAATTCCCGTTTTAACTAGTTCATTCATAATTGCATAAATCTCAGATTTTGCACCTACATCCACACCACGGGTAGGTTCGTCCAGAATCAATATATCCGGAGCTGTCGCCAGCCATCTTCCGATAATAACTTTCTGCTGATTTCCTCCTGACAGATTTCCGATTACCTGCTCCTGAGTCGGGGTTTTTGTAGACATCATATCAATATATTTTTGTGTGATTTCTCTTTCTTTTTTGTTATCTACGAAAACTCCTTTAATAAATTGGCCTAAAACTTCAATAGTAGAATTAAATCTTACACTTTGAACTTTATAAAGTCCTTCTTTCTTTCTGTCCTCAGGAACAAGAGCAATTCCATGTTTCATAGCTTCTACCGGAGAATGTATTTCTGTCTTTTTGCCTCTGATATATATCTCTCCTTTGTATCCCGGTGTCAAACCGAAAATCGCTTTCATTGTTTCGCTTCGTCCCGCTCCTACAAGTCCGGCAAAGCCTACAATCTCGCCGCTATGTATATTGAAACTCACATCTTTCACCATATTTCCATCGCTGATATTCTCGCAGCGAAGAAGCTCTTCTCCCGGTGTTCCGTAATCTCTTGTGTAGTAATTGGTAAGCTCACGACCTACCATCATAGCAATCAGATCATCTTTTGTTGTTTCTTTTACAACTCTTGTCCCTACGTACTCTCCGTCTCTCATAACGGTTACACGATCACAGATTTCCTCCAGCTCGCTCATCTTATGAGAAATATATACAATACCTACGCCTTTTGCTGTAAGAGTACGCATAATATCAAAGAGACCTGCTACTTCTTTATCAGAAATGGAGGAGGTAGGCTCATCCATTACAAGAATCTTTGAATTATAAGAAATCGCTTTCACAATCTCGACCATCTGCTGCTGAGCAATCGTCAGATCCTTTATAAGAGCTCTGGCATCTATTTTCATATCATATGCATCAAGCAAAGCCTGTGCATCTTTTGTCATTTTTGCACGGTCGGCCAGAATCCCTGAACCAGCCTCTCTTCCCAGAAAAATATTTTCCGCCACTGTCATGTGCGGTACAAGAACAAGTTCCTGATGAATGATAGAAATACCATTCTTTTGCGCATCTTTAACGCCTTTTAACTCAACCTTTTTACCTTCAATAAAAATTTCGCCTTCATCGGCAATATAAATACCACCTAAAACTTTAATCAATGTAGACTTTCCGGCACCATTTTCTCCCAGAAGTGCGTGAACTTCTCCGGAGCGCAATTCATAATCAACATTTTTCAAGGCGTATACGCCTGGAAATCTTTTATGAATATTCTTCATTTTTAACAAAACCTGTTCACTCAAATCCTCACCCTCTTTTCATTTCTTTATCCATTTCAGGGGGGATTATCCCGGCAGAGTAACTCCGCCAGGATAATCAGTTATGTGTTATTTTATTTACTTACTGCCATCCGTCTGTGCCGTATTCTTCTACGTTTTCACCTGTAATTAAGAATGTATCTACAGGATAACGGTCATCAACTTCTTTTCCGTCCATAATGTCATACATAATCTCTACAGATTTCTCTGCGATAGCTACTGGAGACTGTGCACCGGAACCTTCGATTAAAGATTCGCCGGAAGCGATTTCTGCTTTAATATCAGGAGAACCATCAACACCGTAGATTAAACATTTGCCTTTCTCAAGACCAGCTGCATTTGCTGCTGCAAGAGCACCAAGAGCTGTCGGGTCATTTCCGCCGAAAATAGCAACTACATCGCTGTGGGCCTGAAGTAAGTCTTCTGCAATACCCATAGAAACTTCAAGATTTCCTTTTGCATCCTGCTGTGCTACGATTTCAAATCCGTGTCCCTCGATTGCATCAAGGAAACCGTTTGTACGGTCTGTTACAGAGTTCATTGTCGGAGAATCGAGAACGATGATTGGGCCGCCGTCCGGACATTTCTTAACAAGGTCTTCACCACAAACTTTACCTGCATTGTAGTTATCAGATCCTGTGTAAGAAGCAACGTAGCTTAAATCTGCAACTTCTGTATCGAAGTTTACAATCGGTACGCCAGCTTCTTTCAGAGCGTCAAGTGCAGGAAGGATACCTTCTGCCTCTGCCGGGTTCAGGAAAATACCATCAATGTCCTGAGCGATCATATCTTCAATCTGTGTAATCTGAAGAGCTACGTCGTTTGCCGGGTCTGTGGAGATCAGCTCATCTCCGTTTGCCTCTACTGCTTCACGAATGGCTTTTTCGATTGTTACGAAGAACGGGTTTGTTCCATCCATACAGGTATAAGCAAATTTGCGAGGTTCTTTTTCCTCTGCAGAAGCCGTTACTGCTGTCCCTGCCATCATGGAAGCCACCATTGCAGTACAAAGTGCAACACTAATCATTTTCCGTTTCATATTTTATTTCCTCCTGTCAATTAAGATAGTTAAATTTTACAAAAATATCCTGACAGGAACAATTGTATTTTGTAATTATTTTCCAATTACATTTGTCATATTTTTCTGATTGACTGTCATAATATCTTTTTTCTCTTCTTTCATGAAGCTTATTTCAACAAAAAACCCCCGCCGGATAAATCCGGCGAGGGTTTCTATTCATCTATTAAGCTAATTTCATTGGGTTGATCTTCACACCAGGTCCCATTGTAGGAGCGATTGTTACGCTTCTTAAATACTGACCTTTCAGAGTGCTTGGTCTTGCCTTTAAAATAGCTCCAATCAGCGTCTGGAAGTTGTCGCTTAACTGTTCCTCAGTAAAGGAAGCTTTACCGATCGGAACATGGATAATGTTTGTTTTGTCAAGACGGTACTCAATCTTACCTGCCTTAATATCATTAACCGCTTTTGTAACGTCCATTGTTACTGTTCCGGCTTTCGGGTTTGGCATTAAGCCTTTCGGTCCGAGTACACGACCAAGACGTCCAACAACACCCATCATGTCCGGTGTAGCAACTACTACGTCGAAATCAAGCCAGCCTTCGTTCTGGATCTTCGGAATTAACTCCTCAGCTCCTACGAATTCAGCGCCTGCTGCTTTTGCTTCCTCAGCTTTTGCGTCTTTTGCGAATACAAGAACGCGAACTTTTTTACCAGTTCCGTGTGGCAGAACTACTGCACCACGAATCTGCTGATCAGCGTGACGGCCATCGCAGCCTGTACGGATATGAGCTTCGATTGTCTCATCAAATTTAGCAACAGCTGCTTTCTTTACCAGGCTGATTGCTTCTGCGGTATCATATAATGTTGCGCGGTCTACTGCTTTTGCAGCTTCCACGTATTTCTTTCCTCGTTTCATTTCTATAACCTCCTGTGGTATTT
>ERZ834859.1775-NODE-1775-length-21385-cov-12.909892_pt1 | contig 21385 bp, 17 predicted proteins | sample MGYA00519947_ERZ834859 | MGnify/ENA primary metagenome ERZ834859 (study PRJEB31850, sample SAMEA3708763) | human gut metagenome | biome: human gut; feature: human-associated habitat; material: faeces | place: China | collected 2014 ...
CATAAATAATAATCCCTCCACATTATGAGATGTTCTCACATGTAGCAACGGGTGCGGAAATCATATCGTAAGCATCTGTACTGCTTTTCGTTTCACGGCGACTCCCCAGCCAATGAACACTTAACGCATAAAATCCTACTTCGCTATTATTTATTCAAGCTGATTATAGCACAATTTATAGAAATTTCAATATCTTTTTTGTCAAAATAATAACAAAATTTCACTTGTATATCTCCGCCCTTCTCTTCATATACTATTCTTTGACTCAGATAAAAGAGGAGGTGCAACATGAATCCGGAAAAAGAAAATAACCCTTACCATATTTCCTATGAAAATTATCTGGATACAAACGCCTGCACAGAATGCACAGGTCTTATGTATCAGGCTGCCGCAGACAGAGAAGAATGGGACGCCTACCGCGATGTTTTTGATTTCACGGCAAAGCCGCCCGGAAAAGAAAATACAAAATAACCATAACAGCATAAATAACCAATAAAAAAGGCAAAAAGAACCCCGGGCAGAATGTTTCATTAAAAGCCCGGGGTTCTACGCCAAAATTTTAAATTCTCTGATCAGATTTCCGGAAGACCTGCAAATCCTTTTTCCAGTTCTTCGTCTGTAGGAATATAATCAGACATTTCTCCATCATTATATTTGCCATAAGCAACCATATCAAAATATCCTGTGCCTGTAAGACCAAAGACAATGGTCTTTTCCTCTCCTGTCACTTTGCACTTGAGAGCTTCATCGATCGCTGCGCGGATCGCATGGGAACTTTCCGGCGCCGGAAGGATTCCCTCCACCTTCGCAAACTGCTGCGCCGCTTCAAAGACTTCCGTCTGTGTCACAGAACGCGCCTCCATAAGTCCGTCTGCATAAAGCTGGGAAAGGACAGGATTCATTCCGTGATAGCGGAGTCCTCCTGAATGACTTGCGGAAGGAATAAAGCCGCTTCCAAGAGTGCACATTTTTGCGAGAGGCGTAACCATACCGGTGTCACAGTAATCATACGCAAATTTTCCTCTTGTTAAGCTCGGACAGGACGCCGGCTCCACTGCAAGGAACTGATAATCTCTTTCCCCGCGGATTTTTTCTCCCATAAACGGAGAAATCAGACCGCCAAGGTTAGAACCGCCTCCTGCGCAGCCGATGATCATATCCGGGACGATTCCATATTTATCAAGCGCCGCCTTTGTTTCCAGTCCTATTACAGACTGGTGAAGAAGCACCTGATTTAATACGCTTCCCAGCACGTAACGGTAACCCAGATCTGCCCCTGCTGCCTCCACAGCCTCGGAAATGGCACAGCCAAGGCTTCCGCTTGTTCCCGGAAATTCTCTTAAAATTTTTCTTCCAACCTCTGTTGTCTCAGAGGGAGACGGCGTTACCTGCGCGCCGTAAGTACGCATGACTTCCCGGCGGAAAGGCTTCTGCTCATAAGAACATTTTACCATGTACACATGACATTCCAATTCCAGATATGCACACGCCATAGAAAGCGCCGTTCCCCACTGTCCCGCTCCTGTCTCTGTTGTCACGCCTTTTAAGCCCTGCTTTTTTGCATAATATGCCTGGGCAATGGCAGAATTTAATTTGTGGCTTCCGCTTGTATTGTTGCCCTCGAATTTATAATAAATCTTTGCCGGAGTATCCAGCTTCTTTTCAAGACAGTAGGCGCGCACAAGAGGAGATGGTCGGTACATCTTATAAAAATCCCGTATTTCCTGCGGAATTTTAATGTAAGGAGTGGTATCGTCAAGCTCCTGACGAACCAGCTCGTCGCAGAAGACAACGCCAAGCTCCTCCGGTGTCATCGGCTTTTTTGTCTCTGGATTTAAAAGAGGCGCAGGCTTGTTCTTCATATCTGCCCGCAGATTATACCAGGCTTTTGGCATCTCGTTTTCTTCAAGGTAAATTTTGTAAGGTATTTCTTTTCCCATTAAAACACTCCTTCCTCATCTACATATTTCTGGATATTGGAGGCGTTTACATACTTCTTCGTATGCTCCCCGTCTGTAATGACAAGGGTAGGCGCCTGCATAATTCCAAATGCCCTTGCCATATCCGGATTCTCTTCCGCGTCGATAATTTCCAGATTTTCGCCCTCAAGAATCTTTTTCGCCATGCGGCAGTTTGGACAGGTGCTTGTTGTAAAAAGATATTTATGGGTTTTTACAGGCTGTATCTTTACATCGTCTTCTGTCATGGTCACAACGCTTGTATGCACTTTTTTAAGCTGTGAATGAGCCACATCGTAAAGGGTTCTGTTTTTATACTCCTGGGCTTTTCCATCGTTCCAGTTCTGCACCGGACGGTAATATCCTGTGATTCTGCTGTAAACCTCCGCTTTTTTGCCGCATTTCGGGCACGTAAAATGCTCGCCGCTGATATATCCATGCTCCTGACATACAGAATAAGTAGGAGAGATCGTATAATAAGGAAGTCTGTAATTTTCCGCGATTTTCCGCACAAGAGCTGCCGCTGCCTTCCAGTCCGGAAGCTTTTCCCCTAAAAATCCGTGGAACACAGTTCCCGACGTGTATAAAGTCTGAAGCTCGTCCTGAATATCAAGCGCATCAAAAATATCGTTGGAAAATTCTACAGGAAGATGGGAGCTGTTTGTGTAATAAGGGGTATCTCCCTTGCTTCCTGCTGTGCGAATGTCCGGCCAGCGTTTTCTGTCATGCTTTGCAAGACGGTACGCGGTAGATTCCGCAGGCGTTGCCTCAAGGTTAAAAAGCTCGCCCTTATACTCTTCCTGATAATCAGAAAGCCTCTCCCTCATATGATTTAACACATCTTTTGTAAACTGCTGTGTTTTCGGATCTGTCATATCACAGCCCAGCCAGCAGGCGTTTAATCCCGCCTCGTTCATTCCCACAAGACCGATGGTGGAAAAATGGTTGTCAAAACTTCCAAGATACCGTTTTGTGTAAGGATATAACCCTTCCTCAAGAAGACGTCCGATCACTTCTCTCTTTATATGGAGAGAACGCGCCGCTATATCCATCATATGGTCGAGACGGTGGTAAAATTCCTCCGGCGTTTTGGAAAGATATGCAATTCTCGGCATATTAATGGTGACTACTCCCACAGAACCTGTGCTCTCCCCTGAACCGAAGAATCCGCCGCTTTTTTTGCGGAGCTCACGAAGGTCAAGGCGGAGACGGCAGCACATGCTTCTGATGTCGCTTGGCTTCATATCGCTGTTAATATAATTGGAAAAATACGGCGTTCCGTATTTTGCTGTCATTTCAAATAAAAGACGGTTATTTTCTGTGTCTGACCAGTCAAATTTTTTTGTGATGGAATAAGTAGGGATCGGGTACTGGAAGCCTCTTCCGTTTGCATCGCCCTCTATCATCGTCTCGATAAAGGCTTTATTTACCATATCCATCTCTTTTTTGCAGTCTTTATATTTAAAGTCCATCTCTTTTCCGCCTACTATCGCCGGAAGCTCCGCCAGATCGTCGGGAACCGTCCAGTCGAGCGTGATATTGGAAAACGGCGCCTGAGTTCCCCAGCGGCTCGGTGTATTTACCCCGTAAATAAATGATTCAATACATTTTTTTACTTCCGGATAGGAAAGGTTATCTGCCTTTACAAACGGAGCGAGATACGTATCAAAGGAGGAAAATGCCTGTGCACCAGCCCACTCGTTCTGCATAATTCCCAGAAAATTTACCATCTGGTTGCAGAGAACGCTGAGATGCTTTGCAGGAGAGGAGGTGATTTTTCCCTCAATACCGCCCAGTCCTTCTTTTATTAACTGCTTTAATGACCAGCCTGCACAGTAGCCTGTGAGCATGGAAAGGTCGTGAATGTGAATGTCCGCATTCCTGTGTGCTTCCGCAATTTCGTTGTCATAAATCTCTGACAGCCAGTAATTGGCAGTGACTGCGCCGGAATTGCTTAAAATTAAGCCGCCTACGGAATAAGTGACTGTGGAATTTTCTTTTACACGCCAGTCTTCCACTTTTACGTAGCTGTTGACGATTTCTTTATAATCCAGGATCGTGGATTTCATGTTGCGGACTTTTTCCCGCTGTTTACGATACAGGATATACGCTTTCGCAACGTCTGAATATCCCGCCTGGATCAGCACGTTTTCCACACTGTCCTGAATATCCTCCACTGAAATTTTTTCGTCCCGGATCTTCCCCTGAAAATCTGAAGTCACACGAAGTCCAAGAAGTTCAATCATATCCTCACTGTAATGTTTCTCTTTTGCATCAAAAGCTTTGTGAATTGCGGCTGTAATTTTTCCCATCTGAAAATCCGCAATTTCTCCATCTCTTTTTACTACCTGAAACATGGTAAGAAAGCCCCCATTCTTATATAAAAAACATATTTATTTCTGTCCATATCCTCTGTCAGATAAAGACGCTGTAGGATTATTGTAGCAGACTCCTTTTCCTCCGTCAATACAAAAAACACCATATATTGTGGACTCATTTCATCAGAATCCCATTATATGGTGTTCTCTGTTTAAATAACGTATGCGTAAATTTCTTTTGGAACGCGGGCAGTTACCGCGATTCCCGCCTCTGTATACTCCTCTGAAAGAAGCTGCCCTCTCTCCCGGATCAACTGAATTTTTCCTGCCTCCTGGTATGGAAAAACACGTTCCACATAAATCATTCCTTCTGAAAGCAGTTCCCCGAGAAGTTCCTTAAATTCTTCCAGTCCCTCTCCTGTTTTTGCGGAAATTTTGAGGGTGTGGTCTGCTTTTAAATCGCGGATCTGCTCCGTCTCTGTTTTATCCTGTTTATTAAAAAGAGTAATGACAGGTTTTCCTACAGCACCCAGTTCCCGAAGGGTTTCATATACAATGTGCATTTGTTTTTCTGCCTGCGGATTGGAAGAATCCACTACGTGGATAATATAATCGGCGTATTTTGCTTCCTCAAGCGTACTTTTAAATGCTTCTACAAGATGATGAGGGAGCTTTCTGATAAATCCTACCGTATCTGTGAGAAGAATCTGCTGTCCATCCGAAAGCTCCAGAAGTCTTGTTGTGGGATCAAGGGTTGCAAACAGTTTATCCTCAGATAATACCTCCGCTCCTGTAAGAACATTTAAAAGCGTGGATTTTCCTGCATTTGTATAGCCCACGATCGCGGCTGTCTTTAAATTTCCTTTTGCTCTTTTTCCTCGAATCAGCTCTCTGTGCTTCTCTACCTGCTTTAATTCTTCTTTTAAAGCGGAAATCCTGGTTCTGATAAGGCGTCTGTCGGTTTCCAGTTTTTTCTCTCCTGGTCCTCTTGTACCAATTCCTCCTCCCAGTCTTGAAAGGGACTCGCGAAGTCCTACAAGTCGAGCGCTTCTATAGCGAAGCTGCGCAAGCTCCACCTGAATTTTGCCTTCACTGGTCACTGCACGGCGTGCAAAAATATCAAGGATCAGAAGCGTTCTGTCCATCACCTTACAGTCAAGCTCTCTCTCCAGATTGTTAAGCTGCGCCGGAGAAAGCTCGTCGTCACAGATTACGCCGTTTGCGTCCATTGCAAGCACAAGTGAACGCACCTCTTCTATCTTTCCTTTTCCAATATAAGTGCCGGGGTGAACTGCCTCGCGGTTCTGTATAATAGTTCCCACTGTTTGCGCCCCGGCAGTTTTTGCAAGTTCGGAAAGCTCCTCTAAAGATTCCTCTGTATCCTCCCCGTCGTTCATCTGAACACCAACGAGAATGACTCTCTCTTCAATTTCTTTAAAATATTCCATTCGTTTCTCCTTCAAAATGTCCTGTAGAGAAATTATAGCACATTCAGGCAGAGAGGTGTAGGGGAAAAATCCATATCATAACAAGGGGCATCTGCAGTAAATTGCAGATGTCCCTGTCATCTTATCCTGTACAAACTATATTCATTTTGTGCAGCCGCAGTTTTACTGTCCTGTGCGGGTCTTCAAAAATGCAAGCTCTTTCTGCGCAGCCTTATCATCTGGAAACATCTCCACATATTCCTGCGCCTTCTGCTGTGCAGTCGCAAAATCCAGCTTTTTCTCATAAACTACAATCTCATTAAACAGCAGACTCTGCATTTCCTCTGTAGTGGCGCTTGGAATGCCGCTGGAAATATTGGAAAGGGCAGAATCATAGTCGCCATCCGCTATATCACAGAGCGCAAGACCATTGTAACCCTTTGCCCCGTTTTCCGCCCCACTGATATACCGCTGATACATTGTTCTCGCATTTTCTGTATCTCCCTGTTCTGTATATACCATACCGAGGAGGATCAGCGCCTCTGTACTCTCTTTACTGACAGCCTCTGTCAGTTCTTTCTGCGCATTTCCGTAATCTTCCATGTAATAGTAAACGCGTCCTCTGTCACAGTAATCCTGCGCACTCTTAGGCTCTGTCGTCAGAGCTGCCTCGAGATAACGTGTGCCGTCCGCCTCCATATCTTTTTCCAGATATGCCTGATAAATACGGATCGCCGTTTCATATGTAGAGTCCTCGCTGTACGCCTGCTCAAAATTCCCGTCTGCCTCCGCATAGGAATCCATTGCAAGCGCTACTTTTCCCGTAAGAAAATACGTGTCTGCGTCCATAGAGTATTCTGCGGAAAGCGTCTGGCAGTCTGCCATTGCTTTCTCATGCTCTCCCCTTTTTAAATAAGCAGCTGCTCTGTAGGAAAGTATATCCCTTTCCAGAGATTTTCCCACCTTCTCACAGCCGAGAGCATTTGTAAAATACGTGATCGCCTGCTCATACTCTCCCATGCGAAGGCTGGCAAGACCTGCCCCTCTGTATGACTCCGGAAGCTTCGTTTCATTTTGTATGCAGGTATTGTATCCCTCCAGAGCATACTGATAGCTTCCCTGTTCCAGATCCTTCCCTGCCTGTTCATATATTTTTCCATTTTCGCCACCGCAGCCTGCAAACAGAACCATTCCTGTACATACAGCCAGGACAGCCGCCATTTTTCTTTTCTGTCTCTTTCTGGTATCCATACTTTTCCTTTAAATTAAATTATTCTACAACAAGCCCCTGGGCTTCCATTACTTTTATTACATTTTCTACGTGTTCCCGGCAAATCTCGTCTGTTTTTGCCTCCACCATGACACGGATAAGAGGTTCTGTGCCGCTTTCTCTCACAAGAATACGACCGTCCTCTCCAAGCTCTTTAGCCGCTGCTTCCACGGCTTTTACAACCTCCGGATTTTCTCTCGCAGTCTTTTTATCTGCCACACGGACATTTCGAAGAAGCTGAGGATATACCTTCATTTCTTTTGCGAGATCGCAAAGTGTTGATTTTTTCTCCACACATGCTTCCATGATCATAAGAGAAGTCAGGATTCCGTCGCCTGTCTGTGCATAGCGGCTGAAAATCACGTGACCGGACTGCTCTCCGCCGATGCTGTAGCCGTTTTCCATCATATTTTCTGCCACGTACTTATCGCCTACTGCTGTCTGCTCATAGGAAATCCCTTCTCTTTCCAGAGATTTATAAAGTCCCATGTTTGACATTACAGTTGTGACAACAGTATTTCCCTTTAATTTCCCCTGCTCTTTTAAGTATTTTCCGCAGACATATAAAATCTTGTCTCCGTCAACTACATTTCCTCTGTGGTCCACTGCGATACAGCGGTCTGCATCTCCATCATAGGCAAAACCTATATCAAGACCTTTTTCCACCACAAAACGCTGAAGCTCCTCAATATGGGTGGAACCGCAGCCTTTGTTAATGTTTGTTCCGTCCGGGTCGTTGTGGATCACATAAGTTTTTGCCTGAAGAGCCTCAAACACACTTTTGGCAATAGCAGAAGAAGAACCGTTGGAGCAGTCAAGACCAACCCGTATCTTCTTGAAATCACGGCTTGGAATGGAAATCAGATAACCGATATAGCGGTTTCTTCCGGAAGCAAAGTCCACTGTCCTTCCGATCTCTTCTCTTGCGGCGAGCGGAAGCTCCTCAATTTCTCCGTCAAGATATGCCTCAATTCTCTCTTCAATTTCTTTCTCAATCTTCTGTCCATTTCCGTTGAGAAGTTTGATTCCATTGTCATAAAACGGATTGTGGCTTGCCGAAATCATAATTCCGCAGTCGAAATCTTCTGTACGTACTGCATAAGAAACACTTGGCGTTGTCGTTACGTGAAGAAGGTAAACGTCTGCTCCTGACGCAGTAAGACCTGCAACAAGCGCATACTCAAACATATAGCTGCTTCTTCTTGTATCTTTGCCGATCACAATTTTTGCCTTATGATCTCTTCCATAATACCATCCTACATAACGACCCACTTTAAAAGCATGATCTACGGTAAGCTGCACATTTGCTTCTCCACGGAAGCCGTCTGTTCCAAAATATTTTCCCATAGTAATTTCTCCCTCGCTTGAAAATCCAATTTTTATTCCAAAACCATATTACCACACTTGAGAGAATTTGTCACATCATTCTTTTTTTTTGCACAATATTTTCCATGCCAGGGTCAAAAGACCATAAACCACGATATGCGAATATCGGGCAGAATTGTGAAAGCACGAAGTGCGGAACAATTCGTCTGGCATCTTTGAGCGCATTCCTCATTTTTCTTTATTCGTATAAACCGTCCGGATATACGCCTGCCTCTGTCAGCGCGCGGAACGCCGCCATCACAGTTTCTTTGTCCTCCTGGTAAGTCACGCCAAACCATTCGTCTTTTGTCTCCAGTACGTCTACCCGGGCTTTTCCGGAATGGATCAGACGATCCACAAGCTCCGGAAGAAGATATTCTTTCTTAATATCTCCCGGCTCGATTCCTGCCAGAAACTCTTTGAATCCAGCTTCCAGAGTTTCCATAAATGCAGGTGTCAGTCCCCACATATTCATAGATACAAGGCTTTTTGTGTCGAGAACCTGAGAAGTTCCGTCTTCCTTACGCTCCTCTGCACCTGTTTCTGTCTTATATATATTATGTGTCTCTGCCACGCCTGTAAGCTGTCCGTTCTCAATATGGCAGATTCCTCTTGTCACGCTTCCATTGTCGCTCAGTGTGTTTCCAAGGCGGAACCCAGCCATACAAATATGAAGCTTTCCATCTTCCGGCTGCTCGCTCACAAGATAATCATGTACTTTTACATATGCTTCTTTTCCGTAATAATCATCTGCGTTGATTACTGCAAACGGCTCGTCGAGAACTTTTTTTGCTGCCAGAACTGCATGACCGGTTCCCCACGGTTTTGTACGTCCGTCCGGAACAGAAAAGCCCTCCGGAATATCTTCCATATCCTGGAACGCGTATGCCACTTCTGTGATCTTCTCGATTCTTTCTCCGATTACTTTACGGAACTCCTCCTCAATATCCTTGCGGATAATGAAAACCACTTTGTTAAAACCTGCCTCCAGAGCATCACGAATGGAATAATCCATGATGATTTCACCTTTTGGTCCTACAGGCGCAAGCTGCTTGATCCCCTTTCCGAAACGGGTTCCCATTCCCGCTGCCATAATAACAAGTGCTGTTTTTTTCATTTTCATTTCTTCCTTTCTGTTTTTTATGGAATTTTCACGTTCGATATGTAGAGGATACTCCCCTTTTTATTTCCATTAATCTTATGATACTATATGTATTTGTAAACTTCAACTGAAAATTATGCCGGAAAAAGTCCAGTATAAACAGAAATATCACTCTTATTTTATAAATTCCGCCGGATTTTCGAATACCCGCTGGGCTGCAATGGCTGCCGCTCCCACAAGGATAGGATTTTCCGGTATTTCATTCAACTCTATCTGAAGATTATCCCAGATAATCGGTCGGACACGCTCCTGTATTTTTCTTTTGATTTTTGTAAGCATATATTCACCGCCAATTTCTGCAAGACTGTCTCCTATAATTACAAGCTCCGGATTCAGCTGATTGATAACATTTATAATCCCGACAGCCAGATATTCACACATTTTATTAAACTCTTCCTGGACAAGACTGTCTCCTTTTTCCATTGCATTCTTTAGCATGCTCTGTGTCAGGAATCCTTTCTTTTCGTATTCTTCCCGAACACAGGATTCTTCCCCCTTCGCCAGACGAGTACGTATATTTTTCTTAAAAACAAGCAGGGAACAATACATTTCCAGACACCCGTAATTCCCACATTCACACCGCGGTCCACAATAATCGATCGTAGTATGACCAATTTCCCCTGCAATTCCCAAGGCTCCTTTTAAAAGCATACCGTTTGAAATAATTCCGCAGCCAATTCCTTGTCCGGCTACGATATAAGCCATATCTTTTCTGAAAAGACTTTTTTCATAATTCCACAACTGCGCAAAAGCCCCCGCATTGGCATCATTTTCAATATAAACCGGAATGTTAAAATCTGCCTGCAAAAGTGAACTAATCGGACTTCCATCCCATCCGACCAGGTTCGTAACAAACACAACCTCATCCCCGTCCATTTTATATGGTCCCGGTACTGCCACTCCAACAGCTAACGTCTGAAACTCCTGCTTATGTGCTTCTATCATACCGTGTATCTCTGTTGTAATCCGTCTGATACTTTCTGACACCGAGTCTGTTTCTTCCATTTTAAAGTATCTTGTCTCTCGTATCTCCCCGGAAAGCCCAATAAGGCTTACCCCAAAATATTCTCTCGTGACCATAACTCCTGCCACACAGAATTTTTCTCCGTTAATCCGGATTCCAATGGATCTACGCCCTTTATCTCCACTTAAAAGCCCGTCTTCCACCACAATGCCAAGCTCAATCAATTCTTTTATAATGTTAGTAATCGTTGCTCTCTGCAATCCGGAAAGTTTCGCAATTTCCGCCCTTGACGCAAGCTTTTCCTGACGTACAAGCCTTAATACAAGCGTACGGTTAATTTTTTGCTGTTTTTCCTGATTAATACTTTTTTCTGTAGTCATTCAACTCCCCCTACTTAAAAAAAGGGCGCTGTACATCCTGTACAGCCCCCTTTCATTATCTCTTTATTTCATTTCCAGTCCTGTCTGAGTAGATGGATTTGTTTCTGCTAATGCGTCTTCGTATAACATATAATAAGCTGCAGCAGACCATGAGAAGTTCTTAGTATGAAGTCCCTCTCCTGTAACCGGATTATAGTTTTCATGAATCGGACCATCTGTCAGCACACCTTCTGCTCCATCGAAAAGTTTATATGCAAGTTCTGTTGCTTCTTCCTCATATCCGTAGTTCTGAAGTGACTCAACTCCGTATAACGCCTGATCCAGCCATACAGGTCCTCTCCAATAACGGGACGGATTAAACTTATCATTGTCAAAAGATGCTGTCGGCATCGGAACTCTCAGGTTGAATTTACCTTCATCCATCATGTTATCCTTTACCTTCTCTGCTCTGTCTGCCGGTGCTAATTTAGCCCAAAGCGGCATCCAGCCTTCTGTTCCCTTACCTCTGTTAGTAAGGATTTTCTTTTCAGAACCGTCTTCATTAATCTGTAAATCGTAATAGAATCCAGTTTCCTCATCCCACATATTTGTATTAATATATTCTGCAAGCTTTTCTGCTTCTGCTTCATATTTTGCAGCATCTTCTGTTTTTCCAAGTTCCTCTGCTATAGATTTCAGGAAGCCTTTTTCTGCATAAAGCATTGCATTCAAGTCTACTGATTCCTGATTAAGAGAATATCCAACTACTTCTCCCTCTGCATTTTTATTTTCATATACAAGTACGCCGATATCGTCCGGTCCGTTTCCTTCCTGGTCAAAACGAGTTGCGTTATCCATACCGCTTTCCCATGCAGCAGCTTCAATAATGTTTTCCACATTTAATAACGGTTTATCGTTTTCATCCTTCAGGATATTTCCATCTTCATCTTTCTGATAATGCGCCTTATGAACCATGCCGCCGTATTCTGCAACACCATTGTGGTCTGTATCACGGTTAGTATACCACCAATCGTGATATGCCGTCAACTTAGGATACATCTCTTCAAGGAATGCTTTGTCTCCGCCTTCCTGGTAAGTTTTCCAAACTCCCCATGCAGCAAGAGGTGGTTTAGAATTACGGTAATTTCCTGAATTTTCGCCGTAGCTGAAACAGTCAATAATAGTTCCTGCATCCTGTGGACGTTCAGGATCATTGTCCTGAATCTGGTAATCAAACATACATCTGATTCCATCTGCAGCAAGCTGAGGATCAAATCCCGCAATACCAGCTGCATTTTTCCATGTATCCCAGCCCCATACACCAATAAATCCAGAGTATGACATGGATGGAATTAAACCACTGTGTTTGAATTTTCCTGCTGGACTTCTCCAGTTTGTGACAAGAGTTTCCATAGCTTTTACTGCAGCATTTTTATATGGTTTTGCAACACCATCTTCTTGCTCAAATGTTTTATCCAAATATCCCTGCCATCTTGTGCGATTGTCCTCAAAAGGTTTCTCTGGATCTGCAAAAAGTGTTTTTACTACTTCTGCTTCGTTTGCAGCTTCATCTGCTGTAAATGTATAACTTTCTGCAGTGTATGTTACATATGGTGTTCCTTTTTCGATTGTAATCGGTTTTGTTGTTTTAGACACATAACTCATCTTGTCTTCTGAAAGCTCAGTAGATACCTCTTCGTTATGACGAATTGTATACTTTGTATCTTCTGTTGTTGTCCACGCATCAGAATATTCTTTAAATCCTACCTGCACTCCGTTTTCAGAATCTTCAAATGTGGCATTTGTAGGATAAGATTCTCCCCATGCTTTGTTCTCTGAAAATAATTTACCTTCCCACGCAACATCAAGAACAAGTGGCTCATCTGAATAATTTTCAATTGTTGTACGAACATAGTTTGTTCTATTGCTTGCAAAGATAAGCTCTAATGTTACTTTGTACTCATCACGTTCTTCATAATACTGCATTAATTTTCCAGGATAGTATGCAACATATGGCCACCTTGCATCTGCCAGGTTGATTTCCTCTCCGTTCGCTTTTGTTAATTTCAATCGGCTGATGCAGTCTGATAAATTCATACCTGTATCCTGTCCGATAATCTGAGGTCCTGCAAAGCCACCAAATGTATCAAGATCATCAAGCCCATGCAAATAATATCCGTGCCATGCTCCCATATCTGAAAATACATTATATTTGTCTGTTGCATAATGTGAATACAATGTTTCGTCTAATCTTGCCGTTGCATCCAAAACATTTGCAAAGTCTTCCTGCTTGTAAAGAGATTCTGCCTGAACATTTACGCTTCCCATCATTCCTGCTGTCATACAGGCAGCCATAACTAAACTGATTCTCTTATGTATTTTTTTTCTCATACCCGTCTCCTCGTTATCCATTGATGTTTTCTGTTACGCGCTAAATAATCGATTATTAGTTCATTAGTTTTATTTGTCAATTAGATTAACAAATCTAAGGTTAGTATATGTCCTATCACTTACATTGTCAACACTATTTGTTTTTTTCGTCATTTTATTCATATTTGACGGCTTATTTTTGTACACTTTTCACAATGTAGTGCCAGTAAACTGCGAAAAGAACAACTGCAAAAAACCAAACTTACTTAAATTTTATCAGAATACATAATGTTCTTTATTTGCGCTACCAATGTTGAATTTAACTTTCATGAAAGATATAATAGTTCATGTAGATTGACCATAGGAGAAACAAGATGGAAAATGATTTTGCTTTAGTAAAAGCTAAATTTATCGAAAACTATAATCTTGCCAGACCAATTATGACAATTTTAGGCGACGAGGTACGACAGGAAATCTTATTGACTCTCATTGAGGCTGGAGGAATGGGCGGTATTCGAGTTGGAGATATTCAAAAGAAAAGCCATGTTTCCCGTTCAGCAGTATCCCATCATCTTAAAGTATTACTGGATGCAGGCATTATCTGTATGCGGCGAGAAGGAACAAAAAATTATTATTACATTGACTTTAAGGATTCAACTGTTAAACCGGTTATCCTGTTCTGGCAACAGGTTGAACCTATGTTAAAGCTTTGTATTAAAGAACGAGAAAGGCGGCTATAAACATGAAAGTATATGCTATTTATTTTAGTCCGACAGGCAGTACGGAAAAAATTGTAAAAGTAGTTGCAAATGAATTTGGAAACTCTGCTGCCGTATAACCATGCACCGCATAATGCATCTTGTTCTGCACCTTTGCAAAAAACTTCTTTGTTGTTTTTGCTGTGCGGTCATAATCGAGAGCTGTAGCGTAGATGTCCGTTATTTTCTGATAAAACCTATGCTCAGATAAACGGATTTCACGAATTTGCTCCAGCAAACGGTCAAAATATTCTACTGTAAGCATAGAACCACCATTTTTTAGGCGCTCATCATCCATAACCCAGCCTTTGATGATGGGGAACGGAAAGCAACTACTAAGATATTTCATGGTTTCTTATATAGAGTAGCATAAATTTGAATAAGTGAATATAGTCTTTTGAGGCAGATGAAAATCTGTCTATTTGTGTTTGGCAAAAATAGAAAACAGACTGAAGAGAACTCCTCAACCTGTTTCCGGGCAAACGCCAAATCAGCTTACCTATGATAACTTAATGACATTGGACGGCTCCTCCCTTTTCTTTTATTCACACACAGTGCTCCCCTGTGAGAATCATAATTATTTCGAAATGTCAATAAACCTTCTAATACTCCACGATTTCTCTGCCTTTTTGGACTATATCTGCGTCTCCGGCAGACTCTGCTTTTGCTTTAGTAATATCTGTTCTCCATATACAGCCGCTTATTCCTTCGCCGTCAACTGCACCTGTAATGTCATTCCCAATGCTTCCGCTATCCTTACCATCATCTCCAAAGACGGATTGTAATTGCCGCTTTCAAATCTTGTAATATTACTCCGTGGAACGCCTGCCCTCTTTGCAAGTTCCGCCTGGGTAAGCCCCTGCATTTTCCGACTGCGCACATACTGCTCAGCAACAGATTGTCTCACACTTTTCTGCTCTACTTCTATTACAATTTTCTGTTCACCAGATGTATAAATATAATCCATACTATTTCTCATAATTTGTGTTCTCTTCCTCCTTATGTATATTCAAATGTTTCCTTACTTTCCTGTATTTCGAGCAAAATTTCCCAGCAGCATACTCTATTTTATCCGCACATATAAAAGCTTTTCCAGCTTTTGTATTTACCATTTAAAATCCCCCTTCCCAAAAAAGAATCATATATGATACTTTTAATGTATCTTATATGATTCTCTTTGTCAAGGAAATTTTTATACTCATTAAATCATTCTTCGTTTTCGTTACAACATGTCTTTCCGTTAATTTGCATCTTCTGTCAAAAAACACCTATTCCGGTATACTCCCCTTCACACACAGCGCCCCCGAGGATGTCAAGTCATTGCTACGAACTTTTTGACCTTTTTCCTTCGATTTTTCCCATAAAACCGTTGTTTTGGAACGGAGGATGTTATATTGTTGTCACAAAATCAGTGGGGAGGATGTAACGTCATTGCTACAAATCATATAGTAGCGGACGTTACATTATTGCTACAAAATCAGGCAAGTGCTTTCCACTCCACCTCCACTCGTCCGTCATCATACACATATATCCCATCCACATACTTTTCAAGCATCTCTTCTGTCAGTTTCTCATACCCCAGATACTCCATCATCTGTTCCACTGGAATATTCTTCTTCAGCAAGATTTCTTTCTCGCCGCTGATCATTTCTTCCAGTTCCTTCTTTCGTCTTTCCAGGCGTTCTTTTTCTTCCTCTAGCTGCTTCTTTTCACTCAGGAACTCCTCCCGGCTCATCTGCCCTTCATGGTACTTCTCATAGTTCTGTTGGTTCTGAGCCTTGATCTGCTCCTGTCGTCTTCCACAATCAGCACTTTCTGTTTTGTATGCCTCGATATTATCTTCATGCTGTTTTCTCATGGATTGCTGCATCTGTTCCTGGCTGATATTCTGGCGTAAGTATGACTTTATTTCTGCCAGCACCATATGCCCCAGCATTTTGTCATCAGCTTTTCCTGCAAAACATCCTGTATCTTCTTTTCCCTGGCTATATGCACAGCTATACAGGATATGACCATGTACCCGGTTGCTTCCGGTCAGGTTTCTTCTGCAATTTCCACATTTTACATAACTGCTTAACAAAGTAGTTTCCTTGTTGAATTTGCTTTTTCTTGCATGCCTGATCTGCAGGGACTGTGCTTTCTCAAAGATTTCTTTTGATACAATCGGTTTATGGTGATTTTCCAATATCTTCCATTCACTTCGTGGCACAGGAACTTCTTTTCCTGTGCCGGGATCTGGAATTTGGGTTTTTCCATAGACCATACAGCCGATATAGTTCTTATCATTCAGAATCTTTCGTACCATATCACTTGTCCATTGCAAGCCTCTCGAAGATGCTTTCTTACTGTCTGATTTCTGTCGCCTGCTCATAGACTGCAATGGTGTAAGAACGCCTTCTTCATTAAATAGCCGACAAATATCCAGCTTTGAATACCTCTGATTCGTCAGTTCAAATACTCTGCGGATGATTTCCGCTTCTTCTTCCACAATCAACAGTTCTTTTTTGTTCTCTGGATTTATCCGGTAGCCATAAGGTGCAGAGCCACAACAATACTCTCCATTACTTCTTTTCGTGCTGACTGCCGATTTCACCTTAACAGACTGATCTTTCACATAAAAATCTGCAATCAGTCCCTTAAACTGCACTTCAATGTCAGAACTTTTTCCTTTATAATCCTTGGAATCATAATGGTCAGAAACAGAGATAAACCTTATTCCCAAAAATGGGAAAATCTGCTCCAGATACGTTCCCATTTCAATATAATCTCTGGAAAAACGGGAAAAATCTTTTACAACAATACATTGCACCTGCTCATTTCTTGCCAATTCCAGAACCTGTTGTATTCCCGGTCGTTCCATACTGGAACCGGAATAACCATCATCATAAAACTCCTGAAAAGGCAGTTCAGCCAGCTCCGGAATATGAGAAATATAATCTTTCACAAGTTTTCTCTGGTTGATGATACTGTTACTTTCTCCGTCAGAGCCATCCTCCAACGAAAGACGATAATATCCGATCAGCATTTTCTGATTACTCATGTTCTATCGCCCCCTTAAATCGAAAATTGATTTCCAGTCTGCCATCACCATACAAGTACATACTTTCAATCAGTGCTTCCGCAAGCTCAGCATTGATTCTTGTTGTCCCTTCCAGATCCAGAAGACTTCGTAAAAATCTGGTTTCTTCCTTTTGCTGTTTCTGCAATCTTCGGATCATTTGTTCCAGTGTCTCTTTTCTTTCTTCACAGAATATTTTCCAGTTGTTACGCTCCTCACGCATTTCCATATAATTTTCTCTGGAAAGTTTTTCATCCTTATATTGCATAAATGCCTGAGCAAGTTTTTCAGAGCGTTGTTCCACCTCTGCGTCCAGCTTTTTGATTTCATTCTGAATTTCCAGAATCTTATCTGAAAATATACCATTACTCATTGCCGACATATCTTTTTTCTTAAATCCTGCTAATTGCATTTGTCTGGTCAGTTCTGAGCGAACGATTTTCTGTACCGTATTTTCTGAAATAGATTTATGACTGCATTTTCTTTCATCCCGGTACTGAGCCGCATTGCAAAAGTAAAACACACTGCCTCTTGATCTCCTTGTACACATTTTCCGCTTACAGTCACCGCAATAAAACACATTATAAAAAGCTCTTTCATCATCTTCCCATCCTACTACTGTACTTCTGGCGTCCTGTGCCGCTTTTAACCGGATCTGTACTTTTTCAAACAGTTCTCTGCTGATAATCGGTTCATGAGCATTGGGAGTAACAATCCACTGACTTTCATCCAGCACATCACATCCTTTTTCACCTTTTGCAAACCTGGATTCGTATTTTCGCTGTACCAGATCTCCATAATAGTTATGCCTGTTCAGTACTGCACGAACAGAGGAATTTCCCCACTGGTGCAGAGTTTCACCTTCCTGCCAGTACACATGATGATAATGATTATAATCAGAAATCCGGTGTACACTATCCTCAAACAATCCATCTATAATCTGCTGAATCTCCTTACCGGAAGCATATTCCTCAAATATCCGTTGCACAATCTTTGCAGATTCCGACTCTTTGACCAGCTTATAGATTCCATTTATCTTCTCACAGCAATATCCATACGGAGCAGTTGCTCCAACATACTCCCCATTTTTCTGTGCTGTTCGCTTTGCTGCCCGTTCCTTTGCGGAAATGTCCTTTGCATAGGCATCATTTACCAGATTCTTGATATTCATGGATAGCTCCTGATTTTTTGCATTTGGTGCAAACGAATCATAATGATCACATACAGAAATAAAACGTACCTTCATAAAAGGCAGTATCTTTTCCAGGTAATTTCCTGTTTCTATATAATTTCTTCCAAATCTGGAAAAATCTTTCACAAGAATACAGTTTACTTTTCCTGCTCTGACATCATCCATCATCCGTTCAAATCCGGCTCTCTCAAAATTAGTTCCGGTTTTTCCCAGATCAGAATAAATATCATACACAACCAGTTCATACTCTTTATTTGCTTCCGCATTGTGCCTGTCAACAAACTCTTTGATCAGCGTCACCTGCGTTTCGATAGATTCTGACTTTCTTTCGTCTGTATCTACGGATAGTCTGGCATAAATCGCAGCCATATACACTGGAATCTGATAATTTTTCTTTTCTGTCCTTTTCTCATATCTTCTTGCTGTCCTTGCCACTTATCCCACCTCTTTTCTGTACTCATCCTGATGTTCTGTATAAAATCTTTTTATGACTTTCATTTTTTCAATCACATCCTGATAACGAATCCTGATTTTAATCTGCTTGTTCTCATAAATGTAGATTTTATCTACTGTCAGTGCCAGTAAGGTACGATCCAGCTCTTTGATCTCCAGAGATTTCTTCCAGTCTTCTAACTGAACTTTTGCAGAAACACCGCCTTCAAACATCTGCTTTACCAGTTTTTTCTGATGTTCTATCATCCGATCCAGTTCTTCACACTTTTTACCGTAACTTTCACGAAACTCATCAAACTCCTCTTTGGTAATCATCCCCGATTTCAAATCATCCGCTAGAGATACTTTTATGCTGTAACATTTGTTGTATTCTTCCTGCAATTTTGCGATCTGTGTATCATAACTGATTACCTGGTCGTAGCTGACTTCCATTTGCTGAAGTTCTTCCATGATCATCTCGTAATCTACAAAAAGTGCTGTATACATCTGGATTTCTTTCAAGACAATTTTTTTCAGCACTTCCTCCGGTATGCTGTGTCTGGTGCAGTCTCCGCCTTTATTCTTCGTCTGGCAGATATAAAAAGCCTTTTCTTTTCCCTTATATCGGTTCACTCTGCGTATCATCGGTACTCCACAATCTCCGCAGAAGATAAATCCTGCAAAAAAACTGGCACTGTCTGATGTCTTTGACGCTCTGCCATCATATTGAAGCAGTTTTTGTACTACATCAAAATCACTCTGCTTGATGATTGCCGGATGTGTATTTTTTACTCTCACCCATTCTGACTCTGGTTTATCCAGACGTTTCTTCACCTTATAGCTGATTCGTTCCTGCTTTCCCTGAACCATATTACCAATATACACTTCATTGGTCAGAATCCTTTTAATCTGTACTGCTGACCACTTTGGTGTATCTGTCCCCTGAAATCCAGCATTATAATTTTCGCCGTTTGCAATCTTGTATTCTTTTGGGGATTGTACATGACGCACATTCAGTTTTTCAGCAATCGCACCGAAACTGAATCCCTCTATCTTCCAGGCAAATATTTTTCTTACAATATCTGCAGCATAATCATCAATCACAAGGCAGTTCTTATTTTCCGGATCTTTGCAATAACCATATGGTGCAAATGCCCCGATAAACTCTCCTTTTTCCCGTTTGACTTTCTGATGGCTGCGTACTTTACCGGAGATATCCCGACAATAACTTTCATTTACAAAATTTTTAATCGGAACCACAAATGACTTCTCTGAAAAATCTGCTGTTTTACTGTCAAACTGATCCGTCACAGAAATAAAACGCACATTTAAAGCCGGGTAGGTCTTTTCGATCCATCGCCCGGCTTCTATATATTCTCTTCCGAATCTGGATAAGTCTTTTACAATCACGCAGTTTACTTTTCCAGCTTCTATATCAGTTGTCATTCGTTTAAACTCAGGTCGGTCAAAATTTCCTCCTGAGTATCCGTCATCCACATATATATCAAAGATCTGAATATCCGGCTGGCTTTTTACAAAGCTCCGAAGCAATTCCCTCTGATTTGCAATACTATTACTCTCTGTCTTCTCACTGCCATCATCCATATCATCCTTGGACAGCCGAAGATACAATGCAGCATCGTATATATCTGGCGTGTTCTTTTGCATTTGTTCCATTTTACATCGCTCCTAACTTGCTTAATTCCATCGAATAGAAGTCAGAAACCATGTATCACGTTCATTTTCCCTGACTTCACATTAACATAACATCTGTGTCTTCGCAAGATATTTTTCGTCTTTCATCTGTTATATCAACTCCGTTCTTTTTCTGAGATAATCACTGAGTGCATCTGTTGCCTCCAACTCTCCAGTCATCTGCACGACCACCACATAGCCTTCATTCAGATGAGCATATGGCTGATTACCGGATTTATCCAGAAATGTTTCCACCTTTTCAGAAATCGTTCTATCCATATCCTGAGTTAATTCTTCAATATCTTTTAACTGTTCCAGATCAACACTGGAATCTAACACTGACTGATTCACCATAATACTCACCTCTTTTCCAACATATTCCTGATATAAGTCGTCCTATCACTTCAATTTTCTCAATTAGATCACCTTGCCTTTCTTATCATTTTCCGTAATGTTTCTTTTATCTTCCAATGGCATTGTATATTCTGTTCGGCGTGTTGGCTTCCATTTGTATGATCTGCTGTCAACGTTACGGTTGACCTCTATCAGAACATCTTCTGAATACTGGCGGCTTCTTTGCAAACTCACCAGCCGTTGCCGGAGTATCTTTAACGCTTGTCTGCAAATATTTACAGGGTCCTGGCATCTGTGGAATCAGATCATACAGCTCATTCAATTTTCAAGGTACAAAAGGATTTTAAATATTCCTCTACTTATATAGCCCGAGAAAGCGAAATATTGTTTGATTTTGAAATTAAAAAATCCTTTCACTAATAAAGTCTGGCAGAAGCTATTTACCAACCTGCTTTTGCGATAATTCACAAAATTTTTATATTCCGGTCTTCACCTTCGCTTCAATGCGAACCTTATTGTGCTGTCATTATAATTCGCTTCAATGTTAATGTCAAGTATTTTATTCGCTTAGTTGCGAATGTTTCTGTTTACATTCTGAGATTTTGATAGTAAAATGGAATTATCAAATAGAAAGCAGGAAATCTGATATGACGATTGGTGATAAAATAAAAAAAATCCGGACATTCCGGAATATGACACAGGC
>ERZ834859.1787-NODE-1787-length-21278-cov-6.779861_pt1 | contig 21278 bp, 15 predicted proteins | sample MGYA00519947_ERZ834859 | MGnify/ENA primary metagenome ERZ834859 (study PRJEB31850, sample SAMEA3708763) | human gut metagenome | biome: human gut; feature: human-associated habitat; material: faeces | place: China | collected 2014 ...
TATAAGCATTTACCCCGGTGCAATTCGAATAAGTAAACCCGACTGCCTCCGGCAAAACATCCCCCTGTTCCACTCTCTCCCGCACAACCTCGCAATCATAACCATATATAAATAAATCCTCCTTCCGCATATTATTCAATATCCGGAACTTCGAATTCGCATAATTCTCAAATTTATAATCATACCGATCCAAATGGTCCGGTGTAATATTTGTCAATATGGCCGTGTCACAACGAAACTGGAACATTCCGTCCAACTGGAAACTCGACAATTCCACCACGTAAAACCGGTGTAAATCATCAGCCACCTGTGCCGCCAGACTATTTCCCACGTTTCCGGCCAGTCCCACGTCATACCCGGCTTTCTCCAATATATGATACAACAACAATGTCGTTGTCGTCTTCCCATTACTTCCCGTAATACAATACATCTTCGCATCCGTGTACCGTCCCGCAAACTCAATCTCGGAAATCACCTCGATTCCTTTCTCCCTCAGCCCCACAATCATCGGCAATTTATCCGGGATACCCGGACTTTTCACCACCAAATCCGCAGAGAAAATACGTTCTTCCGAGTGTTGTCCCTCTTCATACTCCACCCCCAATTCCTCCAACACACGCTTATACTTGTCGGCCAACTTCCCCTTGTCCGACAAAAAAACCTCATACCCCAACTTCTTTCCTAACTTGGCAGCTCCCGCCCCACTTTCTCCTCCGCCTAAAATAACCAAACGTTTCATCATTTTAGATTTTAAATTTCTTCTTATCGTATCTTCAACGTCACAATCGTTATCACCGCCAACGCAATTCCCACGATCCAGAACCGGGTCACGATCTTCGGTTCCGGAATACCCTTCTTTTGGAAATGGTGATGTAACCCATAATGCCGGTGCCGGTAATATCCAGCGTGTCGTTGTAGCCGGTAAGCTGATCCGGGCGGTAAAGGGCGTTTTCGTTGGCGGCCACCTGTGCGTTAAAGGCATCGGCGGCGTCAAAGTAGGCGCTGTAGTCGGCATCGGTCAGATTGTCCACATCCTCGGCATAGGTGGCCACAGCACGGGACTGATGCAATTGGTTGACGTAATCGCTGAGGGTGGGGTATAACATCACGGATAGACCCACGAAAAAGACGAGGATCAGGATGATGGTGCTTTTGTTCTTTTTCATGGGCTACTCCCTAATGTTATAAGGATAGGAGCGGGGGCCTTGCAGCCCCTTTGCTCCGGGTTCTTGGGGGAAATGGAGCTTACTTGTTCTCCATGCGCTTCTTGGTGACCAGCAGAACGATGGCCGCAACCATCAGGCCGCCGCCGACCACATAGAACAGGGTAGTGCCGATGCCGCCGGTGGAGGGCAGGGTAATGCCGCCGGCTTTTTTGTTGATGATTTTATTATTCAGGTTGGATTCACCGGACAGATTAACATTGTGTTCGTCGTGCGTTGCAGAAATGACGATTTTAGTTTTGTCACAGGCACTGTAACCGGTGGGAGGGGTGGTCTCCTTCAGGTAGTAAGTACCGGCGTCCAGACCCTTAACGTTAAACTGGCCCTTGTCGTCAGAGAACATTTCTTCGCCATCTTCAGTTCCAAAGTAGCGAGAGTAAGTGCCGTCAGCATTCTTTTTGAGCTTGATCTCATCTTCATCATTGCAAGCTTCACCGCTGTACAGACGGAAGCCAGCGCCCTCCAGCTTGTTGTTCTCGTTATCATCATCGTGATACTTGGTGTTGTTCAGCTGGTAGGTGTACACACGGACTTCGCTTTCGGGAGTGAAGCCCCAGTATGCGCTGTTTCTGGGGTTATTAGAGTACTGGAGCTGTACTTTGTTTTTGTTATCGGTAGAGCCACTTGTAGTATTGACAGCGGCTTTGTCGTTCAGGTGTGCAGTATAGGTGACCGTAATAGTAGCGCCGTCATTCAAATTGAACCTTGGATCTTCAACACAGGTTTTGACATCAGGAATGCCTACCACAAAATAGTTATGACTTTCAAGATCGGTAGTATCAATGGTATACTTCGAAGAATCGCCGGTGATATCATAGGGAATGCCCTTGGATTCAATGACTACACTATCGAGTCTGTCATAAGTAATGCCCTTGGACAAGGTATCATTGAACAAAACAGCGTACTCGTCATAGTAATCGTAAGCACGGCCATTGTCTCTGCTTGCGGGCAAGGTAGCAATCAGCTTGAACTGGAACTCTTCGTTGATCGCATGGTCAGCGCTGGAACCAAAACCTGCTTCGTTGGTGCCATCCTGATCGTCATAAACTTCCTTCTCAACATAGGGCTTTACAACCTTATGATTAACTAAAACGACATAGGGTGCTTGGGGAACATTCAGCAGGAAGAAGGAATTGTAGGCATGATAGAAATCGCGAAGGTTAAAGTAGGTAGTATCAACGATCAGATAATAACCTGACTCTGGAATGTTGATGCCACCGGTGTGATCTGTAATGACGGGTTTCGGGTTTGCATTGGCATCCGGGTAGAGATAGTGGCATACAACGCGCGCAAAAGCGATGCTGTAATCATCGGAATTATGCCATTTGCTGATAACCGCAAGAACGTCCTGAGCAGTGAAATTAGTTTTAAACTCACCGCCGATGGTAGGATCTGCCGTCAACTGCGCCAGAAACTCGTCAGGCTTAGTGATGCTGCTGCCCCACCCAACGTTGGAAAGCGTCTCATTGTCCTTACTAATAACACCCTTGAAGATCTGGAAAGCGCTGTAACCGTGGAGTTGGTTGAGGTCCTCCTCAGTCTCCCAAGTGTTGTATGCAAACGCCGGGATCGCCATGGCGCACACCATGGCAACTGCCAGCAGCGCAGCCATGAGTTTTTTCATTGCTTTTTTCATGAAAAAAGCCCCTTTCTTTTCTGCCCCTTGCCGCCCCCCTGCGTTTTGCACAGGGGGTAGGGGTGTAGTTTTGTTTGGTCTATCGCGTAAACTTTGCGCTGGGCGGGCGGGGGCTCAGCCCCGGCACGCCAGCAGAAAAGTGCAGTTTAGTCATCTGCTCTCCCTTCGCGTCTGCGCTTGCGGTGGATAAAACTATATGCCAGCGCGGTCAGCATCATTGTGCCGCCCACGGCTGTATACGGGAGTGTACCGGTGCCGCCGGTAGAGGGGAGAACGTAGTCAGAGTTGTCATTGGGGGTGTTTTCGCAGTAGTAGTAGAAGCTGCCAAACATCTGCCCTTCAGCCAACTTGTACTCGCTAAAGGTATCTGTACTCTTAAAGTCGGGAACGCCAGAGGCCGTGTAGCTGTGACTATTGTCAGAAATTACAAAATAATGGTAATTATTCGGTGTCCGATAACCATCAGGCGCTTGTGTTTCCTTCAAGCGATAGAAGGTGTTAACGTCCAGACTGCCAAGCGTTACGTTGCCGCTGGTGCTGGTCGCGCAGTTGCCGACATTATCCCAAGAGGTTCCGTTATACTTTTCCAGACTGAACTCTGCACCGGGCAGAACCTTGTCTGGCGTGCCGGAATACTTGACGATGGTCAAGCGGTTGGAGTTGAAGTCGATACCGGCAGAAGCTCCCGAACTGGAAGTAAATTTGGTGTTCGAATCCTCATAGCTCCACTTGCCATTCAGTTTTGCAGTGTTCTCAAAGGTGAAGGTAATGCCTTTAACCAGACCTTCCGTATTAACTCGGTAATGGAAAACCAGCACAAGCGGGGTGCTATCGGGTACCATTGTCCATGCCTTAAGCTGGTGGCTGCTATTGCTGCTGTACTTGGAATAGTAGGTGGACGTGTCAACGTTATTTCCGGCGGCATCGTCATCAAACTTTCCGGCTACACAGGTAAGGTCTGCACGCCATGTGGTTGCTTCCAGCGTACCATCTGCCTGCAGCTTGGCATCAAAAACAGAGATGCCTTCCAGCGTTACACGCTTGGTACCAGACCCATCAGCCCACAAATCAGAGGGCACGGTCATGACGTCTTGCAGATCCATGTCGGTGCCATTGTTCAGCGTTGCACCGTAGGGGTTCAGCTTGACCTGATAGGTCAAAAGACCGGTGGTTTCGTCAAAAGTACCGCTCTTGCCAACAACTCTGCGCGTAACTGTTTCGGTAAAGGAGGTATCGCCGATCTTTTCGCCTTTGCGCTCGAACGTTGCATGGTTCGTAAACTTTGCGGTATTGTTCTCGTCCCAGATGTCATGACAGGTAGTATCCAGCGTGGTGTCGTAGGTGATAAAGATATGGCTTTGGATTTTTTTCTTAACATTGTCTGTATAGCTGAATGCCTCCGGCGTCATGGTAATGACCATCTTGGTAGAGCCGTCTGCCAACTTGTTTACAGCAACTGTATAAGAGGTAGTGGACGGGGAAGCGCCATTGCAGTTGATTTTAACGCTGTTTTCGTCCAGAACCAGACCCTTGGGTATGGTATCGGTAATGACCCATTCATCGTCATCGATCCATTCGAGAATTCCTTTTTCGTTGATCTCAATCGTCCAAGGCAGCTTTGCGCCGGGCTGCAGGGTAGTGCTGCCGTTGCCGTTCTGAACATTATTCCAATTAAACTCACCGGCATACTTGTAGAAGTATTGAATCATGTCGGAGGTTTTGTTGACCTTCTGCTCAGCAGATACAGTGCTGCCGTCGTTGATGTAGCAGATGTTTTCTACAGCTGCACTGCTGCCGGGCAGGGAATCGATCTTGACTTTTGTTGCGTAGGTGATGGTCAGCGGGCCGGTCACACCGGAGCCTTTGAAGTTGATCGTAAACAGACCCAGATCTTTGCCATAGTCATCTTTTTTGCCGGAATCAGTCCATTCTGTGATCTTCACACTCTCGGTGACGTCGTGGCCGTCTTTGTCTGTTACCTTGATAGAGCTAAGATCAATCTCCTGTGCCTTGTAGTTCTTTTTGGCATTATTATCCCAGAACGTACCGCTATAATCGTAGTAAATATAGCTGTCGACGTTTTCCGCGTTGATGGTGCTCTTCCACTGCAGGGTGGCCTCTGTACCATTATTAGTCGGCTCACCAACTGCCTCTTTGGTAAGAACATCTGAGTCGATGTGGACAGTGCCTTCAGAGCTGCTGTCCAGCCCACCGCCCTCCAGATTGCCGGTGTTTTTGACATCCAGACCGGTCAGAGGGATAGCTTTTGTGACCCTTGTCTGGTAGGTGATCTCATACTTGTTGAAGCCTAGCTCAAGGTTGTAGGTGAGTTTGTGGTCTGTACTGTTGTAGACATCTGTTGGTTTGGTCTTGGTCTCATTGCCGTCTGCATCGGTCTTTTTGACCTTGAAAGAATTGGCAACAAATTCCTGATTTGTGTCGATCGTATCGGTAAATTTAGCGTTAGCAGGCAGATAACGCATGACGTCACCGTTGTTGATCTTGACAGTCCATGTGATGATCTCGCCGTCTTTGCTGAGCTTGCCCGATTTTTCAATATCCTTTGTTTTGATAGAGGTGGAAGTACCTTCTACATCATCACCAAATTTGATAAAGTTTTTTAAATCGTCCCCGTTGTAACTTGTGCTGCCAAAATTATCAGCCTTGACGCGGTAAGTGATGGTATAGGTGCCCTTTTGCAGGGTCTGACCACTAGTGCCCAAGGTGATCATTTTGCCCGTACTACCTGTGGTATCTGCCCAAGAAATGTCGGGCGCAGAACCATCCGGGCCAGTAACTTGGAGGAAGGTGTCAACATAGTCGAAGGTGACCCCGGACGGATTTGTGAGTGTATCGGTCAGCGTCAGGGGGGCTGCTCTGTCCTCCTTCAGGGTAAGTTTTACAGTGTAATCAACGTAAGCATTCTTGCCGTCGTACTTAAGCCCGGCAGATTGTTTATCCAGACTGAATTTCTTTTCCTCGCCGGGCGTGGTGCTTTCTTCGCGCTTAATATAAATGGTGACCTTTGCTTTTTCGTTGACCTTAAACTCATTGCTCCCGCCGGTCGTGACCTTGGTTTGGTCCCACCGGAAATCAAAGTTGACTGTACTTCTGACCTTGGTGGTATTCGACACCTGATCCTGATGAATAAAATCACGGTCATAGGTGAACAGGACGTACCACTTACCGTTTTCCTTTACAAACTGGTAGGTGCCACAAACGCTGCCCTTTGGACCGGTATAGTTCGGATCGATCAAGTCGCCAGTTTCCGAAGCAACGCTCTGCAAGTCAAAAGCCTCCGGCAAAGCTACTTTAACCTTGTAGTCATGGCTTGCAATGTCCTGAGCCGGAATATCCTTCAGTTCAAGGTAGCCGTGCATTTGGTCAGTGACAACGCTGGTGGCAACATCAACGTATTGGCTGCCCTGCTGCTTCTGAATCTTGAAATCAGTAACATAATTAGTACCGTCCAAGGCAGAGCCAACGGTCGTGGTGCTTACGGTCGTGGGCTCACCCGCCAGCGTAAGCATATCGGGGGCTTTCAGTGCGCCGTCAACGGCAGAGGAGAGCATCTCGTCTGCGTACTGGGCGGCGGCAACATCCACCACGGCCAGAACCTCGGCGTTGGAAAGGGTGACCTCAGCCACCTTGCCGTCCACGTCGCCGGAGATGACGGTCAGGGTGTTCTCGTCCGCCTCGCTCACGATGCCCACGGTCTCCACGGGCTGAGCGTCAGTCACGGTGGTGGTCTGCGGCTCGGCAGCGGGGGATGCCACGCTGGGGATAAGGGTGTCCGCGCCGGATGCAGAGGTGCCGGTGCTGTCCACCGGCTTTGCGGCGGGCTGCTCCGGGTTGGCGGTATCGGGGAGATCGGGGGTGATCACGCTGTCGGCAGCGGGGGCGTCCTCGGCGGCGGGGGCGGTATCCAGCGCAGAAGCGCCGGAAGTTTCAAGCTCTGCGCCGTTCTCACCCTCAGCGTCCATGCTGAACTGGTCGTCCAGATCGTCCGCTGCACCATCGGCGCTGCTGTCCACAGCCACGGTGCGGGTGACGTACTTATTATAAATAACGATGTCGCCCACATTGGCGGCGCTGCCGTCCTCGCCGTCCAGTAGCCAGTCCATGTCGCTCATGGAGCTGCGCAGGGCAAGCACGCTGGCCTCCTGCGGGATGGCGCTCTGGGGGATACCGGCGTACTTCAGGCAGTAGGAGAGGAACATCACGTCCCACTCGCCGTAGGGGTTGCCGTAAGACTGGCCGTAGCGGGAGTAGTAGTGCAGGGTCACGCCGTCTGCGGGGTCGATCTCGAAGTTTTTCTCGCTCTGCTCGTAGCCCAGCTGGGTCTTTGCCACGCTGAGCAGGTCCTCGTCCCAGTTGCCGGTCATCACGGCCTCGGCGTTGGCGGCCTGCCACTCTTCGGGGGTCTCAACGTCGGCGGAGGTGTCGCTCAGGCAGGCTACAGTGTGGTGATGCTCCGGCAGGGGGCAGGTAAGCACTTCCTCGTAGCAGGCGTCAGTGTGGTGGTGGTAGATGGGCTCCACGGTGTCCACCGTCGGCTCCAGTGCCACAGGCTCGGCCACAGCCATAGCCGCCAGCTCGGCGCTCTGGGTGGGCTCCACCACCTGCTCCACAAGCTCGCCCTCTTCCAGTCCACAGGTCAGCTCGTACTCGGTGGTATAGCAACTTTCGTCGTGGGTATGCTCAAATTTGTCGCAGATCAGGCTGCCATCCTCGGGGTCGAAGCAGTCGTCACCGTGGACGTGCTCTTCCTCCATGCAGGTCAGAGTCTGCACCTCGGTGTAGCAGTCCTCGGTGTGCTCGTGGGGCACAAACTCGATCTGCGGCTCCAGCGACAGCGGCATGGGCTCAGCCTCAACGGTGGGCTGGCTGGTCGCAGCAGCGGCGGCCACCTCGTCCGCATTTTCAAGCTCGCCTTCCTCGTAACCGCAGGTGAGCACCTTGGTGTAGCAATCCGCGGTGTGGGTGTGCTCCTCCTCGCCGCACTGGTACTGCGCGGTCATCGAGATGCCCACGCCATGCAGCTGCCAGTTGACGAACAGGGTGGTGATCATGGCAAGCGCCAGCACAAATGCGGTGTAGCGCCGCAGGGTGTGCCGGTTCTCACGGAACCGCTCCATGTACGTTTTAAGAATGTCGTTCATAACGAAATACCTCCTCCCGGGGTCAATGGATCAACGAGAAACTGGACAAGGGCCATATCCGCAGGAAAACCCTGCCCACGATCTGGCTTTTTTCAACGCAGCCTATCACGCTGCTGCGGCTGTCGATAGAGGTGGCACGGTGGTCGCCCAGCACGAAGTAGCGGTTTTCCGGCACCTGATAGGGGAACCGGATGTCGCATTCGCCCACGGTCAGCGCGTCCACATAGGGTTCGTCCAGCGCCACGCCGTTTACCGAGACTACGCCGTTCACGTCCATATCGATCACATCACCGGGCTGCCCGATGATGCGCTTGAGCAGCAGCTTGTTCTGCCAGTAAAACCCGCATAACTCACCGTTTTCAATGTGGTTGGATTTTACCAGCAGGATAATGTCTTTATCATTTAATGTAGGGTACATGCTGTCGCCGGAGACCTGAAGCACCGGTAGAAACAGCGTAGCCAGCAGCACAGCTACTGCGGCTACCACCACCAGAATATAGATCGTACTGCGCAGCACCCGCTGGTAGCGGTTCTGGTACGCAAGACGCTCACGTTCTGCGGCCACTTCCTCGGTGGAAGGGATGGAAGCGAACCGGATATCGCGTTTTTTCATGTTTCCTCCGAAGGCAGGCCGTCTGTGCTGCGGTACTGGTCCAGCAGCTCGTTGGCCTTGTGGTCAAATGCCTGCCAGCGCTGCTGCACCTCCTGCTCGGCGCGCTCTACCATGGCCTTGCAGTCGGCCTCGGTCTGGGTGCGCTTTTGCGCGGCGGCGGCGGTCATGGCGTCGCATTCCTGCTGCGCCTGCGCTTTCAGGCTGTCGGCGTCTGCCTGTGCCTGCCCCAGAATGCGCTTGGCCTCGCTGCGCGCCTGCGAAAGGGTATTGGCGGCGGTGGCGTTGGTGTCCGCAAGACTGGCCTGCACCGAGTGCAGATAGTCATCGGCGGCGGCCTGCGCGGCGGCGAACACGTTGTTCAGCTCCAGCGCGGCCTGCGCGATGGAACCGGCGCTTTCCAGCCGGAGCTGCCGGTCCTGCAGCTGCGCGGTAAGCGCGGCGTTCTGCGCCTTGAGCTGGTCCTCGCTCTGCTTCAGCGCATAGATGATCTCTATCAGTTCAGCGCGGTGCATCCGCCGCAGTTCACGATCTGCCATTTGCGTACAAACTCCCGAATGTAAAGATAATGAAATTTTTTTCGAAAATACCGAAAAAACTTAAAGAAAATGCCTGAAAACTCACTTGTTGCCACGCAACTTGCGCAGCTGGAGAGACCTTTTATAAACTATCTTATTTTAGCACATTCCATGTAACAACAATATAACAAATCAGACACAAAATCAAGAGATAAAGCCGAAAAAATATCGCATTTTTTTGCTTTTTATATAGAAAAAGCCCAAAAAACGGCCACTGACCCCCCAAAAGCTTAAAAAGTTTGTTCACAATTCTGGAACGTGAAGTGCTGCGCGGTAATGCACTGAATTACAGCGTGTACGAAAAACGGGAGCCGCACTTTTCGAAAAAAGCGCGGCTCCCGGATCTGAACTTTGGGGTGATGCTTTTACTTGCCGAAGCTGCCCAGCAGGCTGTTCAGCGATACAAAGGACTGGTAGATGACGTTAACATTGTTGATGATGGAGCTTGCACCGGAGAAGATGCGGGCAATGTAGTTGAACACCTTGCCGATGTCCAGGAAGGACTGATAAGCGTTGCTGGCGCCGCCGTCCAGATAGGTCATCTCCTCGGCTTCGATGGTGGAATAGCTGGCGGGCATTTTCATGGTAGAAGTAGTCATGGTAAGATCCCTTTCTTCAATGGTATCATTGTGTTTACAGCAGTGTTCAGAACATGGTGGAGACCAGCAGGGTGGTAAGCAGGGCACCGGCCACAAGGGCAGGGCCTACATACTTCTGCCACTGGGCGGCAGGCTGGGTGGTGGGCTGCGGCACGGTAGAAGTACCGGCCTTGGCAGTCCAGTGGGCGTAAATGGTGGCGTCGGAGGTGAACACGGTGGAGGTGGTCACCTTGCTGCCGCCCACCGGCTCGGTGTACCAGCCATCAAAGGAGTAGCCCGTCATGGTAGGCTGCTCGGGCGTGCTCTCCAGTTTGCCGGACAGGTTCGTGTAGGTTACCACGGTGGAGCAGATGCCGCCTTGGGCATCCATACCAATGGCGTACACGTTCTCTTCCTTTTTGCTCCCTGAAGTTTTGTCGGCGGCAAATGCAGCCGGCAGTGCGCAGCACAGCAGCGTGAACAGGCAAAGCCCGACCACCAGCGTTTTCAGGAATTTTTTCATGAGATCCCTCGCTTTCCTTCACAAAGATGGAGACACTGCCCCGCCCGGGGACAGCCCGGACATCGGCGTAGTTTCTTCAACTTATTTTTATCACATCCAGTGTACCAGAACCGCAACAAAAAATACAGTCTTTTGAGAAAATAATAAGAAAAATCAGGAAAAAAATAAATTTCACCTTTGCAATATGAATCTTGTGCCCCCTGCGGACTGTGTTTTTTGAAAAACGCGTCCCGCAAAACTTGCCTTTCGTAAAAACATGGAAGAATATGGAAAACGCAGGGGCCCGGCCGCAAAGCCCAAAAACCGACCCAAACCGCCGCAAGTGCGGCAGACAGCGCACAGAAAAAGCTGCAAAAATGCGGCGCACCTCTTGTGGAACAGCGGAAAATATGCTATACTGTTTTGCATGATGCGCCATCGCCAAGCGGTAAGGCAGGGGACTTTGACTCCCCCATCGTAGGTTCGACTCCTGCTGGCGCAACCAAAAGAAGGCCGCTGCACAGGAAACTGTGCAGCGGCCTTCTTTATTTTTTGTTCTCCGGTAGCTTGAAGTAGCCGCGGTATTCGTCCGAGTAGATCTTGCTGCCCATACGGCTCACACCGCCGTACAGGTGGGTGCGCATCAGCGGCTCAATGGCGTCCAGATCCTTCTCACGCAGGATGCGCAGCATCTCGGCGTGCTCGCTGACGACGCTGGACACGTTGCGTGCACCTACGATGTCCAGACGGATAAAGCGGGAATAGTCTGCCTGCGGACGGGTCATCTGCTCCCAAAGGTACTCCTTGCTGGTCTTGTGGAACCAGTACTCGTGCATGGCAAGGTCGCAGCTGAGGAAGTGGTTGAAATCAAAGTTCTCCGGGTCGCTGCGCCCCGCAGCGGCTTCCAGCAGCATATTATAAAGGTGTTCCACCGCAAGGATCTCCATGGGCGAGCAGCTCTGCACAAAATCCCGGAACACCATGCCCTCCACCGCAACACGCTGGAAGATGAGCTGGTCCACCACGCCGGTGTCAATGGCGGTAACAATGGTGCCCTTGCAGGGAATGATCTGCACAAAGCGGTTCTGCTCCAGCCGCTGCAAAACGCTGCGGATAGGAGTGCGGGAAACGCCGAACCGCTTGCACAGCTGGTTTTCGCTCAGCGCTTCCCCGGGCAGGATCTTCAACGCGCAGATCTCGTCCTCGAGAATATGATAGAGCTCATCAGTGTGCTGTAATGTAGCCATAGTTGTTCTCCATTTATCCGGTAAATGTAATCTTAGTATCATTGTACCGTTACAGCAACTGAATGTCAATGCTGGAATGGAACTTGATTTGAATACTTGTATACAAGAATGCGCACTCGCGCACGGAACTGTTCCTGAAACTGAAAAACTGATATACCACTTTGCAATGCGGGAAAAGTGCTGATAAAATGCTGCAATCAAGTGACTGTTGTACCAAATGCACAAAGAAAACAGGAAACAACTGTCAAATTGCTATAATTGCAAGGCGCTGTGCTTGTTTCGCGGTAACGCTGCGAGATGATATGCTGTATACAGGATTTTACTAAAAAAGCTGCAAGGGCACACACCCCGCAGATACCGGCTCGTCTCCGGCAAATACAACAGGGTGTTTGCCTTTTTTGCGTGCGTGCTTGCTTTGCCGCACAAAAGGCGGTAAACTGGGTACAGACAAAATGCCCGAAAAGGAGAAACGACATGGCATACACAAAGGCTGACCTCAAGCACGACCTTGTAGCAATGGGGCTGACAGGCAACGAGACCATCCTGATCCATTCCTCCATGAAGTCCATCGGCCCGGTGGAGGGCGGCGCAGACACGGTTCTGGACGCATGGATGGAGTTTTTTGCGGAGGGCTTGCTGCTGCTGCCCACCCACACATGGCGGTTCATCAACGAGGAAAACCGAGTGTTCGATGTACGCCGCAGCCCGTGCTGTGTGGGCATTCTGCCGGAGCTGTTCCGGCAGCGCCCCGGGGTGGTGCGCTCGCTGCACCCCACCCACAGCATGGCGGCTTACGGCAAGGGGGCGGCTGCGTATCTGGAAGGAGAGCTGGACGCCAACACCCCCTGCACTCCCGGCGGCTGCTACGACCGGCTGCGGGCAGCCCACGGCAAAGTGCTGCTGCTGGGGGTCACCCACGCCCGCAACACCTTTATCCATAGCGTGGAGGAGGTACTGAACGTGCCGAACCGCCTGACCGACAAGCCCCTGCAGATGACCGTGGTGGACGAAGCCGGGGCGCAGCACACCGTCTATATGCGCCGCCACTACAACGCACAGCAGCCGCACATCTCGGAGGATTTCGTCAAGCTGGAACAGGCGTATCTGGACTGCGGCGCAGCCCGGAACACAAAATTTGGCGATGCAAGATGCATTTTGTGCGACGCCGAGGGGCTTTTCCGGGTCACCCGCCATGTTCTTGCCCCGAACCCCGAGGCCTTTGTCACCGAGCCGGTCATTCCGCCGGAGCGCTGGCAGAAGATAATTTTATAATGCAATGCCGGGCAGCTTGCAGCTGCCCGGCATTTTTTACTTTTTGCTCAGCAGAAGCGGATACGGTACTCCCGAGGGGTGCAGTGCTTGATCTCCCGGAAGGTCTTGATAAAGTAGCTCGCGTCCGAAAAGCCGCATTCCAGCCCCACCTCGCCGGTCTTGAGCCGGGTGGAGCGCAGCAGCTCGGTGGCTTTTTCCACCCGGAACTGCTTGACGTACTGGATGGGCGTGATACCCAAAAACTGCCGGAAACTGCGCAGACAGGCACTTTCGCTCAGGGCAACGCAGTCGGCCAGTTTTTCCACGGTCAGCTCCTCAGCGTAGTGCTCCTCTACATAGCGCAGCATCTGCTTCATCCGCTCCGAGGCGATCTGCTCCTGCTCCGATACCTTCACCTTGCCGCTGACGCATTGGGTAATGAGCAGCCGCAGGGTAGCGGTAAGGTGGTAGCGCACCCGGTTCTCGTAGTCAAAGGGCTCGTCCGCCACGCCCTTCCACGCCTCCCGCAGGCAGAGCAGTACCTGCCGCTGCCATGGTACGGCCTCGTCCAGCAAAAAGAAGGGCGGCGTGCCCGGCTGCAAAAGCGGCCGGATGAGTTTTTGCCAGAATACGGTGTCCATGCCGCCGACAAGCCGGGGCTGGAACACGCCGGAGTGCAGCAGCGCCCTGCCCTCGGCAGGCTCTACCGCGTGCAGCGCCCCGGAGTTGATGAACACCCCCTGCCCGGTCTGCAAAGTCAGCCGGGTCTTGTTCACATCTACATGGATGGGCCCCAGTGCCGCCAGAATGAACTCAAATTCCTCGTGCCAGTGCCACGCCACCGAAAAACAGGAAAGATCCTCGGCGTAACAGGCGATAGGGAACAGTGGGCTGCCGTGCTGGGTCTGCTCCCGCCCGGCGGCATCGGCCACCACGGCAGTAGCGCTGGACAGCCCCACCCGGCCGCTGGTATAAGAGGCACAGCTTGTCTGATATGCCATATTCACCAATTCCTTTCCGCAATACTTTGAATGTTTTTTGCCAATGCCGATTTTGTTGCATATACTATGCGGTTTTGTTCTATGATTCAAGACTGTTTTGTGGTATTATCCTATCAGAGCTTCCAAGCTCAGTATAGCACCAAGGCAGCGGGAACGCAAGCTGTGCAAGCATTCCCATGCCGGGCAAAACCGCTATCCTCCCGCCGTCTGACGGAGTTACAGCCGGACGGCAAGTGTAATATAAACCATTTTATCAAGGAGGTATTCCTATGCTTCGTATCGAGTATTTTGATAAGGAACGTTTCATGCGCCAGCTTTCTGCCAGCCACGGCAGCGTGCTGCTGCATCTGGACAACGGCAAGACCTGCGACCTGAAGCAGGACGCTACCGCACGCTCCATGCTGCAGATGATGGACACTGCCCCCAAAAAGGGCTTTGACCTCACCGTGACCGACCCCGCCGACGTGACCGGCTTCCTGCGCTATATGCTGGAGGCAGGCCGAACCGAGCGCGTGGCCGGCTGAGTAATGCCAATCTCTTATCCCAATAAGTGTCACAGCTAATGCAAAGCGCCCGCTCCGGTCAAAGCCGGGGCGGGCGCTTTGCCTGTTTTACCGGAAAGCTTGCGCAGGCGGGCAGTCTGTGGTAAGCTGAAAGCAGAAAAGACAAGATGGAGGGAACGACTATGAACCTGAAGGAAGCATTCCGTTACCAGAACAAGCTCCAGTCCCTGCTGGACGAGGCACAGGGCATTCTGGATTGCGATGCCAACGTGACCAAGGTGGCCAACACCTATCTGCGCCATAAGGTGATGCCAGAGGCCGAGGACGAGACCATTATGGACGTAGCACAGACCGAATATGCAGAGCAGATCACCGACATTGCCCGGTTCATGCTCTATCTGCTGGAGGAAAAAAGCCGCCTGTTTGCCGCCATCCGCAAGGCAAAGGATGCACTGGACATGGATATGGACAGCGAGGTCAGCTTGAATGCCGCGCGCCAGAGCATTGCCCGCACCTTCAAGCGGATGAACGACCTGCGCAGCTCCGAGCAGTTGCTCTCCGGCGGGGGCACCGGCTACCGCTTCAACGCCGAGGGCAACCAGATCTCCTACTGCTGCGATGTGAAGCGGGTGACCACCATCAACTACGACCGCAAGGTCATCCATGCCGCGCTGAGCAAGCTGAACCGGCAGGCAGACGAGACCTCCAACCGGCTGGACCTCTGCCTTGTGACATCCAAGGTGGACTACGCTGTCCCCTTTGATGTAAATGCCAGCTTTGCCGAAGCCTTTGAGATCTATCTGGAAAACGCCAAAAACTAAATAAACGTTCCACCGGCTATTTTGGGTGCGGCAAGCGCCGGGCGCGCGGCTGCCGGTTCAGGTGCAGATGAACTATAACGCTGCACATTTCCGCAAGGAAGCTTCGGTACGGCTCACCTTACGAGCCAGCTATTATGAAAAAATCTTGCGTTCGGCTTTTCCGCCACCGCCAGACGCTTTTTCGCCGAAACCGTCCCTTGCTCCTTCCCGCATTCCTGCTTTTGCGCTTACGTCTCCATGGGCAGGCAGGCAAGCCACCCTTCATGAATTTGCCCGCAGACTGTTGCGGGCACATGCTTTCTGCGTGCCGGGCGGGCGCTTTGCGCCCCTGTGCACACAAAAAATGGCAGCCGTCCCTGCGCTTGCCGTATCCAAAATAGCCGGTGGAAAACCAAAACCGGAGGTATGAGCTATGAAAAGGTATAAGCTGTTTTATCTCATCGGGCTGCTGTTTTTTCTTGCTGCGGCGCTGAACTTTGTTACCGGAGGGGATCACGCTACGGCAGTGGTATGGCGCTGCCTTGGCGCTACCTTTTTGCTGCTAGGGTGTTCGCAGCAGAAAAAATAAAGCAGCAAGCCAGCCCCGGCGGAAAAAGCTGCCGGGGCTGCAATTCTTTGCGGGGCTCGTTCGTATTCCAGACAGAACGACCAAATTTCGACAAAAACGAGGTATGATCATGTCAACCAAAACGATCTATTCCACTGCCGCGACCCGCTTTGACCTGAGCGCTGCGGCACTTCATATCCTTGCCATGGCGCTGATGCTGATGGACCACCTGTGGGCGACCCTGCTGCCTGCGCAGGAATGGCTGACCTGCGCGGGGCGGGTGGCGTTTCCCATCTTTGCCTTTATGGCGGTGGAGGGCTACTTCCACACCCACAACCTGAAAAAATACACCTTGCGTCTGCTGCTGTTTGCCCTGCTTTCAGAGATCCCCTTCGACCTGATGTACGGCGGCACATGGTTCTACCCGGTGCACCAGAACGTCATCTGGACGTTGCTTTTGGGCATTCTGGGCGTCCATTTGATGGAAACCGTGCGCAAAAAGCAGAAAACATGGATGTCCCTGCTGGTATCCGCCCTTGTGGTGGCGGCAGGCGCAGTGCTGGGCACGCTGGGCATGGTGGACTACTACGGCGCTGGTGTGCTGACCGTGTTCATCTTTTACTTCTTCCATGGGCGCAAGTGGTGGTGCCTGCTGGGGCAGCTGGCGGCGCTGTACTGGGTCAACGTGGAACTGCTGGGCGGGCTTATGTACCCCATCCAGCTCTTCGGTATGGACTTTGAGCTTTGCCAGCAGGGGCTGGCGCTGCTGGCACTGGTGCCTATCTGGCTGTACCGCGGGCGGCAGGGCTACCACAGCAAGCCGTTCCAGTATGCCTGCTACGCCTTTTACCCTGTGCATATGCTGCTGTTGGTTCTGGTGCTGAATTTCGTGAACCGGTAAGGAAAACGGAGCGCTCCAAAGGCATTTTTATGCGTGGAGACGTAGAGGCAGATCACCGCTGAAATGGCCAAAGCGCATGCGGAAACTATTTCAATATCCCGTCGGTACAAGGCCGCTGCACAAACTCTGTGCGGCGGCTTTTTTGCGGCAAAAACCGACACTTGTTCACAAAAAGTTCAGCCTTTTGAGCAAAAAATACTATTTTTTTCGTGTAAAATAGACAATACGGATTGAATGCCGCCCGCGATTGGATTATAATAATAGTGTATGCAAAAACGCATCTGCTGCTTTTTTATGATTTTTTATCGCTTGAAAACAGCGTAGCTGCGCGATGCGGGCTACTGAAAAGAGAGAGCTGCCGTTGCGGGTCTTTGCCGCAAACGGCTTGTTTGCCATAGCAGCCGGGGCGTTATGTTCCGGTTATTTGTCCTTAGGAGGAAAAACAAGGTGAGAGTAGGTCTTGACATCGGTAGCACCACCATCAAGTGCGTGGTGCTGGGCGAGCATGATGAACTGCTGTATTCTACATACGAACGACATTATAGTCATATTCTGGAAAAGGCGCAGGAGCTGCTGCGGCGCATTGATGCCGAGCATCTGCATGGCCGCAAGGCGCTGCTCAGCATCTCCGGCTCTGCCGGTATGGGCTTGGCCGACAGCTGCGGTGTGCCCTTTGTGCAGGAGGTATTCTCCACCCGCGTGGCGGTCAAGCGCTTTATGCCAAAGACTGATTGTGTCATTGAGCTGGGCGGCGAGGATGCCAAGATCCTGTTTTTGACCAACGGCACCGAGGTGCGCATGAACGGCAGCTGTGCCGGCGGCACCGGTGCTTTCATCGACCAGATGGCCACTCTGCTGAAGATGAGCGCTGAGGAGATGAACAAGGCCGCCGAACAGGCGCAGCGCACCTATACCATCGCCAGCCGCTGCGGCGTGTTTGCAAAAAGTGACGTGCAGCCGCTGATCAATCAGGGTGCCCGCACCGAGGATATCGCCGCCAGCATCTATAAGGCTGTGGTCAACCAGACCATAGCCGGTCTGGCACAGGGCCGCCCCATCAAGGGCAATATCCTTTATCTGGGCGGCCCGCTCACTTTCAGCACCGTGCTGCGCAAGAGCTTTGACGAAGCGCTGAACGTGACCGGCACCTGCCCGGAAAACAGCCTGCTGTATGTGGCGCTGGGCGCTGCGTTGTATGCCGATAAGGAATTTGTGCTCACCGAGGTGGCCGATGCGCTGGACAAGTACGCCGCCACTGCTACCTATGCCAGCGAGCCGCCGCTGTTCGCCAGCAAGGAGGAGTACGAGGCTTTCCACGCACGGCACATGTCCCACAGTGTGCCCCGCGTGGCTTTTAGTGCCCACTGCGGGCCGGTGCATATCGGCATCGACTCCGGTTCTACCACCGTCAAGCTGGTGGTGGTGGACGAAAAGAGCCAGATTTTGTACACCAACTATCAGCCCAACCTTGGCAACCCGCTGCCTCTGATTCGGGAGCAGCTGCTCAAGATCTACAAGGAGCACCCGGGGCTGCAGGTGGCCAGTGTTACCACCACCGGCTACGGCGAGGAGTTGGTAAAGAACGCTTTCCGCTGTGATTACGGTCTGGTGGAAACGGTGGCGCATTTTACCGCTGCCAAGTACTTTATGCCGGACGTGGACTTCATCATTGACATCGGCGGGCAGGACATGAAGTGCTTCAAGATCGAGGACGGCGCCATCAGCAACATCTTCCTGAACGAGGCCTGCTCCTCCGGCTGCGGCAGCTTTTTGCAGACCTTTGCGCAGGCACTGGGCTATGACGTCAAGGAGTTTGCCGCGCTGGGTCTGTTCGCAGACCGCCCGGTGGACTTGGGCAGCCGCTGCACTGTGTTCATGAACAGCTCGGTCAAGCAGGCGCAAAAGGACGGTGCCAGCATCGAGAATATCTCCGCAGGCCTGTCCATCAGCGTGGTCAAGAACGCGCTGTACAAGGTGATCCGCGCTTCCAGCCCGGAAGAGCTGGGCCGCAAGATCGTGGTACAGGGCGGTACCTTTTATAATGAAGCCGTGCTCCGTGCCTTTGAAAAAGAGATGGGCGTGGAGGTCATCCGGCCGGACATTGCCGGTCTGATGGGCGCTTACGGCGCTGCTTTGTACGGCCTGCGCCAGAGCCATAAAAACAACCAGACCACCTCTGCCATGATGGACGAGCAGGAGCTGGAAAAGTTTGCACAGCAGGTGGTCAGCGTCAAGTGCGGCGGCTGCGGCAACCATTGCCAGCTGACCGTCAATACCTTTGCCGATGGCCGCAAATTCATCTCCGGTAACCGCTGCGATAAGCCCGTTACCGGCAAAAGTGAGGACAACAGCCTGAACCTGTACGCCTACAAGCAGCAGCTGCTGGCCAGCTACAAGCCTGTGCCCGGCAAGCGCGGTTCCATCGGCATTCCGATGTGTCTGGGCTTCTATGAGCTGCTGCCCTTCTGGTACGCCTTCTGGACGAGCCTTGGTTTTGCGGTGCACACCAGCCCGGTGTCCACCCGCGGGCTGTATCTGGCCGGACAGGCTACCATCCCCAGCGATACCGCCTGCTTCCCGGCAAAGCTGAGCCACGGCCACATCAAGGCGCTGAGCCAGATGCAGCTGGACGCCATCTTCTACCCCTGCCTGACCTACAATGTGGACGAGGGCTTGGGCGACAACCATTATAACTGCCCGGTGGTGGCCTACTACCCGGAGGTTCTGGCAGGCAACTGCCCGGAGCTGGAAGGCAAAAAGTTCATCTATGATTATGTGGGCATCCACCGTCCCAAGGATTTTGTGCACAAGATGGCAAAGGAGGTGCTGCCCAAGTACTTTGGCGGCATCTCCGAGCGGGAGGTGCAGGCCGCAGCCGATGCCGCCTACGCGGAGTACGAAGCGCACATGGCAAAGATCCGGGTAAAGGGCAGTGAGATCATTGACGAGGCGCGCCGTCAGGGTAAGCGCATCATTGTGCTGGCAGGCCGTCCCTATCATGTAGACCCGGAGGTCAACCACGGCATCGACCATCTGATCACCCGCCACGGGGCTGCGGTGGTCACCGAGGACAGCATCTCCAACCGGGTGCAGAAGTTCCCCACCAGCGTGCTGAACCAATGGACCTACCACAGCCGCCTGTACGCTGCCGCTAAGTACTGCACCACCCAGAAGGATATGGATCTGGTGCAGCTGGTGTCCTTCGGCTGCGGCGTGGATGCCATTACCACCGACGAGACCCGCGAGATTTTGCAGCGGGGCAACAAGCTGTATACCCAGCTGAAGATCGACGAGATCACAAACCTCGGTGCCGTGAACATCCGTCTGCGCAGCCTGTTCGCCGCACTGGACGAGCGGGACGAGGCCGCCGCAGAAAAGTCAGAATAAAAGAAACCCTGAGATAGGCTGAAGGGCTTCCCCCAGCGGGGGGAAGTCTTTGCGGGGACTATCTTGTTTAGAGCAACATAGGAGGAACCTATGGAATATCATTATCCCAAATTTACCCCGGAGATGAAAAAGACCCACACCATCCTCATCCCCAACATGGCCGTTACCCAGTTCCGGCTTATGGAGTACGCACTGCGCTGCGAAGGCTATAAGTGTGAGCTGCTGGGCAACTGCGGCAGTGCCGTGGCACAGCTGGGGCTGAAGTATGTCCACAACGATACCTGCTACCCGGCGCTGCTGGTCATCGGCCAGTTTCTGGATGCGCTGAACAGCGGCAAGTATGATCTGGAGCACACTGCCTTGCTGATCACCCAGACCGGCGGCGGCTGCCGTGCCTCCAACTACATCCATCTGCTGCGCAAGGCGCTGGTCAAGGCCGGTTACCCGCAGATCCCGGTGGCAAGCCTGAACTTTTCCGGTCTGGAAAAGGACAGCGGCTTCCAGATGACCCTCCCGCTGGCGCGCAAGTGTATCGCCTGCATCTTCTACGGCGATATGCTGTGTGCGCTGCGCAATCAGGTGGCCCCCTACGAGAACGAAAAGGGGGCTGCTGACCGCATGGTGGATCGCTGGATCGCCCGTCTGGGCCGTGCCTTGCTGGCCGGTAAAGGCTTTACTTCCCGGGAAATGAAGCACACCTTCCCGCTCATCGCAAAGGAATTTGCCACTATCCCGGTCACCCGGGTGCCCAAGGTCAAGGTGGGTGTTGTGGGCGAGATCTACGTCAAGTACAGCCCGCTGGGCAACAACGACTTGCAGAAGTTTCTGGAAAGTCAGGACTGCGAGGTGAACTTCCCCGGTCTGATGGGCTTTGTGCAGTATTGCGCCTTCAATATGGGCGAGGATCATGTGCTTTACGGCGGCAAGCTGGCTGTAAAGGTAGGCACCGACCAGTTCCTCAACTGGTTGGACAGCGTGGAGCGTGTCATGCTCAAGGCAGAGACGGACGCCGGGTTCTATGCGCCGGGCCCCTTCAAGGAGCTGGTGAAAAAGCCCAAGGGGGTTATCTCGCTGGGCGCAAAAATGGGCGAGGGCTGGCTGCTGACCGCCGAGATGATCGAGCTGGTGCAGGGCGGTTATGGCAACATCGTGTGTGCGCAGCCCTTTGGCTGCCTGCCCAACCATATCGTGGGCAAGGGCATGGTGAACAAGATCCGTGCGCTGTACCCCAGCGCCAACATCACCCCCATCGACTACGACCCCAGTGCTACCCGGGTCAATCAGGAAAACCGCATCAAGCTGATGCTGGCGGTGGCCAAGGAGCGGCTGAA
>ERZ834859.1791-NODE-1791-length-21263-cov-5.350104_pt1 | contig 21263 bp, 18 predicted proteins | sample MGYA00519947_ERZ834859 | MGnify/ENA primary metagenome ERZ834859 (study PRJEB31850, sample SAMEA3708763) | human gut metagenome | biome: human gut; feature: human-associated habitat; material: faeces | place: China | collected 2014 ...
GGCGCAAGCTGCCCCAGCGCCTTTTTCAGATCGTTCCACGTTTCGGGTAGATCGATGTGGTAGACGAAGGAAAGCGTCAATGTGACCTGTTCTGAGTGGTTTGCTGACGGGCTTCTTAATGTTCCGCTGTCGCCGCAATAATAGCACTCCCACCGATTCCCGTGCGTTGTTGCCGGATTTCCACACCAAGGACAGCGCATATTGTTCTCACTCCTTTTAATCGGAATTACTCAACGCCCAATGCCTTATAAACCGCGTCCTCCGCGCTCTGATAGAAAACCAGATTGAAGCAGCCAATCAAATCTGCTGGGACAAGTCCGAGATCAGCCGCCGATGTGATCGGCAGCAGCACCTTCTTTGCGCCGCTATCAAGGCAGACCTGAAGGGCGTTTGCAAGCTCGTCCACCTTGAGCATGGTTCCCGCGATGCTGATTTCGCCCAGCACCGCAAGACTGCTGAGAGTCGGCTTTCCAAGCGCGATCGAACAGAGTGCGATCAGCGTGGGAAGCGCCAACTTCTCGGTCATGCCGATGCCCTGCAAATCCTGATAGTTGATGATATAGTCCTTCGTTGTCGTGCTGATCGTGCCGCTGATACGGTTGCCATTTGCTTTTAGATAATTAAAGGCGGTGTTTGCCGCTTCCTTGCATTTGCCGTCAGAGTTCAGCCCTGTGCGCTCAAATTTCCCGTTGCCGGGAAGCATCTGCGATTCCAGACGGAATACGCCGATCATGCCGCTCTTTCCCTGAGAAACCGTATAGACCTGACCGGGATTGCACATCCCTTCGGGGATCAATTTCCCGCCGCCTTGTTCCGGGACGGAGACGAAATGTTCCTCAAAGGTATCGTTGTCAATGTACGAAAAATTGACGTCATAGAACTCCATACCGCCCAGCTTTTTGAGCTGTTCCTTGACGCGGCGGCGCATTTCAAGCGCAAACTTGAGGATTTCTTCAAGCTGTTCCTTCGTGAACTCCCCGTCCGGATAGAGCAGCTTGATCATGCCGCCAACCATCTTGCGGACGGCAATGGTATCACGCTGGTTGAGGTTCTTGCCAAGGCGGAAATACTTGTCCAGTGCATCGCCGTACTGCTCCTTGCGAAGCTCTCGGATAAACTCTGCCAGATAGTCGGTGATGAAACCGTAGTCGTTGGTGAAATGCTCCGGACGGAACTTTGGTATCTCCCAGCCGGGAATATAGCAGTGCATACGGTCGAGGAACGCCGTGTCCGTTCCCATTTCAGGAGGGAACGGGTCAAAGAGACTGGATGTTTTCAGCAGCACATCCACGCTCTGATTGATGTTACCGACAAAGACCATAGAAGCGGTCGCGGCTTTTTCTTCCTTTCCACGAGCAAAGGAGCCGGACGCCATATAGTCCTTCATGATCTGGATGCCGTCTTTATCCTTGAAGTTGATACCGGCAACCTCGTCAAACGCCACGCAGTCCCATAAGCCAACCAAGCCCACGGTTTTTCTGCCCATGTTGTAGAACAGGTTCGCAACGGTGGTCTGACCGCCGGAAACAAGGATACTGTTCGGGGAGATTTCCTTGTAGATATGAGATTTGCCGGTGCTTCTGGGACCAAGCTCACAGAGATTGAAGTTGTTCTCCACAAGCGGCAGCATACGGGCAAGCAGGAGCCAGCGTTCGCGGTCATTCAGCTTATCCGGCTCATAACCGCAGGAGCGCAGCATGATCTCAAGCCACTCTTCTTCGGTGAAGCTCTTTCTGCCTTCCTTCAATTCCTCGATGTCCACATGGGGCATCTGGATCGGCGTCAGCTTGCGGATGTGGATGGGAGAAGCGTTTTTCTCTTCTTCCAAAAACTCATATTCGAGCTGCACAATGCACCAGATACCGCCGCAGAGCAGCCGGTCAAACTTTGCGGGATAGTCCTCTGAAATGGGAATGTTCTTGATACCGAGGTTTGAGAACTCCGCCTCATAGGTATCTTTCTTCATGTTCAGGTTGACGGTGATCTTGTCAATGACCGTGTGCATCCCGCGCTGCCGCAGCATGGAGAGGATCTTCTGCGCTTCGTCCGGGCGGACATAGTTGTCCGCCAAGATGCGCTTGACGTTTTCCACGCCGGTCTCAATGACTTCCGGATCATCCGAGCTGCAATATTGACCAAGCAAAAACTCAAGGACATAGACCGGCACATTCGCCCCTTCCTTGATCTTTTTCGTCAGGTCTTTCCGGACAATCTTTCCATCAAAGAACTGCCGCAGCTTTCCGTCGATCACCGCGTTTTTATCGCCGGTTTCTTCGGTCATTCTCTGCTCATCCATTCTTGCCACCTCACAGGTCAAATCCAAAATCGTCCGCAAACGCGATGTCGATGTGGAACTCGATCTCTTCCACGTCAATCTCGTTTGCGATCACCAGACGGTAGACTTTCTTCTTATCATACGTTCCGGCTTTCAGATTGAACCGGACACGGAACACGCGATCTGCCGCGTTATCGCTGGTTTTATCCGCGATGACCGTCTGCCGGTCGCTGATCACCACGCCCTCATCGTCCGTCATGTAGATGGAGTAGGTGCAGGGCTGAATCTTATCGCCCACGGGCTGACGCTGGTGGAACTCCAACGAGAAGATCAGGTTGGAAATCTTGCGGCTTTCACTCAAAAGTTTCAGCTCCGCGTTCTTTACCTCAACGTAATTCTTGTTGCTCGTGCGGAGGTTCTTGAAGGCAATCACAGGCACGACAAGCTCCTGCAAGCTGATACCGCCGTGGACATAGTTCTCACCACCGCCCTGAACCTTCATGCGGATGGTGTCCTGCGGGGCATAGCCCTTGATGGGCGTTCCGTCCAGCTCCCTTTCCAGATTGACTGGAAGCAGGAAATCAGCGGTTGTGTCAGGAGCGGTCAGCGCATAACGCCGTCCAAGCTCATACACGTTGCCGGAGAAGGCTTTTCGGTCAATCTTGTCGCTCTCATTCAGAGGCTTATAGGTATAGAGGAAGCCGTGATCTGCCGTGATGAAAATATTTGTTCCGCTCAGTTCGTTCACGATGATACGCAGAATGCCGGAAAGCTCCTGAATTGCCGTCTCACAGGCATCAAAGACTTTGGACTCCGTAGGGGCTTTGTCTCCGATGGCGTCGATAGAGTTGTGGTAGATGTATATTACATCTTTTCCGGCAACCAACTCCCGCCGTTCATCCTTCTTCATGTTCAGAAGGTCATTGTATTGAATGGCAACGCTGGCTTTCGGCGTCGCGTTCAGGATTGCGTTTCGCTCCACGGTGGAACGGGTGGAATTTCCGTCAACAAGGACATCCATACTGTCGTTCACGGAAATGCTCTTTCCCGGAAGAAGGGCCGCCATACCAAACTTCGTGATGGACGGGAAGATTGCCTGCATCGACTCCAACTCGGTGGTACCCTTTGTGTTGCGGACAATGCGCTCGGAAAGCTCGGAGGCGACCTCATAGCGAAGCGCGTCCGAGATGATCACGAATGCGCGGGTGTTCTTGCTGCTTGCTGGAACAACATATCTCTTATAGAAATCCCGCTGCTTCTCGATCTCTGAAACGTAGCCCAGAGAGGCGAGGTCATCTGCTGCCGCGTTTGTCCAGCAAGCAGTTAGTTCACGCAGGAACCAGTTTTGATACAGTGCCTCGACAAACTCCGTCGAGTGCTTCAAGCCGTCTTCCAGAATGTCATTTGCATTCTTGAGAGAGTTGCCGAAGGCATAATGGAAGTGGCGATAGTAGGCATCCATGCGGTAAAGGTCACTTGTATAGAGCTTCCAGATTTTCTTCGGCTCGACGATATGGAATCCGCCGCCGTGTTCCTGATAGAAGGTCTGCATCTTTCCGATGAAGAAGAGGCAGTCAAAATAATTTGAAAACCGCTTGTACCATCCGGCTGTCCGTCTGTTTTCACAGACCTTCCTAATGAGATCGACCTTCACGACATGGTCGCTGATCTCCGCAAAGAGCTGTTTCAGGATGCTCTCGTTGATGCACGGGAAGACGTCTCCCGTAATCAGCGTTTCCGGCTCAAATTTGTCAAAGCGCGTTGGGAGCTGCAATTCGTTCTCCACGGTGCGGCACAGCTCATATAAGTCCTCGCTATCTTCGCGGGAACGCCATTCATGGACGATGCTGTAACAGTATGCTTTGTTGGTCTCAGAAACGAAACGCTCCAAACCTTTCAGGACGGAGGCGTTCATCGTCTGAGAAAGTGCGGTCAGCAGAACGTGCGCTGCAAAGTAGCCCAAAGGCTTGTCCTCTTCCTCGATGTAGCCGGTGTACTTCCGCGCAAGCTGCCAGAAGGCTTCAATACTGCCAAACTTGCAGATGTTCTGCAAGACGCTGTTCGTCTCCTTATCGAGACCTGCAGCAAGGACGGCAATGATGACATCCTGCGCAGAACCTTCGCTCAGAGCGGCGAGAACCGCCATAATGTCGATATGGAGTTGGAGGGGCGTCTGATAGTCCCGCCCGATCCTGCGCAGCTTTTGAATACGCTCTTTGCTGTCGAAGAACTTTGCATAGAGCTTGACCGTCTTCCGCATTGCGGCAGACGGCGCGATATTCAACTCGTCCATCTGCATGGAGATAAAATCTGCGCGGAATGGTTCGCTGTAATATTCAATGTCCTGAAGCCAGTTGTCTTCGTCGCTGGTGTATGTAATCGGGCAGTAGACGAGGTAATCGCTTTCTAAATCATCGTGAAGCAGCAGCTTCTTGACGGCAAAATTGTTTGTGCCAGTCAGCTTGATGATCTTGACGCCTTCCAAATTCAGCTCGTCAACGTCCTTCTCAAACTCCCGATCCTCGTCCTTCCAGAAGACGATCCTGCGGCGATAGAACTCCGGCAAGGGGGCTGCAAAACGCTCCGTCAGATTAAATTGTACGCGCTCATTTGACATTGTTTTACTCTCCTTGCTTTAATGATAAGCCCTCGCCAATGCAACTGTTCAAAACAGACATAATATATTTGAGATTGTGCTTATCGTATGGATTTCGCAACTGCTTTTCAATGATCTCTGCCCAAGCCCATCCATCCCATTTTTCTCCATCAAAATTATCATAATGGCATATAAAGCAATCAGCGAGGGTTTTTAATGCTTTTCTAATTGTGAAATCAGTGACCTCAATAAATGGCTCTTCAAGCATCTTATCAAGCCTGTCCGCAAGTTCGGGCTCACCGAGTTTGCGCAGTAAAATTTGCGCCGTATAATTGCTTTTCAAATGTGGACTTTCAATGCACATTGCTCTAAGTTGAACAACGATCATGTCAAGATATGTAATCACATCAATATCTGTGTTATAAATATCGTCGATCTCCTGAAACCGCTTATATCTGCGCAGTAGCAGCCTATAATGCACGTTGAAATGGTCAATATACTCTGCAAGTGCAGTGAGATTGTCAATTCCTGCGGTTTCGGCGTCAAGTGTCATCGTTTTTCCATCCTTTGTTACTTTATCTTTGCCAACACATCAGCGAACAGTTCGTAGTTATGTTTCACGCCGTCATCCAAGTCGATCTCGATGTTCTGGTCGGCAAGGTGGTGAACCTTTTCCTCGTACTTTTGCAGCTCTGTCGCTTGATCTTGGAACTTTTTCTGCTGTTTGGTCAACTTCACACGCTCGGATGCGCTGGCACGGTCAATGGCGTCACCGAGCTGGGCAAGCTGGGTGCGGTAACGCTCCTGCTGTTCATGCACATAGTCGGTGCGCAGACGGGCGAGAAGATCTCGCTGATAGCGGTGCATATAGCACAGCGCCTTGAAACCGTTCTTCTTGCCGCTGTCAAAGAGCCAGTAGATCGGACGCTTTTGATAGGTTTTCAGGTGGTCGGAATAGAAGTCGTTCAGAAAGTAGCTGCGGATCACCTCGCGGGGCGTACCCTTGCCGCCCAGCGCGTCGGCAACAAACTTGAGGTTTTCTTCCAGCGTATCATCGCCATAGACCTTGCGGACAAACTCCACGAAGCGTCCGGTGATGTCATCGTCAAAATACTCGTCATCGCAGATGGGGATGATGTTGTCGCTGTCCGGAACGATGGTCTTGTACTTGCTGGCGTCCCATTCGCCGCCCGCGTAGGCAAGCCCGTCCACATCCAGAGAATAGCGACCAAGCATACAGCCCACGGCATAGGAAATGAGCGACACAATCTCATCCCGCATGGTGCGGACATAATTGCTGCCCTTCATAGAATCCGGCACATCATCTTTGCTGTCAAACACGCGATGCACGGTCACATCCTTGTCCGCCACATCCGGCGTCAACTCGTCCTGCAACCCGTAAATGTCAATGAAAATGCGGTTCAGTTCTTCTTCGTTCTTTTTGAGCTGCTGGAAGCGCTCTTCGCACTCGGCTTGCCAAGCAGCATATTTCTCGGAAATCAGTCTTCCCATTGTTTATTCCTCCGTTTCCAAACATTGCGTCAGGACATCACAGAACGCCGTATCATCATCCACCGAGGCAATCGCGGCGTCGATCAGCGTGTCGCGGTCGGTATTGCCCCAGTTCAGCCGCAGACCGTATTCCAATCCCATGCAGCGGATCAGCTCACGGATGCTGCGCCCGTTTCCCTCACGGAAGGGGTGAATGATGTTCAGCTCCGTCATCACATGCGAGAGGTTCTGAATCTGCTTTTCCGAATCCTGTTCTGCCAGCAGCTTCTTCGTGTGAATCTCATCAAAGACGCGCCCTAACTGCCGGTCGATCATCTCCGGCGGATAGAACAGCGTATCGCCCTTGCTGATTTGTTCTCTGCGGATATGACCGGCGAAGGGATACACGTCTTCAAAGAGAAAACGGTGAATCCGCAGGAGGTGCGTTTTGGTAAAGCGTCCCTTCATCGGCTCTTGCAGCAAGACAAGCTGCTTAACGGCGGTGAACTCTTCTTCCGCCTGTTTCAGCTCCGCTTTATCGCGGATATTCAGCTTGTTTTTCAGAACATCGCTGTCCGGATAACAGTACATGGACTGGACTGTGGTGTAGACGTCATATTTGGAGAACATGGCGTTATCCTCTCTTTTCGTACTTTGCCCGCAGCTCGGTCAAGACCTGTTGGTAACTGGTCTGCCCGCTGGCGATCCGGTCAAGGTTGCTGCGGGTGGACTTGCTGATCGTCATGCCCTCGGCGGCAAAGGTTCCGCGGATGTTGCGGAGATTGCTTTTGTGCTGCGAAGCGGCATATTTCTCGGAAGTCAGTTTTCCCATATCGATAATTCCTCCTACAACTTGAATGCCGACCTTGCGTGTCAGATTGCAAGTTAGTCGCAAACTTCCCGCAAGTTGGTTCTAAGTTCGTTCCAAGATAGTACCAAGTTAGTGCTAAGTGATGTGCCATCATCCAGAAGTTCTTGAACAGTTTCTAAATATGGCATAGCGTTTCTCCTTTGCTTTGCTTACGCTTTATCATTTCACGGTTCCATTCTTACAACTTGGCAACTATCCAAGTTCTTATGCAGGAATGAGATCGTCATTAGAATGTCTACTGCTTCATCCTCATCAATAATCCACTTGATTTTAGGCGTATGTGCAGTAACATTTCGCACCATGCTGTTTATGCCTTTTAACATCAAGCAAAATCCTTTTTGCTGGTTCTTTTCGCTTTCAGTTTGGAGGTTGTTTAATATCAAATATGGCGAGGAAGTTGAAAATGCCTTATCATACAAAGGCGAACCATCTTCCGTGAGGTTGCTCATCTGCCTAACTTGCTCTGCAAGGCTTTTTGTTGCTTCGAGAACAGCATGAAAATAATTCTCTTTCAGAAGTTCTTCGTTGCAGTACTGAATTACGCGCGCATGAACGCCTCGTTGACGAAGTTTGGGTAGAATGCTCTGCATCCTTTTTTGAGCATCGCATATAGTCTTAGCTACGGTTACTTTTTCGAATTGTCCGTCATTCCGATACTGTATTCCACTAAATGATAGAATACCATTCAGTTCTGAGCGAATATCCTCAAAGTCCTGCTGCTTCTGGACATAGTTTACAGGAGCTAATACCTCTTGGACAAAACGCAAGATTGCATTCCCTGAATGATCGCAATTCTGACGGGCGGTAAATGCATATTCTAACCTTCGCCACTTTGTCGACTCTCCACTATTGTCAGGAATGCCGAGGCGAGTTAGCACACGAGTAATCTCGCTTCCCGTCAGCACTTTATCACCAAGTAGATGACTGATTTGCGTTATCTGACTGTTGTTGAAGAGAATCACATCTGCCATACTTATCTCCTAAATTAGCGGATTCCGCTTGAAATCCCATGAGGTTTCATAGGAATCCCAATCGTCTGAAGAAAGTTCAACACATTTGGCGACAGTGTTTTTTATTGGGTCTTCCATTTCACCGGCTTTGATGTATGGCAAATTTGCGATTGTACCGGGGCTAAAATTCATGGTCGGATTCATCAAGTCTAAATAGCTCTGGCATACTGGTGAATTAAAGAACCCTAAGCAGAGGAGGCGATCTGTGCTGGATTTAATTGAAATGAACGGACTTGCATCATCGTATAAAAAACCTGTCTCAACAATTCGGGCTGAAAATACAGAAGAAATTTTTGTCCAGTATACCGCAGGCTTAAATATAAATGACAAGTTTTGATTTGTAGAGCCAACTTTATAGCCTTCGTTTTTCATATTAAGCAATTCAAACCCATCATTTTCCCAGTTTACAACCCAGTCCAAATTACCATACCATCTTCTGAACTCTCCACCTTTTACATACGGAAACCACTTTCTTCTCGAATTAAGTGCATTCTCCCTTGAAGTATGATTAAAACCAATCTTAGCAAAGTCCACCTCATTCCAAGAACGAATAAAACGTGGGTTGTCCGCGGTTACCATGCCTTTCCGTGTTTCTCCAATCGGTTTTGAATTAGAGAAGTTGCTAATAAAGGCATGGCTTACCCAGTATGCAATAGGCGTTCCTGGGATCAACTTGTAGTCTGCTTGGTTTGCTGCATACTGATTTTTGCCAGAGAGGAACATATCCTCTTTCCCTTGCTGAGAAGTTGGCTCAATCAGGCGGCAATACTCGCCCTTATAGTCCGCAATGTGGCTCTTGCGAACGACAAACGATGTAGTCTGTACCACTTCGCCGCCGATTTCTTCAAACGCTCTTGCGCCGAGATGTGCCATATTGACAATATCGACTGCCAGCAGCTTTGTACGCAGATTCTCAAAACTGGACAGGAACATCCAAGCGTGCTGTGTGATCATCGCCTGATATCTGTCTTTCTTCGCCATCTGTCCGCAGCGTTCAATAAACACGGCGAACATATCTGCCTTGCTGTCTGGGAAGTTCTTCTTTACATAGTCGTTGACCTTTGCTCCGGCATTGCTGACTGCCATATACGGCGGATTCGTCACCACCACATCATACTTCTGCGCCAGCAATTCAGCGCACTTGACCAGCGGCAGCAGTTCATCCAACGCCGACATCTGCATCATGTTGATGTCCTCGCGGATCTCGTCAAACCGGGCGTACAGTCCAGCAAAGTCCACGGGCGTGATGTTCAGGATAGAGCCGTATTCTTTAGCGTCTCGCATTTCGGTGACGATGCTTTCAATATCGGCTTTCAGCTTCGGATTATTCTTGTGGAAATACTCGATGGTCATTGCCTGAATGCCGTTACTCTCGCGGATGGAGAAGATATTCGACTGAATCCCGCGCGTGAGCAAGCGGCGGTCATACTGCCGCGCCTTCATCATCACCGCGAAATAGGCAAGCTGCGCCGCGCGGTCATCAATGTCTAACCCAAAGAGATTATTCTTGAGGATGCTCTGCGCCGCCTCCCGCTGATCCCAACCGGCAGAAGTATAAATCTGCATCAGCACATCGAACGCATAGACAAGGATATGACCGCTGCCCATGCAGGGGTCGATGACCTTGATCTCTTCCGGCTTGATGGTCTTGTATTCCTCACGGAGCTTGGCAAGCTGCGCTTCCACCTCCGGCTCCTGCTCGGCTTCGTCCAGATAGTATTTCCAGCCGTCATGCAGCTCGGCATTGGGGTGACCTTCCAGCCAAAGTCTGCCGAGGGAGTTTTCCACCATGTAGCGGACGATCCAGTCCGGCGTGAAAAGCTGCGTTGCGGCAGGAATGCGCTCTTTCGTGATCTTGACATTCTTCTTGAGCTGGGCAAAAGTATCGTCTTTCAGCTCGGTGTTGTAATACTGATACAGCCAGCCGATGATCTGGACGGCATCCTGCCAGTCCTCTTCGGGGATGTCGGAAACCATGTGACCAAGAACGCTATCCTGACGGAGAATGTTGTTGGGCAGCAGCATTTCCGTGTAGCCGCCCATCCGCTCGAACATGACGGGCAGCGCACTGTTCAGGGCGTTGCACTGCGTCAGCAGCAGATATCGATAGAGGGCTTCGGTGTCGTTGTTCTCGATGTACTCCGCCACCTTGCCGCTGTCCAGTCCCGGCAGATCAAGGTGCAGCACGTCGTTCAGAATCTCCGGCTTGAACGCGCCGGAAGCGTCCGAGAACACGCGGATATGGGAGGGCAGATAATTGTTGACCTCCATAAAGCGCAGGGCGATGAAGCGGTTGAACCAAGTGTAGGCAACCTCTTCCATGACCTGCTGATAGCCCTTTTCCTTGATTTGCTTGATGAGTTCCTGCCGCTGGGACTTTTCCTCTGCTGTCAGCAACCGCCCATTGAGGGTGTCCGCAGAAGCGTCACCGAAGCCGGACTCGTCAATTCCATATTGATAGGCACGTTGGGAAACCTGAGCGATCAGCTCATTCCGCGCCCAGATCGCAAACTTCTGAATTGCGCCTTTATTCATGCTCGTTATCTCCTAACTATGCGTGTATTACGCTTTTTCTTTCCCCAACTCATCAAACATTGCTTTAACAGACGGAGCATTCTTTGTCAACTTTTTGATGCTAAGGTCTTCCGCTTTGTTGTTTGCGAGACGGAGATTGTTTTCGGAGGAAAGAAGTGCTGCTTTCGTCTTCTGTAAATGGTCGATTGTCTTGTCAATCTCATCAATCGCCGTTGAGAACTTCTCACTTGCCAAACGATAGTTCCGGGCAAAGCCTTCCTTAAAGGCGTTCATGTTTTCCTCAAAGTTGCGGATGTCAACCTGCTGATTACGAACAATTTGAAGTTCCTGCCTGTATTGCAAGGAGTTTTTCGCAGCATTCCGCAGGAGTGTAATCATCGGAATGAAGAACTGCGGACGGATAACATACATCTTTGGGTACTTATAGGAAACATCCACAATGCCGTTGTTATACAGTTCATTGTCGATTTCAAGAAGAGAGACAAGAATTGCATACTCGCAGCCCTTTTCGTTTCGGTCCTTATCCAATTCTTTGAAAAAGTCCTCATTCTTGTGCTTGGTGGCGGTTTCATCAGCCTCGTTCTTCATTTCAAACATAATGGAGATGAACTCCGTACCGTCCTCACCACACTCACGGTAAATGAAGTCACCTTTACTGCCAGTCTTAGCATCATTGTCCTTCTCAAAATAGGCGTTTGGAAAGGCTGTCATTCGAATCGTATTAAATTGTGTCAGGCAATGCTGCTCCAAACTCTCACCAATCATCTTTGTTGATTGCCGTGCTTTGAAATCTTTGTAATACTCAATCTGCTCATCTTTCAACTTGAGTTTTTCCTCATACTGCTCTTGAAGGGACTTCTCGTTCAGGCGGCTCTCTGTATCTTTGCTCTTTAGTTCACCCTTGAGGTTGGCAATCTCAGTCACTTTTTGAGATAATTCCACGTTCTTCTGTTCAACTGCCTCTGCAACAGCAAGTTTTTTTGCCGTTTCACTGGCGTCAAGTTTGGCCTGCAGTTCTGCTATTTTTTGATCCTTCTCTGAAATCTCAGCATCTTTCTGTGTAATACTCGCAGTATGCTCTTTTTCCTCTTGCAAGCGAATTATCTCAAGTTCCTGTTCACGTTTAGCATCCAAATCTTTTTTGCGGCGATCAAGTTCTTTCTCAAACTCTCTATCACGCACCTGCTGTGCAATCTGGTCGTATCCGCTATCATCGACCTGGAATACTTCACCACATTTAGGGCATCTAATTTCCTGCATACCGTTCTGTCCCTTCTAAATATAATCAGTTGATCTGCACGCCGTCGCAGCTTTCGAGTGTCTTCATGAGCTTTTCACGGATCACCTCGACGTACTTATCAATGTCTTCCTTGCTTTGCAGACGCTTGACCGAGCAGAGGTCATAACGGCGCACGGTCATGATCTTCGGGGGCTTCGGCGCGGGTGTTCCGGGCTTTGCGGTCGCTGCGGGCGCGGGTTTCTGCGTTTCCTGCTGACGGGAGGCAGACATGACCTCCATGCGGCGGCAGATTGTGTCCTTATAGTTGAGAAGCTGGGTAATCATGGCGTCCAGCTCGGTGAGGGAGGTTGCGGTTTTTGCCGCTTCGCGCTTGGTTACAAAATAATCGTCCGCCTGATGGAGCAACGCCCCGGCGTCCCGCGCTTCGCTGGCAAGCTGGTGAACATCCTGCATACACTGGCGGATGTTTTCAGCAACTTCCTCGCGCTTCATATCCAGCAAGCCGTCGTAGGCTGTCTTGACCTTCTGGACAAGCTCCGGCAGCTCCCCGATGCGGGTATAGGGCTTTGGCATGGCAAGAATCGTGGACATTGTGCTGATGACGTTTTGGGTTTCCGCGTCCGCTGCGAAGTAGTCTCTCTCCTTGAGAATGCTGGCAAGCCGCTTCTTGGCATCGTCGAAGACCGTCCGCTGCGCCTTGAAGAACATCTCCACGCCTTCTATATCCTCGGCGGAATCGAGAAGATCGTCCTGCCGCTGCACCATCCGTCTGAGCAATGCAACATTGTCCTTGCGCTGGCTCAGAACGTCGTTCATCAGGTCGTGGGCAGCAGTGACGGTTTCCTTTTCGGGGTAACGCTCTTTGGAGTAGAACTCGTCAAGGAGCTTCTGATAGTGGCTCTGCTTGGTCTCGAAGGTATTCAAGACGAAGCGGATCAGCCCGTCCTCATCGGAGGGAATGTCCATCGCGCCCAGATAGTCCCGCAGGAAGTTGACGCTCTTACGGATCAGCTCTTCGGAGGGGGCAATGCGCCGTGCGACAATGGCTTTGTCAATCTCGGTCTTCTTGCGTAGGAAGTCCACCAAACGGCGCTCCTCCTTGCCAACAACTGCGCCGCCATAGTTGATCTGGATCTTCTGCTGGACGATCAGACGGGCAATCAGGGCCGCGATGTCGATCTCCTTCCAGCCGTAGGGGATCGCCTGATACCGGCGCTGCACATCGCCCATCGAGGTCTTGAGCATCTTCTGGTTTTGCAGCTCCAACCACTGACTGATCTCATTGAGCGCGTCTTCGTTGTTCGCGCCCAGTCCGGTGAAGCCGACTTCTTCATAAGCGCCGTTAAGGATGGCGAGAATATCGGCGTCGCTGTCCACAAACTGATTGACCATGTTGAGCTTGGAATAGACGCTCTCGACAAGGCTCTTCATCGCCTCGTCCAGCTTGTCCTTCGCAGAACCGTATTTCAGGTCGAGGATTTCGCCGTGAACATAGAACTTTCCCTCGACGATGGCTTTTTCAATCAGGCTGCGGGCATGGCTTTCCAGCTTCCGTGCCTCGTCATTGCGGTCGCGGATGATTCGCTGGATGCTCTCCGGCATCTGCGACACATTCCGCTGCTTGACATACTTGCGGATCTTCATCGCCTGTTCCAGTTCGTCGAAGTAGGGCGTGTCCGCCGAGAGAACAACGATTGCCTCGTTGTTGACCTGCGAGTCCATGATAAGCCGCTGATCTCCGACGCCGTAGAGGTCGCTTGCCACGGTGACGATGCGAAGCCGCATTCCACCTGTGGACGCGCCGTTCAGCGTCTCGTCAACGTACTGATCGTAGGCAAAGTCATACTTGCCGTATTTGTATTTCTTTGCCGGATAGATTTCGCCGTAGACCGTCTGAGAAATGCTCTGGACGATCTGTGCGCTGTCAACCGGCGTGTTCTTGATGTCGATGGCAATATCCTGTTCCTCATCTGTCAGGAAGGCGTAGGTATCGCCATTGCGGGAGATGTAGTTCTGAGACAGAAGGCGTTCCAGAGAAGCTGTGATGGACGCACGGAGGGCAATCTTGTCCGTGTGAATATCGTCGATCATCAGGATGGCGATATTCTCGATGTTCGCCTTGACGTCCTCAATATAGCGGACGAGGTAGAGCAGTTTGAGGACGTTCACGTCCTGCTGTTCCAATCCATCGTGCGCGTCCGCCGCGTTCTGGCAGCGGTCGATGACCCGGCGGATGGCACTCTCCAAGAAGGTATGTACCGTGTCGTAGAACTGATAGAACGGCACAAGGGCGTTCTCATCCTTGTTTTCGATTTTCTGCGCCGCTTCTTGGAAGCCGGACAGCATGGAGCGTTCGCCGCCCGAAAGGTGCTTGCCGGAGTTACCGTGCTTGCGGATTTCCGCGAGAACCTTCTGGATGACGATGAACTGATACGGAACAAAGGGGAAGGTCGCGCTGAACTCCGCCGCGCTGGTAAAGCCCTTGATGTCGAGGATCGGATTATCAAAGGCAAACAGGCTCTTTAAGCCCGAAGCCTCTTTCTCATACTCCATTTGCAGGAGGTGATCCGCATCCTCTGTCTTCGCCAGAACACGCTTTTTGATGACCTCATCGACGGACGAGGAAGAAAGGCTCAGGCGGGTGTTGAAGCGTCCCTGAATCTTGGAGAAGTCGTTGCCGGTGATTTTCACAACGGAATCAATCGCTTCCTGGCTCGTGACCATGACCCAGACTTTGCCCCGGCATTTGTCACCGATCTCTTCCACCAGCGATTGCAGATTCATCATCAGATCGCCATCGTCACCGATGTACTGACCGACTTCATCCACGCAGAACAGAAGGCGGAAGTTGCCTTCCTTGCTGTCCACATACTCCTTGATCTCGGAGACGAGCTGCTTGATGCTCATGTCGGCGTTCTCTTCGCCGTTAAACCAGTTGCGGGCTGCTGTCTCGCTCATGCCGAGAACAGACTGCAAAACCTCAACCACATCGTCTTCAAAGAAGGCTGCGGAATCGCGGGCGTTGACCCACTCGTCCCCGTTGACTTCCTTGAAGGCAGCGCGGAAGGCATCCGTCTTGCCCTGCTTATCAATGAAGCGTTCCAGCTTCGCCACCTTGAGGTCTTCGCCATAGAAGCCGCAGTGGTTGTAGAACACCTTCGCAAAGACGCGCAGCACGGCGGTCTTGTCCTTGTTGATCGGTCCTTCGATGTCGATGTTGAACAGGATAGACTCCGTGGGAATGCGGACGCATTTCTGCACCGTCGCATACATCATCGGATCGTCAAACTTGTCCGCGAAGTAATCAAAGGCGTGTTTGCCGTCCACCTCTTTGTTGGCGAGAAGGTAGGAGAGCATTTTTAGGAAGTGAGATTTACCACTGCCAAAGAAGCCGGAAATCCAGACGCCGATCTTATCGGTCGGGGTATCAATCGCCTTGACGTAGTTATCAAAGAACGTGGCGAAGTGACGCCGCAGCTCCTTTGTGATGATGTATTCACTCAGTTCATCCTTTAAGCTCTGCTGGTCATCCTGCATGACCTTAACAACGCCGTTGATAGGACGGTCGATGTCCTTTTGGAACATACTTTGTATTTTCATACTGCCTTCCTCCAATTACAAAAGGTTGAATGCCCGGTAGTAGTGTCCGTCTAAGAACTTTCCGAACAATCCGAGGTCTTGTCCGTTGAACGATCCCGGATAAAACATCACAATAGGGATGTCCTCAAAGAGATGCTGCATACTGTCCAGCATTTTATGAGAGCGCATAAACGGGAAGATTTTTCCCACGCCGGTCAGCAAGAGAACATCACCGTACTCATGCGGCTCATACTTCATGTATTCCAGAAGTGCCTCCGGCGTTGCGATCTTTTGAAGCTGCTTGAGAAGGTATTCCTTCCCACGCTTTTCTTCCAGCCCGTCCACGGATTTCAGAACACGCTTGTCCTCCAAGAGTCTCAGAAAAATCTCATAGAGGTCACATTCCTTAATGTGGTACGGCGTTCCGCTCTCTGCTTTCAGCCGGGAAACAAAGTCTCTGACGATCAACTCATCTGCCGGATCATAGCAGAACACATGAATGCCAACCTCATTGCTCAAGCCTTCGTTTTTCAGAAAACTTGGTTCGGAAATACGTCCTCTGATTTTATCTAACTCTTGCTTGATGTCGCTCATGCCAGAGCCTCCTATCTAAAGCAGTTAAAAGCCACGAGTGCTTCAAGATCGTTATTTCTGCGGATGCCTTCTTCCAGCTCTTCACAGAGAAACAGCGGATTGAGCCGCGTGGATTTGAATGTATCAAGGATCTCAACCTCAACTAAAATCTTCGTCAGCACTTGCTTGATCTTATTGACCGTTGACTCGCTCCATCCGGCAATGTCATCGTTCTGCTCCTGCAAGTGGGAGAAGAAGACATTCAGGTCTTTCCGTGAAAACTCGAAGTCCTGACTCCGGAACTTTTCTCCGATCAGGCTGACCATGAAGTCCCAAACAATGCGGTTGTAGCGCATCATGGCATAGAGGTTGATCTGCTTTGCAATCTCAGACGGAGCCGATGATAATTCCTGCCGGAGCTGTTCATCATCCAGGGCATCCAGACGCTTATAGCAGCTTCGCACCATGCGGGCAACAAGCCGCTCAGTCGGGTACTGAAACAGATTGTTCTTTTTGATTTCTTCGATAGCGTCCTCCACGGATGTCCCGTCGAGGTAATATTTCGATGCAATGCGGATTTCATAGAAGAGGAACTGTTCCGCCGTGATCGTCCCATTATAGATTAAGGATCTTTCCATGCGTTTCTCCATCTGAACTTGTCTTCCAAGCTCACTGTTATTGTATCATATTAGCTGTCCCATAAAGCGGACTCTTACTTGCTTTCGTCTACAAACTCCACAATGTCACCGATATTGCAGTCAAGGCAAATACAGATTTTGCGCAGAGCTTCCATTGACACGTCTTCGCCCTTTCTGAGCTTGGTCATCGTGCTGGACGAAAGTCCCGATGCTTTATGAAGATCGCTCTTGCTCATTTCCTTGTCAACGAGCAGCTTCCACAATTTTTTGTAGCTTGCTTTCATGCTTTTCACCTCAGCAAAGTATGTAGAATAAACCTAACTTATATTATAGCACAAGCGCGTCTTCTATTCAATATAGTCTCTTATACTTCGGGTGAATATGACCGTTTTGCAGGAATTGCTCGACATTTAGGTGCAAGGCAAAAGAAACAGTTGAACCTCCGAGCAGTCAGAGCTACAATGCCAACACCTCATAGCGAGGACAAACTGATTGGAGGTCAAATAATGAATTATGAAGTAAACTCATTTCAGAACTACGAATCGATCACCATTGATGAGCTGAAGGATCAAGCTAACAGTCTACTGAATCTGGTAACGGAAGAACAGCGACCACTGCGCGTATGCATGAATAATGGCAAAGAGTTCCTGCTGTTCCCTCAAGACCTGCTCGCTCCGATCTGCGATTCCGACTTTCGCTTGATCCTGCTGTCAGCAATGCGGTATGCGATGGGCAAAAACACATGTATGCCCGTGGTGGTTTCCGATTATATCAAGCGTCACATTCGTCTTCTGGATGATAAGTTTCTCGTTCTGGCTGCCGATGATATCAGGCGATACCTTGAAGACTACGCAGAGCATGAGCCAAATTCGAATCTTTGGCAGAGTCTTTTAGGCGTACTTGAGACAGAACAGCGAGCGCGTGCCACTCGTGAAGCAAGAAAAATCCGACCGTGCCCAGCCTGTGGGAAACCTTTGGAAATCATGAGCATTGCCGACAGTTGGCATTCACTCGGTGGATTTGATGTAATTGCCCACTGCAGGAACTGTCTCACCGATTACGAATGGTTCTGCGATAAGGATGGCGGCGTCTCAGATATGAAGCAGTATTTCTTCGGATAGGGCTGTGTAAACAGCACCTGCTCATATGAACAGGTGCTTTCCCGTATTTCAAACATACTTTCCCTTAAAATGCCGCTCAAATTACGGGAATGTAACAGCTTTTGAGGGGAAACTAAATTTAACCCGAAATAGTATTTCTGGAGAGTGAATTTTATCTTCAGAAGGCAAATGCGTGAGGGTATTCTTTGTCTATAGCGATGCAAATTCTGCGCCGCCTTTCCTTGCATAAAGGACTTGCTTAACCACCTCATCAGAGGTACAATGCGGCAAACTGGGGGGCCGGATTACCTGCCCGCGGCACTCCGGCAAACTATAAAAACCGCTTTCTGTTCCCTGTCACGAGGGTGTTCAGAAAGCGGTTTTTGACCACATGTTTGACTACAGACAGCCGTGGAGTGTGCGGAAGCAGTGGAGTCAAGAGTTGCGAAGAGCGTCCGTAATAAAGCAAAAACGGCTATAAAGCACCGGAAAAAGTAGAAAAATTTTTATTCAAAAGTTTGGGAGCAAGATGTCGGGAGTTCGAGTCTCCCATCTCGGGCCAGAATGTGTTGATGAAAGATGCAGCACAGAAAACACCGCGCTTTTGCGCGGTGTTTTCACATATTTATCAGTTTTTTCGCTGCAAAAAGTTAGAAAATGAGATTTTTCAACGTCACGATCTCCGCGCGCGTGCAGTCCGCGTTGGGGCTGAACATTAGAGAGAAAAAGGAGAAGTAACATGGCAGTTCGTAGATTAAAAGGTTTATACTTGAAATCAGAAGGTAAATACTTAGAAGACTACCCTTCATGTTATGTTGAACAGACAGAGGCACTTTTTGAATGGCGGCAGAGCACACCGAAGCAGGATATCGAACTTCATAAGAGAGCTGAGAAGTTTTCCGGCCTGTTCAGGGATATGCTTTTGGACAAGGATGCAATCGAGAATGTTAAGTTGTTTGAAGACGCTGCGTTCTTTTCTCCCGCAGCGTTTACATCGGCCCAGTAGGTTCTAAATTTGGTAGCACTTGTCCAAGGCGAGCTTCTTCCTCGCCCCCATGATGGTCCATCCACGAAAACCGTTTCATGATCCGTTTCTCCCTGCCGTTCCAAAAGAGCCACATACTGGTAAAACAGATCCTCCACTGCCTCTGTACACCGCCCTGTCCGAAACCGTGCCAGCGTTGTATGATCCGGCACAGGCTCTTCTTCCAAAAGCCACATGAAGTCCACACGGTACCGACAGGCCTCCTCCAGCTTTCTGCTGGAATAGATCCCGCACTGGTATCCGTACGCCATTACCTCGAACAGCACTCGCGGGTCGACCTTCAATTTTCTGCCTCTGGCAGAATAGGCGCGATACAGTTTTCTGTAATCCAGTTCCTCAAGCTGGGCGCTTGTCAGTCGGGCGGGTTCGTTCACCGGTAACAAAATTTCGTTGTTTAATGCAAAGACCAGTTGACCATTTCTCTCATTTACGGTACACTGATCTTGCTTTGGATTTTGTTTCACACCTCAATCATAAAGCAAAAAGATGAGCAGGCAACCCCTTTCGGGGAAACCTGCTCTTCTTTTTCAGCGCGCTATTTTGCAACGTCCCCTTTTAGGTAGGAGCAAAAATGAAGAGAAAGGATCTGATTTTAAAGGCCAAAGGCGACGTCATAGCCGAGGCGGACAGCTTCGGTCATGGTGGCGGGTTTGTTGCAGTCGCCGATCTTACGGAATTCAAGCGCGCAGTCGCGATAGGCCTCGACCTCGTCGAGATCAGCGCGCATGCCGATAGCGAGCAGGACGGTATCCGCAGGGCAGAGGGTCTGTTCACCAGTCTGGACATTCTCAATCAGTACACCTTCGGAGGAGATGCTGATGCACTTGCTGTTGACGAGCGCCTTGGGGGCGCCCTCTTTGAGATACTCCTTGTTGACGGCGGTGTAGTGCAGGTAGGGCGCGCCAAGGCAGATCTGGTCGCGCATTTCCACGACCGTGACGCTTTTGCCCTCCTGCTGGAGAACGAGACCCTCTTCGGCACCCTGCGGGCCACCGCCGATGATGACGACATTTTTGCCGACTTCGATGGAGCGGACTTCGTCAATGGTGTGGATCATCGGCAGATCAGCACCGGGGAAGGGGGGCTTGATGGGATGTGCGCCGATGGCAAGAATGACGACGTCGGCACCAAAAGCCTTTGCATCTTCGGGAGACATGAAAGTGTTCATGCGAAGATCAATATTGCTCTCTTTGACCTTGCGGATCTTGAGGTTGAGATAGCGGCGGTATTCATCCTTGAACGGCGCTTCCACGACAACGTTGATCAGACCGCCGAGATGATCGGATTTTTCGCACAGCGTGACATCGTGTCCGCGCTCTGCGGCGGTGAGGGCGGCCTGCATGCCGCCGGGGCCGCCGCCGATGACGAGAACCTTCTTGCGTGGGCCGGGAGGCATAATGTTGACCTGCCACTCGCGGCCGAGCACGGGGTTGACGGCGCATTTGCGGATGTGCGCGTGGAAAGGAGTATAGTGCGCAGGACCGTATGCACAGGGGACGCAGGTGCCGCAGCGCAGGCAGGGGACGATCTCATCTTCGTGGCCATGGTAAGCCTTGTCGACCCAGCTCGGGTCGGCAAAGAATGCACGACCGGCGGCGACCATATCAACTTCGCCGCGGGCGATGGCCTCGTCAGCCTGCTTGAGGTCGCTGATACGACCAACAGTACAGACGGGCGTCTTGACAGCGGCCTTGATGGAGGCAGCAAGGGGGATATTGACGCCGCGCTCGGTAAACATGCTGGGGAAGAGCTTGCCGCAGGAGGGATCGAAGAACGAGGACGAGGTGATGTGGATCAGAGCAACCTTGCCGTCGAGCATCTTGGCAAATTCAATGCCCTCTTCGGGGCCGAAGCCGCCTTCCATGAAGTCGTTTGCGGAGAAACGGTATTCGATGGGTAGCTTAGGGCAGCGCTTGCGGATGGCGTCCACGATCATCAACGGGAAGCGGGCGCGGTTTTCAAGGCTGCCGCCGTATTTGTCGGTGCGGTGGTTATAGAGCGGGGACATGAATTGGCTGAGCAGCCAACCGTGCGCGCCATGGATCTGGACCATGTCGTGCCCGCCGTACTGCGCCATCTCGGCGGCGCGGGCATAGGCTTCGATGAGCTCGAACATAATGTCTTCGGTCATTTCCGTGGTCATGATGCCATAGGGGTTTTTGAATGCGCTGGGCGCGTAGAGCTTGCCATCCGGTGCGACGGAGAGCGTGTTCCAGCCACCGTGATGCGTCAGCGAGACGGAAGAGATAGCGCCATACTTGGCGCGATTTATGGCGGCATCTGCACGCCCTCTGAGGCGGCGGCTGTGTC
>ERZ834859.1796-NODE-1796-length-21238-cov-9.183449_pt1 | contig 21238 bp, 28 predicted proteins | sample MGYA00519947_ERZ834859 | MGnify/ENA primary metagenome ERZ834859 (study PRJEB31850, sample SAMEA3708763) | human gut metagenome | biome: human gut; feature: human-associated habitat; material: faeces | place: China | collected 2014 ...
CGCCGCCTTTCGGCGGCGCCGGGCCCTTTCGCGTCGATGGGCAGGGAGAAACTGTGCATTCCGCAAAGAGTTTTCGGAAAAGATGAAAAGAAATTATAATTTCCTCCAAAAAACTATTGACAAAATCGGAGACTGATGCTATATTGTAGCCAGAAAGGGTGATACCAATGTGGTAAACAACCTGGATCTCCAGAGGACTCTCAGACTGGCAGAGTAAATCAGAAAGGATCGCATCCAACGTAGAAGTCAGAAAAGGAAACGGAAGCAGGAACTCAAAATCTGGATCACTTGAAACCCTGGGTAAGCAAAAGAACCGTATGGATCCAAGCAGACCTGAGCGATTCCATTTGAAAGAGACCTTGAGAAAACTATGTAAAACCTGTTCCAAACGAGATGCCGGTCAGAGAGGAAGAAAGCTGGAGCACACCGAAACCACAGAAGGCCACAGGAATCAGGCAGAATCACGCAACAGAACAGGACCTCATGTATGAGGGATGCAGCCAGAGAGCGCATCAAAAGACGTTGGACAGATGAAGCAGGTTCTTGTGTACGGAATGTGTGAGTGCGGTGAATCAGTAGAAAGAGAGGTAACCACATGATGTTAGATAACAAGGAGCACCAGAAATGACCCTTGACTGCAGCGGATTACAAAACGGGCAGTCAAGGGTCATTTCTTTTTTAAAAAGGCGGTATGGCGGGCAGTTGGGCCCGCTTTTTTGCTGCCTTGGGTCGGTTTTACAGCAGCAGGGAGATTAGTGGGATGGTCACCAGGCAGAACAGGCTGGAGAGAAAAACGCTCTTGGAGGGAAACTCCGTGTTGCCGCCATAGCTTTCCGCAAGGATAGAAGTGACAGCGGCGCAGGGCATCGCCATAATAATGACGATCACCCCCACCACCAGGGGATTGGAGATTGGCAGAAGGACCAGCAGGACCCAGGTCAAAACGGGGAGGACCAGGAGACGCAGGAGGGAGGCGGAGAGGACATCCCGGTCCCGGAGGATGCCGGACAGCCTCTGGCCAACCAGGTTCATGCCGATGACCACCATGGACAGCGGAGTGGTGATGTCCGAGAGATAATTCAGGGGAGCAGCCAGCACCGCCGGCAGAGGGATCTGGAGGGCATAGAGCAGGATGCCCAGCAGGGTGGCCAGGTTGGTGGCGGTGAACAGAATAGCGCCCCAGGGGAGGGATTGCATGTCCCCGGAGGAACTCCGGTCCAGGCAGACCAGCTTGGGTCCGGCAGTATAGATCAGCAGATTGAAGGGAATGGCCAAAAAAACGGCCAGAGCCAACCCTTCTTCCCCAAACAGGGCGAGCGTGATGGGGAAGCCCATGAATCCGTTGTTGCAGAAAGTACAGCAGAGGATCCAGGCGCCTCTGCGCCCCTCCGGGACACGAAAGAGACGCAGGGCGGGGATACAGAACAGGCCGTAGCCCAGGATCAGGACCGCGCCCAGCACGGCGGTGAGGATGCCGTCCCGAATGAAGGCGGGGTCGTAGGGCCGGACCAGGGAGGTGAGAATGGTTGCCGGGAGGGTGACATTCATCAGCAGCCCGCTGAATGCGCTGGAAGCGGAGGCGGGCAGTGCGCCCCAGCGGACAACGCCATAGCCCGCCCCAATGAGGAGGAACAGCTCCAGCAGATTAAGAAAAACCGTTTGCAGATCGAGAGACAAAAAATCAACTCCCCAAGCTGTCCCGGACTTCAATTTTGCCCCAAAGCAAAGCCAAACCGGAAGGACGGACAGGCTCTGGAGATGGGGCGGTAGAACAAGTAAAGTATCAGATAGAAGAAAAAACTCGCCGCAAGCGACCGCTTGCGGCGAACTGGAGCTGGTGGTGGGAATCGAACCCACAACCCCATCATTACGAGTTATGATAGTTTTGTTTTGCCAATTTCCGTGAATGCCCGCAAAGTGCTGTGCCGTAAGGCTTTCAGAATTTTTGCATTTTGCGGCATTTCGTTAATTTAGGCCGGTTTCGGTTGAAATAAACCCCAAATAAACCCCAAGCAAAGCCCCAGCGTCCACACCGTTTTTCCCCGATGTGGACGCTGGGCCTGAGCCATCAAATACCCGGGCTGTTTTCACTTCCGGCCGGCTTCTCGAAGTTGGCTGCCTTTGCGCTCTCGAAGGTCACACCGCCGGCGCGGTGGTCCGACTTGGCCATGTTCAAATAGAACGAGCACACAACGCCGTGCGCTGTCCAGGGTAGGCCCACCATGGCAGACAGCCAGGGGAGGGAGCCGGTGTAGCCCCTGCGGATACAGTAGGCAGCCAGCAGCAGACCGCCCACGGTGACCACCCATAGCAGCGACCGGATGTCAGATACCAGCCGCTTGGAGTATTCCGGCTTTTTCCCTTTCGTTACCTTGATGGTCATGCCTTGCCGATGATCTTCGCAAAGCGATAGAGCACCGTGGCAAACTGCTCACGGGTCAGGACGTCCTCCCACATACAGTTCGGCTCGCCGTCGATCTCTGTGCCGTTGCCGGTGATCAGGCCGACCTCCTGCGCCCACTTCCGGGCCTCCTCGCTGTATGCGCTGCTGTCGTTGTCCTGCAGGCTCTTGCGAAGCTCATACCAATGCTGCATCCATTCTTCGTGCGTCACGTCCTCCTCAGCCTCCTTCTGCTGGTTATATGCGCGGGCATCCACCCACCAATAATATTTGACCTGACTCCGGAAAGTCCCCGGATCGCCCTCAGTCCTGACCTTCCTGGTGCTGGCCGGATCATTGATGTGGATCTTGTTGTCTGCCCACCACACCACCACGAAATGCCCGCTGGAAGTCCACAGTCCCTTGTTCATCAGAGCGATGAGGTAATAGCCCTCCTGCAGCATGGCCAACGCCTTCGCATGGTTGGTGTGATCCGGCTTTCCGTAGGTGTTTGTCCAGTTCAGCATGTCGCATTTGATGCCGAATGCCTCAAACTGGGGCTTGAAGTAGGAGTAATAGGTACCCTGCTTCAGAGCCTTGTATCCGTGCTCGATGGACCACTTGCAGGCATCCACCGGCGTGAAGGCCTTGCCCGTGAGGGTCTCGATCAACATGGCCGCGGCGGTGGGGCCACAGCCGGAACTGCCGATCGTGGAATTCTCACCCGGCACACGGTAGGGTTCGGCCTTCCAGCGGCCATCCGTCTGGAGGTACAGGATTGGTCGCTTATTCATGGGAACGCTCCGTGTCCTGGTTCATTCCAGAGATGCCCTCCTGGGTCTTCGTGGCCAGCCATGCTCCGGTCTTATTCAGCGTGGCCACGATCACATCAATCTGGTGATCCAGCCAGGATGTAACCTTGATGCCGGCAGCCTGCAGCTGGGCGATGACCAGAGCCTTCTTGTCCGCGCCCATGCCAGAGCCCTGAATGGCGCTCTCAGCCTTGTTGATGAGATCCGTGGCGAGCTGGAGTACCGCCTGACGATTGCCTTTGATTAGAATGGCCAGGATGAAGCAGCCTAGCGCCGCCACACCGTAGATCAGAATTTCATGCAGTTCCATGTCAACGTCTCCTTTCAGTCTCCATGTGCTTTTTTATTCAGGAACTTTTCAATCTTATTGATCGCTTCGGACACAGGTCCGTTGCACCCCTGCTCCTTCAAGCCCTTCAGGCAGGCCAGGACGCCGTATGTAAGAAGCGTCTGCTCCTCATTGATGCCGCGCATATCCTCGGTCAGAGCCTGCTTCAGGGCTTTCATATCGGCTTCGTGCTTTGCCTTCAATGCCGCAATGTCTGTGGTCTGCTTCTCCTGCTGGTCGAACCAGCGTACCCCCTTTGCAAAGCGCTGGATCAGCAGGAGCGCCGCCGTAATGACCGCTCCAGCGGTCACGATAGTCTGCGGCGTCAGTTCAATCATCATCCCGTCAGGCCTCCCAGTCCACCCACTCTTCCATCCAGACCTTGATGACGCCGTCCACAAGGTAATAGGCATTGTTGATCAGCGGAACACCCTCGCTATACGGGATGGGATTCTCTGCACTGGTTCCAACGGGGTTCTCCTGCTCGATGTAGTCTTTTCTGACCTCCACATCGTTCACACAAAAGATTTTCCAGTCAAAACCCAACTTGTCGCTCTGCCCCATTTTGACGGTAATTCCGCCGGCGGACTGCACCAGCTTTCCGTCCATAACGGCCCCCTTCACGGCGGCGAGTTTCTCAGTTGTCATCATAAGCTGCCTCCACTTCTGCCAGCTGTGCGTTGGCGACGGAAAGATTTTCTTCGCTCCGGGCAAGCTGCGCGGCCTGCTCTGTGATGATGCTGTCCTTCTCAGCGGCAGCGCTCTCCAGCTCTGCAATCTGTTCCTGATACTGCGTCACATCGCCGAGATACTGGCTGGCCGTCTGCAGCTCCACCGTGTAGTAACGGCCGCTGTTGTCGTACTTGATATCAACGACCTTAAAGCCGTAGCCCTCCGGGAGGCCCTGTTCATTGGCGTCCTCGCTGAGACGCTGAATCGTGGGCTTGGCCCAGTTGATCTTCTCAATCTGCTCCAGGAAGGCGTCGTCCCGCTCAAAAATCACCGAATAGCGACCGTTGGCCGGATAGTGACGTCTGATTGGTCCTGCCGTCACACCGTCGATCTTCCAGCGTTTTCCGAAAAATCTGCCCATAAAAATTTCCTCCTCTTACTCTTTTGCATGGATGCAGAACATGGATTCCAGCTGCACCCACGTTGTCGGGTTGTCCTCAAAATACTTCCAGGTCATATTTACGCTTTCCAGATCAGCCCATGTGATGCCGCTGATCACAAAGCGCAGGTGCGCCGGCTTGATCTGCTCTACAACAGCCTTCAGCTCTGCCACGTCGATGGCAGCCAGCTGGTTTTTCTCGCCCCAGAAGCTGAGGGAAAAGCTGTAGTCGTCGTTGACCTCCACCTTGGCTTCATATCCGGTAAGTGTCTCGGCCAGTGTGCGGATCATCTCCGATGTGGTGTTGCCGCTGGCCACGAGCTTCTGCCGGATGGCAGCGCGGCGGGTCGCCAGCGGCAGCGTGTTGTCGGTCTCAATATCCACCTGTTGCTCCCAGAGGGCGAGCCCCCAGGTGGCTGTGTCTACAAAGAACTGCGCCATCACGTCCTCCAGCGCGGCCTTAGCCTCGAGACTGGCGCCCTCCAGCATATCGATCAGCGCCCTGCTCTGCTCCGATATGTAGTGATACGCGGGGACCTGCTCCCGCTTCGGTAAAACGCTCATACGCTCATCTCCTCTCAGCTGATGGCAACTGTTCCAACCACCGCGGCATCCTCCGCATTGATGGTGATGGCTGACATGCCACCGTCCACCGTCAGAGCGCTGTAATCCGCCACGCCGGGGCATTGCAGCAAGCAGGCCAGGAAGCGGCTGAAGGGTACCGTCACCGTTTCGCCGAAGGTCTGGCTGGCCAGCAGTTCACCCACCGCCGCCGTCAGTTGATTCTTCACGTCCTCCGTGGTGTATCCATCCAGTAGCGTCACGGTCGCCGTCAGCGGGATCTCCCGCGTGACCACGCTGACCACGGTGACCGTGGCGCCGATGGGCCGTTCCACCTCAATGTGGTCATAGCAGTTCTGCCGAATCGTTTCATCCACCGGCCCCCGATCCGCTCCGGCAATAATGACCCGGACAGTCCCGTTCCCGTTCCACAGGGGTTCGCAGTTGGCATAGGCCACACCGGTAGTTTCCAGCGCCCAGGTGATATAGTGGTTCTTATTGCCGGATGTGATGGGCAGCGTCCGGCGTTGATGATACCGGGCAAAAAAGTCGATGTCACTCTCCACGTCTACGCCGCCGACCGCTGCCTCGGTATTGGTCACGCTGAGAACGCCGGCAACGTTGACATACATGGCCGTGATGCTGTCGGGTGGGAGGTTATAATCCGCACCCACCTCAGCGGCCTCTGCGGGCGCTGTTGCGGAGCCATCCGTGATGATGGCCTCCTCGGTCGTCAGGAACTGCAAACCGCTCTCAGGCGCATAGAGCGCCGTCCCGGCGGCAATATATGTACTCTCAGTCCCTGTGAAGGCGATTTCCACAGTGGCTTTCTTGCCGGCGGCGCGAACCATGCCGATCTGCGCCGCATTTTTATCGATGTACTCGCCGGAGGTCTCATCCGGAAAGGCCATGTGAAGCAAGCTCGGGAACTGCTGGTACATCTTGAACAGCTGATAAGCCGCTACGCTTACCAGCGTATTTGCGTAGGACCCTTCTCTGATGCTGACGTCAACTCCTTTGGCCGTCAGGTCAGAGAGCATGCTCGCCTTGATGCTTTCCGGCGTCAGCTCGTCATAAGGCGATATCGCAGTCATCAATGGTCACCTCCCCATAGATCGTTGTCAATTTGAAACTCAGATGCAGGACTGAGCCCTCGAAGCTCACGCTTACCTGCGTGACGTTCGTGATATACGGATTGACCTGCAGCGTTTCCCGTACAATGCGGATGGCCTCAGATTCCCGCACCTCTCCGGAATATGCCTGCCCCAGCAAGGTATTTCCGTCAAGGCCGTAGTCGGTGCTGAACACGTCGTGGTCGAAGCGCATGGTGTGCAGCGCATTCCACGCCCACACCAGAACGGCGCGCCCCCCCGTCACGTATACGGGGTTTCCACCTTTCCAGACGGGCTTATTCGTCCGGAAGTCCCAGTCCACCTCGCGGTAGAGCGGAAGGCCGTCAGAGCCGGTCAGTTCCCCAGTATCCGGCTCTGAGATCAAAGGGAACAGGCTCACGGCAGCTCCACCATCCTCTCGAGAAGGTAGTAGGTCTGCCCGTCGCTGGATCGCATGAGCAGAACCTCGTCATCAACCTGGAGAATTGTCGCACCGTAGACGTACTCCTCCGGCCGGGTGGCCACGCCGATGGACAGCGCACACTTGCACACAAATTCCTTCATAGGAAGCCGCGTCCGGACGCCGCGTCCTTCAACAGGCTTCTCCTGGATGAAATTCGAATACATTGACTCCGGCACACGCAGGTCATCCCTGTCAAGGTCGAGCCCGTCGGCGCGGATCTTCAGCGGCCGCAGAGAGAGGATCTTTCCGATGGCGTAATATGTCGGTGCCTGCTCCCGAGCCTGCTGCCGGATGTGGTTATTCAGCCCCAGATAGGGGTCTCTGGCGTCACTCATTTGACCTCACTTCCTGCGTCGGCTGTTGCCATCACATTCCGGCAATTCAGCGTCAGCTTCGTGTAGTAATTCTTGTTCTTCCAGGTGTGGACATCGGCGTCGATCCAGAAAATGCCGGTCAACCCGGTCTTACCCTCTCTGACCACCACGGTTTCTCCGGTCAGTAGGCTCATGTCTCCCAGAACGTTGACCGTCACGGTCTTCTGCAGCTTGCCGTCTGCAAGGATCTTCTTGGCAGACGCATCAGCCCTCGCTGCTCCGTCATTTCCCTGGGTGACATGCTGCTCCATCACGCCGCAGAGCTTCTGCGCTTCGCTGTCACCCATTCTCCGCAGAAAGTTACCGTTCTGGTCGTAGATGGCCACGCTGTTGACCATTTGGGTCGCATCTTCCTTCGTGGTGGCGTTCATCAGGTTGGATGCAGCCTTCAGGACCAGACTGGACGTGCTGACGGTGCGCTCCTTCACCAGCAGGCCGGCAGGGGTATAACGGATCGCATAGACCTTCCCGTTCTTCTCGCTGGCCAGCGTCCACGCGGTGGTGATCAGCTGGTTCAGCTTCACGCCGGTAAATTTTCTCCGGAGCGGAATGCCTGTGTGTGGCATCTGCGCAATGGGGATCCCTCGGTCGGCGCAGGCCAAACGAGTCATCTCCTCCGGTGTTGCGCAGGTGAATTTGTAGGTGCCGTCATTGCGCTGCAGATAATAGCCGTAGTCGAAGGCGGTGAAGGCCATGGTACTGTCTTCCGAGCCGAGGCTTCTCTGCAGCACAATTCCTACAAACTTCTTCTCGCCACCGTCGGTCATCGTGACCAGGTCACCGATCTCCGGTACCGGAAGCTGGCTGTTCTCGATGTAAGCTACCTCGCCGGTCAGCTGTCGGCTGATGGTAGACTTATCGCCCGACCATGTCCAATACGTCAGGATATCCGTGATGTCCCGGGTACCGGACTTGGATTTGGTCAGATAGATCATCATGCGGATCCCCCCAGCAAAACCGTCTCGGACGGAACCTGTATTGTCACACCGGGATAGATCAGATGTGGATTTTTAATCCCGTTATATTTGGCCAGAGCGTTGTAGTACTTTGCGGAAGATTTGCCGTAATACCGGCGGCAGATCACCGAGAGGGTGTCTCCAGAGACGATTGTATATGACTGCGTTTTTCTGGAGGAGGAGGCGTCGTTTGCCCGGCCGTTGTTCTGGGTGCCGCCGGCCGCGGCCACTTCCTTTGCCTCCAGGTCGCAGTATTCACGGATAGCCACGGTAACATAGCGGTCACCAGTACCATCTTTCTCGCTCTGCGTGACGTCCTCGATGTAAACCAGCGTGTTGATCTCCGTTCCGGTGATCACAAGGCGGACTGTCTTTTCATCGGTTGCCCAGGCGGTCAGATAGTCCAGATAATACTGCGGCTCTGCGTGGGAGCCCGCCTCCATCCACGGATAATCCTGCGCCGGGAGCAGAAAGTCCAGGTTGCCGGAGAATCGCGTCATGCCGCCGGGGCGATAGACGTCCCCCAATTCGTTGATGTTGATGGTCTCTATGCGCTTGCCGCTGGTCCACTGATAACGCTCCGGCGTCACAGGCATTATTAGGGAAACGCCATCTCGGATAAAACAGACCTGCATCGCGTTACCCCCTCATACCAGCCAGCTGCATCTTCTGCAGCAGCGCCGCCGCGACGCGGTCAACATCCGCATCCTCGCGGATTGTCGTGCCGTACATCACGATCTGAATGCCGCCGGAGCTGCCCTCGCTCCGTGCCTCTACGGCGGTCTGCACGCGCTCACCTTGGTGGAGCAGGGCAGGGAAATTGTCATAGGGTACATAGTCAATGCCCACAGCGTATCCGATGGCATTGCGCGGGACAACATTGGCGTAACCGTAACCATTGGCAATCATCGTATTTGTCGAGCCCGTGGCCTGTGTGGAGGCCGTCCATGTTGCCGCACGACCCTTCGTAAGATTCTGCGACAGGTCATACTGCGCTTTCCAGCCGCCCAGTGCTGCGGTGTTCTCACGAATCGCAGTGATCATGTCATTTTCTGCGTCGGTCTGGGTGCGGACCGCCTCGCTGGAATCATACTGTGCCTCAGCCAGGGCGCGTGCTTCCTCCAGATAGGTCTCCACCAGCGTGCCTGCCTGCGTGTTCCCGTTGTTATAGTCTTCCATAGCCTGCTGGTACAGTCCAGCCAACTCCTGAAGGCGTTCTGCGTTACCGTCGCTCCAATCCAGAGCGGTTTCCTTGCCGGTGAGCACCGCCGAAAGAGCTTCCTCGGTATATTGATCCGCAAGGTTTTCCAAAGCGGCTCGGCCTGCGCCGATCGCCTTATTGGCCTCCTGAAGAGCATCACCCAGCTCGCCGCCATAGCTCTCGATCTGGGCGGCTATGCTCTTTGACCTCTCTTCGTTGTAGCCCTCGCCCATAGCCGAATCGATGTCGGCCTGGACATCGCTCAGGTTATCCGTCAGGGCGTCGTAGCTGGTGGCCAGCTTATCCGACAGGCCGCCATAGGTCTCATTGATGTATGTCAGGATGGCCTCAGCGGCATCTGCGCCGCTGATCTTTCCATTGGTCACCATCTCTGGGATCTTTGACTTATCCTTGCCCGTGGAATTGGCCAGAGCCTGATAGACGTCTACGCCACGCTCGGAGAAGTAATTCAGATACTCTGTCGTTGCCTTTCCCGAGGTTCGCATGCGGCTCAGGCCGGAGATGAACATCTTGACATCAGAGGAACCCAGATTCAGGCCGGCAGAGGCATCCGACAGCGTCTGGAGCACACCCAGCGTTTTCTCCGTGTCGTAGGTATTCAGCAGGAGCTTGGAATACCCTGTGATCTCGTCGTAAGAATAATTGGTGGACGTTGCCATGGCTTTGACACGGTCCAGATAGGCGCTTGCGGCCTCGTCACCACCCAGCTTCTGGGCGAAGGCCATCTGCGTCTGCTCACGGGAGCCTGCAATCGTGCTGCCGGAGGAAAGACCTGTATCGGTAGTCGCACCGGCATTTTCGTACAGCCCTGCATACCAGTCTTTGTAAGCATCGTCGCGCTTTTCAAAAATCTGGATCCCGCCAGACACCAGACCAACGCCCGTTCCGATAGCTGCACCGATCGCCGCTCCGGCTGGCCCACCAACCATGAAGCCGGCAGAAGCCCCTGTCGCAGCCGTAGACAGCGCGCTGGAAAACATGGAGCCCCCATCATCGCCGAGGACACTTCCTGCAATAGCATTTGCCCCCTGGGACAGGATCTGCTTGGCGGCGTCGCCTATGCCGCTGACTGCGAGGGCGTTGATTACGCTTTTGCCGAAGCTCGTGCCCCCGCCACCGTCGCCTGCAGAGTTTTCGGCCTTGGAGATGGCCTTTTCTGTCTCCCTGGCCGCGCTGGTCACGGCTTTCAGATTGCGAACCATGTTGTCGTAGTTGGCCTGCGCCAGTTCCAGCTTCAGGCCATCTGCGGCCGAGTGCGTCAGATCGAACTGTTTCTCAGCAGCCTTCAGCTCTGATTTGGCTTTGCTGAGATCCATCTTAATGGTGATTTTATTTTTATTCAGGGCGTACAGCGTATCCTCCAGATTGTCCACGTCCTTGCTGAAGGACTTCGTCACGCTGGACATTTTCTTGATCGCATCCGAATAACGATCCGTAGACTTGACAACAATAGATGTCTCAGGCATATTTCCTCCCCCTTTCTTGACATTTTTGAGGCCTTTGCTATAATGAAAACGAGGTGAATTGTATGCTCGTGTTTGGTTTACTTCTTTTTATCCCCGGGTGCGTTTTTGGTATTCGCTGGTTTTCCGAGCATAAATTTGAATATATCGACGGCGTCAGGTCCTCTCGCCAGTTGGATCGGAACTTCTGGTTGTGTATGGGGTGCCTGTGCCCCTCGTTGCTCCTGATGTTGGCAGGGGCGATTTCTTGGCTGTAAACCGAATTTATACCGCTTCCTTCGGGAAGCGGTTTTATTTTTTCTTCCGCTTCGTAGACCGCACCGTGCGCTGTTTCTTGCCAACAGGCTGTGGCCGGCGCTGATTTGCCTCATAGGACGACATCGCCAGGATCAGGTCATGCCAACCTGTGCCGCCTTCCCAGAGTGCCCGGAGATCTCCGAGGCCCCAATGGTGAGCAGAAAACAGGTAGTATAGCAAGCCTAATTCCGGGTCGCTGCCGTCCGTCAGACGTTTTTTACTTCGGTGATGGTCAGGCGGCGGTATCCGCTCAACCGTTCGATAACCTGGGCAAGATCGGTGATCTCACCGGCCAACAGCATCTTCTTGACCGCATCTGCCGGCGTGGCGCCGCCGAACTTCTCCAGCAGCCGCTCATCCTTCAGATTGGGCTCCACGCAGCCGGCCAACAGGATATGGACCTCCGTATCCTGGGTAAACCGTTCAATGTCGTGCACCTTACCGTAAGGCAGCGCCTTCAACTTGAACACCACATCGTGCCCGGCAAGATCGCTCAGCCGGTCGATCTTGTAGGCGGCGGTGGGCAGTTCCTTTTCCACGTTGGGGATATCGCCGCTCAGCAGCAGATCCAGCACGGAAGGCTGTGCGGCGGTCTTTGTCATCTCAGTTGCCATAGTGTAACCTCCATAATTGAGAACGGCCCCGCCCTCATCTCTGAGGACGAGGCCGCTTTTTCAGGAATCCATCACGGTATAATCCTCGGCGGTGAAGGGTGCTTCGATCTGGCCCAGCTGGGCGGCCTGCCAGTCAGCCAGCGTCAGGTCATCGAAGGAAACACCCTTGACGGCAATGCGCTGGTTATCGGCATTGTCAGGATCATCCAGGTTGCTGATGATGGTGTGGCGCAGATCCTTGCCCTGCTTCAGGGCCTCCGCTTCCAGCTTGATCAGACGGCTGGTTGCGTTATAGATGCGAATGGTGCCGGTGATGGACACGGCGGTCATCTTCTTGCCGGCCACCAGCGTGCGGCAGCGTGTCACGTCATCCTTGGTCTTGTTGACCTTGATCTGGCAGCCGTAGCACTCGGCAACCTGCTCGCCGTCCAGCCAGAGCTCACCCCAGGTACCGCTGCGTACTTCCGCGGCATTCAGAATATCAGACATCGTTCTCCCTCCTTACTGTGCTTCCAGCGTGATATGGAAGTCCTCCATCGCATCCAGCACATGGCCGTACAGATAGAGGAATACGTGGCTACCGGTATCCTCCTTGCGGAGGGCTTCGTCGGTCAGAGCTTTGATGCGAGCAATTTCCTCGGTGTCTCCAGCCTCTTCTGCGGTCCCCAGCAGATAAGTGCGGATCGCATCGGCGTCCAGCTCAGCGCCGGAGCTGCCCTCCTGGATGACGTTTTGCGCCTCCAGAGAGGCGAAGAAGTCAGAGAAGGCCACTAGCAGGATGCACTTGTTGTCATAGGTGTTGGCACACTTGCCCAGATATTCGTCCTCAACGGTGGTGATGGCATAATAGCGGATCAGATCCAGCGCAGCCACGAGCTTAATCTTCTTCAGCATGTCAGGGTCATCCTCGGCCAGAGTGGTCTTACTCGTTACCGCACGGCTCAGCTTCACCTGTCGGCCATCGTCGATCAGAAACAGTTTGCCGGCGTCCACAGCACTGTCGGGATCTGCCAACGTATCCACACCGGTCACCTCCGGCAGAGCCGCATAGGTGGCGCTGCAATAAGCAGGCGTACCTGCCAGAACGCCGGCGATGCGGCCGGCGTACTGGGCGGCCGTGAATGTCCCCTCGCCGACCTTGATGCCGCTCGAAACAAAGTTGATCACGCCTTCATCATCGGCGGCCACGTTAGGAAGGATCACCTTGCCCACATAGCGCTTTGTCCGCTGCGCCTTGACCTGTGCGGCCAGAGCGGTCGCGTCAGCAGAGGCAATGTCCACGGGGCCGACCAGATAATCGTAACTGTGAACGGCCAGAGCCTGAAAGCCAGTTTTGATATCAGCATCTGCACCGATCACGCTAACATAGAGCGTGGTCGGCTTGGTAATGTAGCCCAGCATCGCGCGCTTGATGGCGGCAATGTTGGCAGCGCCCAGCTCGCTGGGGATGTCGCTTTCGCGGTTAATGGTATGAAGGCCGTTGGCCTTGGCATCACGCAGGATCATGGCAACGATGCCGGAGGACACGCGCGTGGCCACATTGTCAGCAGCCTTTTTCAGAGAAAAAGTAAGTTCGGGAAGTCCCATTGTATCGCTCCTCTCAGTTGATGTCTCCCCGAACCGTGACGGAATAAGCGTCTGCGGCGGGGGTGGATGCTCCGGTATCGAGTCCGGGGCGGTTGTCCATCCAGGACAGATTGATTTGCACATACGCCCGGTCTGGGTCCCGGGGCAGCACCTTCAAAAGCGGCTTCAGATGCCGGTGGCCTACCATCCAGCCCCGAATGAGCAGCTCCGTGACTGCGTCCGTCTCCTGGGAAAGCCGGTACCAGGACGCATCGTAGTGCTCGTCCAGCTCATCATAAAGCGTCAGGCGGATCTGCAGGTCATGACGGATCAGAAAGCGATTGCCGTCAGTCAGATCGTATTTCTCCACCGTAAGCCAGAAGGAAGGCCGGTTGAAGTCTACTGGGCATACGTCCACATAAACCGTGCGGTCAGGCCATTTAGACACCAACAGCAGATTGATGGCGTCTAGGATCTCGGTTTTGGTCATACGCTTCTTCCCTCCATGTGGGCAAGTATCTTGGCCTCGATGATACGAGCACCCTCTTCGGCGGCACGTTTCGCTTCCTGCTGGCCGGTGTTGCGGTACATATATTTACCCTGGACACGGTTCGCCTTTGCCCGGGATCGCCGTTTCTTTTTGGCTTTTCCGGAGGCAGGTCTTACAGCATGGCCGTTTTCCAGCGCATTGGTAATATAACCCGCTGCGTAGCCATCCAGATTAGTCTTTGTCATAGGCCGGACGGCCACATAGCCTTTCCCGCTACCGACGTGTGACTCCTGTACGCCGGCAACACGGCCGCTCCCACCGATGTGCCGCTGAACGGCTTCCAGCAGCACCTCGCCTGCCTCATCAAAGAACTCTGCCCGAGCCTGCCGGATGACTTCCGGCGTGGTTTCCAGCGTCTGGATGACTTCCTTCAGACCGTCTATTTCCAGAGACTGCATCAGACATCCTCCCGGCGTTCAAGCACGTATTCATTCTTGTAGAATTCCAGATCCATGCGCTGTAGGACGGTGTACGGTACGGTATCTCCCAGCTGAACAAGGTCTCCGACACGCAGCACAACGGCTTTGGGGGCCACGAGGACACGTTCCAGAGTGCTCCTGCGGAAGACTTCGTCCTCTTCGCTGTTGAAATACCGTTCTGTCAGAATTCCTGGGAAGGAGAATGTTGCCTGCTGCACCACAGTCGGTCGATTCATCGTGTCCCTGCCGGTCCGGGCCTGCGGCTTTGCCGTCAGAGTCACCGGATGGCAGATGGCTGCTTTGATCTCCTGCCGGTCCCGTTCCGGAGCCAGCGTGATAGACGTCAGATGCAGGAACTCACCGTTCCATCGGATGGCCTGGTGCAGCGTCAGCAGTGGATCCGGTCGGATTACGATTGTCACCCCCTGGGAGCCGACGCCCACGATGGAAAAAAGGTTCCTCTGACGGTCGATCTCAACTGAGCCCCAGCGCTTTCGGCTGGGTGCCCAGGCCATATTACCGGTCTCATCATCCTGAATCAGCGTCAGGATCTCGATTTTATCCCGCAGAGTGGAAGAAAGGTGGTCCTGCATGCGATCACTCCTCTACGCTGGGCAGCAGGTTGGTGCTGTGCAGATCCATGATCTGCATGGCAACCGGATTTTTGCCGGTGTACTGCGTTGTGATCTGGTGGTTGTCGATCATTTCTGCCGCCAGGACCTTCACTGCATAAGCGAGATCTTCCTGCTCTGTGGCCTCGATGTCAAGTCCGGTATAAGCGGCTGCTGCCGCTTTCGCAGCAGCGAGCGCATCCTCGCATTCCCGCTGCTCCAGAACAGAGAGCTCGTCAAACTCGGCCGTGTTGAGGATCTTTCTGGAGAACAGAGCGATGTCCGCAGCCATCAGATCACAAGGTCTCATACATCAGCCCTCCGTCTTGGCCTTGGCCCGCTTAGTTTTCTTCGTCTCCGTTTCCGAAGCCTGTGTGGTCTCCGTTTCCGAAGCCTGTGTGGTCTCCGTTTCGGAATTCTGCTCATCCGTCTGCCCTGAAGTCTGAACGGGCTCCAGAACTTCCAGATAACCACACTCCAGGAGGGGAGCCGCGACGCTCTCCGGAACGTCGCGGACATCACCCTTCGCCATGCAGATTTCACCGGCAAAACTCGTGGTCGCTTTTACCTTCATCGTCATGTTCCTTTCTTAGCCGCCAGCCTTCATAGCCAGAACGGCGATTTTCTGCTTGTTTTCCACCTTGGAGTCAACCTCCATCCAGCAGATCACGCCTACAGCGTGCTCATCGGCGAACTTTTCGCGCAGAACCTGCACGCTGGGGTTTTCGGCAACCTTCACGGCAAGGCCGGTGGGGTCAAGGTACAGCACCGCGCGCTTCCCCGCGGCCATGTCCGGCATGCTCTGAGAGACATACACATCGTGGCCGAACAGGCTGTAGCCCCATTTGGCGGTGGCATCCTTGTTCAGCAGGTAGTTGCCCTCACCATCCTTCAGCTTGCGGATGGCGGTGCGGGTCGCGCGGCTCATCACCCAGATGCAGCCGGGCTGCAGCTTGTCGGGGATGCTCTCCTGCAGGTCGATCAGTTCGTCGGCGGTGATGGCGGTAGCAGCAGCGGCCGTCACGGCGGCAGTGACCTTGGACACGCCCTCGATCTTGCCGTCCGTACCGTTGATCAGCTCGTTCTCAAGCCACTCGGACACAGCCTCGGCCATCTTGCGGATGACATAGGACACGATGTCGAACTTGCTGTTGTTGATCAGGGACATGGAGATCTTGGTCAGAGCACCGGCCAGGAAACCGCCCAGAGAGATGCTGGTGAACTTGCCAGAGCTGGAAGTCAGCGCCGTGAACTCGGTGGCGTAAGCCATCGTGATCTTCTGGGTGGATTCGTCATAGCTGGGGATGGTCAGGGTGCCGCCCACGTCGTAATGGGTAGAGAGGTGGTACAGGGGAGAGATCTCCTTGACCATCTCGATGATCTTGTTGGCGATGGAGGTAGGAATGACTGCGCCATTGTCCCCGACGGTCATGTTGGTTGCCGCACGGGTCTCCACATCGGGGGCGATACCGCGGATATAGCACTCAAAGGCGCGGGTTTCCAGCTCCTCCTGGGAACGGGGCTCCTCCTGGCCGCCGGCGGCGCGGCGTTCCATCTGCTGCAGAGCGGCGCCCTGGTCAGCAGCGTCCAGAGTGGTGTCAATGGAACGAACCTCGGCCAGGATTTCGTTGTACCGGGTCTGCTCCTCCTCATTGAAGGCGCGGGTTTCGGTCTCGCAGTTCTTCACCATGTTTTCCAGCTGAGTCATCAGCTCGACACGGCGTTCGGTCAGCTTTTTCAGGTTGAAAGGCATAATCACATTCTCCTTCTCATTTTGTAGATTTCTACGGTCTTCTGGGCGCAGAACATAACGCTCTCATCCCCAGGCGTCAGGGTAGTGGTTTTGGTTTCTGTGGTGCTTTCGGTCTGACGGATGTAATCCACGCCGTCCTCCAGCGGCTGATCGGCGCGGAACTCGACAAGGATCTCATCATCGTCGCGGGTCTCAATGCTGGTGGCAATGTAGGCCGGTGTCTTATCCAGGATGGAGACTTCCCTCAGTTCCAGTTCGTCCACGAAGCGGCGGCGGGTGCCTTCTTCATCGGTTTTCCAATGATCCTTCTGCTTCACAAAACCGAAAGACCAGCCTCGCAGTTCTTTCTGCTCGGCGGCGGCAATGACCTCGCTGTCAGTTACGACAGCGTGGGCCCTCAGCCCGATGTTATCCTCCCGGAGCTCCAGATCTTCGCTGTCGAGGATCTTCTTGTGGTTGAAGCGCAGTTCCACCTTGCTGTCTGCGGCCAGAGCTTTCTTGAATGCCCCGGGCATGATCTGCTCAACATACGGCCCCGTTTTATCGTGCAGCACACGGGAATCGCGGCCCACCACATTGACATAGCCGCCAACAGTCATGCTTTTCTTATCCGCTCGGATCTCTACCTGCAATCGGCTCACCTCCTCCTTTCTGGTCAATTGATGCCCATTCCTTGGTGTTGGGCGTATAGATCATTCTGGATTCCGGATCGTAAATGACCGTATCCAGACCAAGGCGAATGAATTTCAGGCCCAGCGGGTTCCGGCCCTCGTCATAGCGGACCTCATCCAACTGCATCCAGCCGTTCCGGATGGCCACTTCGTAAGCCTGATACCGGGCGAGCATATCCGTGCCGTCCAGCGCATCCATGTCGATCTCGAAGGCCAGAACGCCCTTCTCAGCCTCCAGCAGGCAGAAGCGGTTGATGGCCAGCTGCAGAGCCTTCACCACCGGCGCAATGGCGAATCGTACCGTGTTCTTCAGATCTTCTGCCGTCGCATCCCCTTCCAGGATCGTCGGAGCGATGTTGAAAATGCGGTAGATCTCGTGGGCGTTGGTCTGCTTGTTCTCGTTGAGCTGGGTCTCAACGGCGGTTTGGCCGGCATCCTTGAAGTCCACACCGTCATTCAGGATGACCGTGGTTTCCTCCGAATCAGGCCCGTACATCTTCCGCCAGCTGTTCCTGAGCTGATCCAGCACCGTCTGCGAGACTTTCTTGTCCTTTTCAACCTTCAGGAAGCCCTTCTTTGCGCCGGTCTTTACCATGCGGTTCTCATACTTGAGTGCGTTCAGCATGGTTTCCAACTGGATTGGGCTCTCTGCCACGAGGCCGGAGCCGGTGACGCCGTCCCGGGTGTTCCGCAGTATGCGCATGATCTCATAGTCACGATAGCTGCGGCCGCCTATGAAGAACCGCGCTGTCTTGAAGATGGGGTCGGCGCCGATCTCTGCGCTGACCTGCATCGGATCCACATAATACAGGCCGTCAATGCGGTTGCTGACCCAGTCCACATAGGTGTAGCCGTTGCCGGGGAGCAGATAGTCCCGCACGAGGGTGCATTTCCATTGGAAAGCGTCCAGCAGATCGCCGGTTTCCTCATTCAGGAGCCGCAGGCGGTAATCGTCTGTGACCTCCTCGGACTGCCCATTCTTATTCCGGTAAAGCCTGATGGGCAGGGAGGCCACCGTGCCGGCAATAAAGCCGACGCTGCCGCTTACGGCAGGGATATTCAAAACGGACCGCACCGTCACCGCGCTGCCGCCCAGCGCCGCACGGAGGGCCGTGTCCAACTGGGAACCGTCCAGCGTCTGCTCCTGTGAGCGGCGTTCTGTTCTAAACCAATCTAAGAGTCCGATCGTTCTCACCTCGCCTCAAATTACCTGGATGCCCCAGTCCAGCTCGCTGTTGTCCAGCATGGCCTGCTGCATCAGATATACGGCAATGATGGTGGAAACGACCATATCCACCTTGCCGGCAGACCTCTTTTTGTTCACGTATTTATTCAGGTTCGTATCCTCTGTACACCGCGCATTCTGGAAGTTGATTTCCAGCAGCCGGTTCTCGTCGTAGGCAAATTCCTTCTTCAAGATCGCCTCACGAAGCAGCTTGGTGGGTGGGTGCAGCACAGAGGAATGCTGCTTGACCTCTACGCATTCCATGCTGTTCGCCTCCAGCTTCTGCACGGTGGAGATGGCATTGTAGCGGTCATAGCCTACCTGCATGACCTCGACACCGTATTTCTCCTCAAGGCCGAGGATCCAGCGTTCCACAAAGCCGTAGTCGATGACCTCCTCGCCTTCGGCAAAGCAGCTGCCGGCGGCGATCAGCTTCCGGTAGTCCACATCTTCCTTCTTGGTTTTGATCTCGATGCGATCTTTCGGCAGGATGCCCCACACCTTGGCATGGATCATGCCGTCCGCCTCCGTCACCATAGCCACGGACGTGTTATCGTCCGATTGGGAGAGGTCGAGCCCCACCCACACCCGGCGGCCGCGCCAGAAGTCCAGATCCTCTGCCACCCTGCACCGCCTGACCTTCTGCACGTCGATATAGCCCTCGACGCCCAGACCCTTATACATGATGTTGCAGTGCTTGCAGAGGAAATTCTCCCGCTTGTTCTCATAGAGAATGGCCATGGTTCGGAGATCCTTGATGGAGTCAAAGACCTCTTTGTTGTTCACGGCCACAGGATTGGCCTGGTAGATCACCAGGTCATCCGTCTCCCACCGCTTCCGGAGCGCATCGTCCGGCTCGTAGAGCAATGCGAAGACATTTTCCTTCTCCAGCACTCCATCCAGGACCTTTTTCGCAATGTCGACCTCGTCGATCATCACGTTGTTGTCGTTGGGGTACTGGGTGGAAATGATGATGCCCAGCTTATTGACCAGCGTGATCTGGGAGGAGCGCATGGCCTCCACAGGGTAGCTGTCCAGCGCGCCGGCCTCATCGGCCAGGAAGATATTTGCCAGACGGCCGTCCATGCCGTCATTAGAGTACGCCAGAGGCGTATATTCTATCTCGTTGATCAGACAGGTGATCATATCCCTGTTGATCTTGAAATACTTTGTCAGTGCCGGCGAGACCTTGATGATCTTCCGCACGGCCAACCGCAGCTCCGAGGACAGCTTGAAGTCCGGCGCCACGGAGAAGAAACGGGAAAAGCGAGGCTCCGTCAACATCCCCAGAATGAAGATGACTGCGGAGTTGAAGGTCTTGAAGTTCTTACGGGCGATCTCGAGAATGGCGGTCTGATAGAAGCGCCGGTCATCTTCCCGGCGGCGGGTGCAGAACACGGCCACAATGAGGAACCATGCGTAATCCTCCAGTCCATCGTACATGGAGCAATGCAGGTCTGGGTGGATCATCAGCTTCAGCAGCTTGCAGATCTTCCGGTATGCCTTTTCGCTGACATAGGCATCCTTGTGCCTGCCATTGGCGATCCTCAGCCACTTCTTCGCCTGGAGCTTCACATATTTGCCGACCTTTCGGTTTCCGCGCTGCGTACACCATTTGGCATACTGATAGGCGCGGCTCTGGTCAATCATCGTCGCTCAGGACCGCCAGCAGCGGGTCCTTTTCCTTCTTCTGCTTCTGCGCGGCCAGAGAGCCGATCTTGGCCCTGGCCTGGGGCGAGAGGCACAGCTCATTACAGCCTCGCCACAGGTCGCTCTGATATTTCGCCCGGGCATTCTGCAGACTGGTGTGCATGACAAGCCCCGGGTCGGCATCGATCAGGCCGTTGATATAGCGCAGGCGGTCAATGGCTACGGCCGTGCTCTCCAGAACGAAGACGTCAAGCTGGCCGAGAATGTCGCTTGCCACCAGACCGCTCACGATAAATTGAAAAATCTCGCGCTGTCCATCCGTCAGATCTGTCGGCGGCTCGGGTGGAACGTTCTCACCGCGCAGCTTGTCCTCCACATCCTGCCGGACTGCTTCGACATCGCTGGCGATCGCGCCGGTCTTCACGCGAACCGACTTGCTCGGTCTTGCCACTTTCCACCCTCCTCTCGCCTCGCGGGCAATTTCCCATTTCTAAACTTCATCCTGTTCAGGGGGCCGCTGTTGGTCTTGACACGGATCCACCGAGAGATCTCAATCCCACCGGGGGGATGCCTCCGCAAGCTCGTGGAGGTAGTCTCTCGGGATGTCCCCGTCATCAGCCATGCGATGATGCCTGCTGCAGCAGGTCAGAAGGTTCCCATCATCAAGCCGCAGGTCGAATCTCTCTTCCAGCGGTTCAATATGATGCACCGACAGCTCCTGATCCAGCCCTGGCACTCCGAAGACACCGTAGCTTCCCTCATTGCAAACCCTGCAAAGATGGAAGTCACGCCGTACGATCTGTTCCCGCTTTTTCTGCCAGGTATGCGTCTTGCGGAATCCAGACGTCTTACTGTTGCGGTGCTTCGCCTGCTTCGGCTTCTTAGGGCAGATGTATCCTCTCGGATGGATCCGCCCGCAATACTTACACGATTTCAGCATTTAACCATCTCCTAACAGGCATCAAGGCCAGACCCTTCCCCCGAAGGTCTGGCCTCATGTCTGATGCGCTGATACTCTGCCCGCCTCAGCGCGTCGGCGGGTTAGAAAGACCTGCTAAGAAAAGTCAAGTAGAAATTTCAAGGTAATGCGGTATGCAAAA
>ERZ834859.1801-NODE-1801-length-21193-cov-14.551329_pt1 | contig 21193 bp, 16 predicted proteins | sample MGYA00519947_ERZ834859 | MGnify/ENA primary metagenome ERZ834859 (study PRJEB31850, sample SAMEA3708763) | human gut metagenome | biome: human gut; feature: human-associated habitat; material: faeces | place: China | collected 2014 ...
GTGTCCTTTTCCATGGCGGCCACAAGGTCGGCGCTCTGGTAGGCGATGGACTCCTCCGCCGCCCGGATGATGTGGTTCTGGGTGGTGCCGCGGGTGATGCCTACAATGGCACCGCGGGCGTACATATCCCAATAGGGCGCACCGAGACCGGTGAAGGCGGGCACGATGTAGATGCCGCCGTTGTCCGGCACCTTCTGGGCATAGTATTCGGCGTCGCGGCTCTCCTGGATCATCCGCAGGCCGTCGCGCACCCACTGGATGACGGCACCGCCCACAAAGACACTGCCCTCCAGAGCATACTCCACCTTACCGTTCAGGCTGATGCCAATGGTGGAGATCAGGCCGTTCTGACTGCGGCAGATGGTGTCACCGGTGTTCATCAGCAAGAAGCAGCCGGTGCCGTAGGTGTTCTTGGCCTCACCCTTGGCAAAGCACCCCTGCCCGAACAGTGCAGCCTGCTGGTCCCCGGCAATGCCGGCCACCGGCACCTGCACCCCGCACAGGTCGGTGGTGCCGTAGACCTCGCTGGAATCCGCCACGCGGGGCAGGATGCAGCGGGGGATATCCAGCGCTTTGAGCAGGGTGTCATCCCAGTCCAGGGTGCGGATGTTGTAGAGCATGGTGCGGCTGGCGTTGGTGCGGTCGGTCACATGGACTTTGCCGCCGGTGAGCTTCCACACCAGCCAGGTGTCCACGGTGCCGAACAGGATCTCGCCCGCCTCGGCCCGCTCCCGCGCGCCGGGCACGTTATCCAGGATCCACTTGATCTTTGTGGCGGAAAAATAGGCATCCGGCATCAGGCCGGTATTCTCGCGGATGTATTCCGTCATGCCGGGCTGCTGCACCAGCTCGTCCACCAGCGGGGCGGTGCGGCGGCACTGCCAGACGATGGCATTGTAGATGGGGCGGCCGGTGGCCTTTTCCCACAGGATGGTGGTCTCGCGCTGGTTGGTGATGCCGATGGCGGCAATGTCATGGACATCCACGCCGCTCTGGGCCACCACCTCGTTCATGACCCCGTACTGGGTGGACCAGATCTCCATGGGGTTGTGCTCCACCCAGCCCTGCTGCGGGTAGATCTGCTCAAACTCCCGCTGCTGCACCGCGATGATGTTCTGCTCGTTGTCAAACAGGATGGCGCGGCTGCTGGTGGTTCCCTGGTCCAGTGCAAGAACATACTTTGTCGACATGGTTCAACGACCTCCGTTTCGCTCAGGGGCGGTTTTACAGGTCCCGTGTGGCTACGACATCCACACCGGTGCCGCAGACGTCGGTCAGCACGACCTGCCCGGTGCGGATGGGTGTGTGCAGCGTGACGCCGTCCAGCGCAGCCATGACCTGCACGATCTTTTCTTTGGGCACCGCCTGCGCGGTCTTGACCGGGCAGCGCGGATAGCGCCCGCCCTCGGCCCGCACTGTACTGGTCAGGATACGGGTGGGGTGGGTCAGTTCTTCCTTGCCATAGGCGGCACCGTTGGGGCAGGCATTGCCGGTTACATTATAATCGTTTTCCGGGTCCACCTGCAAGTGGCAGCCACGGGGGCAGCAGATACAAATGATCTCACGCTTTTTGTTCATTTTGCTACAACCTCCTCTACTGCAACGGTCAGCGGGCCGTCGGCCTTTGCCAGCAGGACCCCGGGCAGGGTGATGTGCTCCATCTCGCCGGGTGCCATCCGCTGGCGCTTGAACCGGGCCAGCTGCTTCTCCCCGCAGGTGATGGTGATCTGGCTGGGGCCGTAATTCTGCCGCACCCGGAACGAGATCTCCACGCCCTTGTCCACGTCCGCCGGGCGCACCCGCTGGGGGACGGTATAGCCCACGCCATTGCCCGGGACAAGGTCCAGCACGGCCGCGTCCGGGGTCTCACCGTGGAGCACATAGGCGGCGGCTGCGGCTCCGGCCCGGTCACTCTCGCCGGAAACAAAGTCCACCAGATCGTGCACATGCACCACGTTGCCGCAGGCAAACACGCCGGGAATGCCGGTCTCCATGTTCTCGTAGACCACGGCCCCCTTGGTGTGGGGGTCCATCGGGATGCCGGCCTGCCGGGTCAGCTCGTTTTCCGGGATCAGGCCCACACTGAGCAGGATGGTGTCCACGTCAAACTCCATCTCGGTGCCCGGAATGGGGCGGCGGTTCTCGTCCACCTTGGCCACAATGGCCTTTTCCACCCGGGTATCGCCCTGAATGTCCACGATGGTGTGGGACAGGTACAGCGGGATGTCAAAATCCTGCAGGCACTGCACAATGTTGCGGGTCAGGCCGCCGGAATAGGGCATGACCTCCACGCAGGCCAGCACCTTGGCCCCTTCCAGCGTCATCCGCCGGGCCATGATCAGGCCGATGTCGCCGCTGCCCAGAATGAGCACCCGTTTGCCTACCAGATAGCCCTCCATGTTGACATAGCGCTGGGCGGCACCGGCGGTGTAGATGCCGGCCGGGCGGGTGCCCGGGATGCCGATGGCCCCGCGGGTGCGCTCCCGGCAGCCCATGCAGAGGATGACGCTCTTTGCTTCGAGGATCTGGTAGCCCTTCTCCTTGCTGACACAGTGGATCTTTTTATCCGGCGTGACCTCCAGCACCATGGTGCCCAGCTCCACCCGGACGCCGGTGGAGCGCAGCATTTCAATGTAGCGCCCGGCGTACTCCGGGCCGGTAAGCTGCTCGCCGAAACGGTGCAGCCCGAAGCCGTTGTGGATGCACTGGTTCAGGATGCCGCCCAGCTCGTTGTCACGCTCCAAAATCAGAATATCGCGCAGGCCGTGCTGCCATGCGCTGTAGGCTGCGGCAAGGCCTGCAGGGCCGCCGCCGACGATGACCAGATCAATCATGGTTGGTTCCCTCCTGCTTGGTTTCGCACAGTAAGACGTTGCTGCCTGCCTTGTCCTGCAGGACGTCCAGCGGGTCGATGCCCCGCGTCCGGCTGATGAGCTCCAGCACCCGGGGCCCGCAGAAGCCGCCCTGACAGCGGCCCATCCCGGCGTTGCAGCGGCGCTTGACGCCGTCGATGGTGGTGGCCGGGATCTCGGTGTGCAGGGCGTCCAGGATCTCGCCCTCGGTGATGGTCTCGCAGCGGCAGATCACCCGGCCGTAGGCGGGGTCCCGGGCAATGAGCTTTGCCTTTTCTTCCGGCGGCAGCTCCTTGAACCGCACCCGGGTGCGGCCGTCCCGGTAATCCGTTTTGGCCGCAGGCAGATCCCCGTGGCCTTCCAGAATGCGGACCACCTCTTTGGCAACGGCCGGTGCGCTGGACAGGCCCGGCGATTTCATACCGGCCAGGTCGATGAAGCCGGGTGCACCTTCCGCCTCGCCGATGACGAAATCCCCGGTGTCCACATTGGCGCGGACGCCTGCAAAGTTGCGGATGGACTCGCCGAAGCGGATGTCCGGCACGCTGCGGCGTGCGGCCGCGCTGACAAAGGCCAGCCCGGCGGCGGTGCAGGCGGTGTCATCGCCCGCCACCGGCTCGGCATTGGGTCCGACGATCAGGTTGCCGTGAACGGTAGGCGCCACCAGCACGCCCTTGCCGTTTTCGTTGGGGCACTGGAAGATGACATGCTGCACCCGCGTGCCTTCCGATTTGTCCAGAAGGTAATATTCGCCGCGGGTGGGCTGGATGGTGAACCGGTGCGGAGCGGCCATGTCGTGCACGGCATCGGCCCGGATGCCGGCGGCATTGACAACGTAGCGGGCCTCCACCACGCCGGACGGCGTGGTCAGCGCCCAGCCGGACGCGGTTTTCTGAATGCCGGTGACCGAGCTGCTGAGGTGGAGTTCCACCCCGTTGCGCACCGCCACCTCCGCCATGGCCAGCGCATATTCCCACGGGCTGACGATGGCCGCGCTGGGTGCATACAGCGCTCCGGCCACCTCCGGCGAAAGACCGGGCTCCATGGCCCGTGTTTCCTCTGCCGACAGCAGCCGGATGCCCGGCACCCCGTTGGCAAGGCCGTTTTCGTACAGCTTCTGCAGATGCGGCAGCTCCGCCGGGCTGAGGGCCAGCACCAGACTGCCGCACTGCCGGTACGGCACATCCAGCCGGGCGCAGATCTCTTTGGCCAGTGCAACGCCCTCCACATTGAGCCGTGCCATCCGGGTGCCCGGCTCAGGGTCGTACCCAGCGTGCAGAATGGCACTGTTGGCCTTTGTGGTACAGTCGGCCACATCGTTCTCGGCCTCAAAAATTGCAGTGTGCAGCGGATAATGCGAGAGCTCATAGGCGGCAGCCGCGCCAACGACACCGCAGCCGATGATTGCTACATCCAGCATAAAAACCTCCTGATCTTCTGCCTGTCACAGCATGCTCGTTTGCGTAGCGGGAACAAAAAAGAGCAGAGCAAACAAAAGGGAACAGGCTCCCTCTTGTTTGTTCTGCTCGCTTCTCTGAACAAACACTTGATGGCTTTATGATAATGCAGATTGCACAAGATGTCAAGCATCTGTGGAAAATAAATGCATCTTTCGTGTCGGAACGGTTCAGGACTTGCGCAGCAGGTCGGTGAACCAGGCACTGACCTGACGGTAGATTTCCGGGTCTGTGACCGACAGGTCGAACGGATAGGTCCCGTCCTCGGCCAGCACGGCACAGGCCGCCCGGACCTTCTGCATGGCCTGCGGATCAAAGGCCTTATCCCGCCGCCCGGAAAGGCAGTTCATCAGGACGTCATCCTTCCAGCTCAGCAAGAACTCAAATGCTTCTGTGTTGTTCATTCCAAAATTCCTCCTGTTCCATTGCCCGACATAGTTTCTGTTCCCATTGTAAGGGTTTCTTCCGGTGGATGTCAACCGGTTTTGTGTCGATTCTCCCATACAGAAATGCAGGAAGTCCCTGCAGAGCGTGCCGCACATCCGAGCTTCTTGTCTCTCCGCCCGAATATGCTATAATGGAAGCAGCCAATCTCCTCACGCCTTTTTCTCATGCCGATCAATGGGAGGTATTTTTTCGATGAACTATAAAACCGGAAGGGCCCTCGGGCAGGTTTTGCTTCTTCTGAGCATTTTCCTGCTGTGCATCGCCGTTTTCTTTTCTCTTCCAGAGATCCTCGTCCCGATCCTTGTAATCGCCGGCATCCTGGCGGCCCTGGCAGGCCTGATCGTCTATTTTCTGTTTTGGCGATGTCCTTTCTGCCACAAAAATCTTCCCACAAAATCAATGTACGACGTTGATTTTTGCCCGAGCTGTGGAAAAAGGCTCCCGTGAAAAGGCACCTTTGCCGAAACCGGGAACGCTTTTCGCTCCTCATCTGCTCTATCTTGGCCGCAAGCAGTTCCACAGCGTAAAACATCAGCGCACTGTCTCTGCGTCAAGAAAAGCCAAGGCATCCCTGTACAAAAAGGTACGGATGGATTGACTCTTCTCTTTTTCGACACCGTCGAGCTCTTTTATTCTAATTCTCGCATATCAAAATTTTTTCAGGAGGCCGTAGCCGTGACCGCAAAGCAAGTTCAAATCGGAGATAGACCCTGCCACATTTACGGCACAGACTGTGCCGAATATCTTCTGCTTCAGATGACGGACGAGCATGAATTACAGAACATGGACAGCGAAGTTGAAGCCATTGCACAGGGTTCGGCACATTCGTTTTTGTTTGCCGCTGTTCCGGTAAAAAGCTGGAACGATGAACTTTCCCCGTGGAAATCTCCTGCGGTGTGGGGCAAAGAAAGTTTCGGCGGCAATGCGGCGGGCACACTACGCTTTCTGACAGAACAGGCGATTCCCACCCTGAAACAGCAGTTTGCACTGCCGGAAAATGTCCGGATCATTCTGGGCGGCTACTCGCTGGCCGGATTGTTCGCGCTGTGGACATCCACGCAGACAGCTCTGTTTTCCGGTGTTGCGGCCGCTTCGCCTTCCGTATGGTTTCCGGGATGGATGGAGTTTGAACAGCAGCACCCCATTCAGGCACAGCGCATTTATCTGAGCCTTGGCGACCGGGAAGAGCGCACAAGGAACGCAACTATGGCTGCTGTGGGCGATAACATCCGTGTCCTGTACCGTGAACTTGCCGGACGTAGCAAAGACTGCACCCTTGAATGGAACAGCGGCGGGCATTTCAAGGATACCGACCTGCGCACGGCAAGGGCGTTTCGATGGGTGATGGAGGATATGCGATGAATGTTTTGATTGATGCCGATGGCTGTCCTGTTGTTGACCTGACCTTGCAGATCGCAAAGCAGTTCGGCATCCCGGTCGTCATCCTGTGCGACACCTCGCACCAGATCGAGCGTGAGGGTGCGCAGACGCTTGTATTCGACAAGGGTACTGACAGTGTGGACTTTGCGCTGGTCAACCGGGTCAAACCGGGGGATCTTGTCGTGACACAGGACTATGGACTGGCGAGTATGTGCCTTGCCCGGTGTGCCAGAGTGCTGAACCAGAACGGCTTGGAGTACACTGCTGACAACATGGATGCCCTCATACTGCGGCGGTACGAAAACAAAAAGCTCCTTCGTGCCGGCAAGCACCCCAAGGGGAGTGCAAAACGGACGAAGGAGCAGGACATAAAGTTTTCAGAAACACTGAAAAAGATTTTGAATTGCAAACTTTGATTGATTTTCATAGGATGCTTCGGGGAGGGCCGGCAAAGTCCGGTCTTTTTCATGCCTGCGCGTTGAGAAATGGAATATATTTCCAAAGGCAGACTTATCAGGCTCACCATGTAGGCCTACGAAGCCCACGCATTTCACAATTGGGTGCGTTATACTATACAAGAGCAAGGCGCGGTCTGCGGGCCGCCGCCCTGTTCTCATCCTCACCATCTTAGCCGCAAAAAAAGCACCAGCCTGAGCCGGTGCTTTTTGTTGGCGGAGATGGTGGGATTCGAACCCACGTGCCCGGTTAAGGACAAAACGATTTCGAGTCTTTGAATCGGTTGGAGGAAGCTGGTTTCGTTCGGCTGTCATGGGCAGTTGCCGGCATTTTCTGCGCCTCGCAAAAGTGGCACATCATCGCAATTTACAGGCAAAAATCAACCACTTTTTGCGAAGTGCCGTTAGAAAAGCCTCCTTTCACACAAAGCGTCAGGGGCTGCATTTCAGGTGCAGTTCCGTTAGATGTTCGTTAGAATATTACAGTGCTGCCGTTGCTGTGCCAGCTCACAGCAGGCTTCCCTGTCTGAACGCAGCGTTTCCCGAAAGCCGGGAGATGCTGCGTTTTCTCTTGCCCGCATTGGGCTGAAAGGGAAGCCGCCATGTCAACATTCCGCGTCAATAAAAATGTCAACTACACCGTTATGAGCAACCACCACCTGCAGGATAAGAGACTGTCCCTGAAAGCCAAGGGACTGCTGTCCTATATGCTCTCCCTGCCGGACGATTGGGATTACAGCCTGAAAGGGCTGACAACCGGGTGCAAGGATGGCATCGACAGTGTGAGAAGTGCGGTTCACGAACTGGAAGATGGCGGGTATCTGTGTCGGAGCAAAGTCCGTGATGCCCGTGGCCGCATTATTGACTACAACTATGAAGTCTTTGAACTGCCACAGAAAGAACGGATTGAAAAACGCCCTGCTCCAGTGCCAAATTCACCATCATCGGAAAATCCAATGTCGGGTTTTCCAACGTTGGAGAATCCAACACAACAAAATACTAATAAACAAAATACTAAAAGACAAAGTACTAATCTATCAGGGCAGACAGACGAATCCGCAGATTTTGACCAGATGGAAGCACAGGTACGGGAGGAGTTTCGGGAACGTTTGGAGATCGACACCCTTGCCAAGCGGTACGCCCCGGAAATGCTGCAAGAACTGCTGGATAACATCGTGGAGATGTACTGCTGTCCGCTCAAGACTCAGTACATCGGCAAACAGGCGCAGACCACAAAGGCGATCCGGCTCCGGCTGGATAAGCTGACCAGCCAGCACGTGGAGTACATCTTCGACGTGATGGCCAACACTACCCAGCCCATCAAGAACATCATGGCCTATCTGCGCACCACCATCCTGAACGCCCCCACCACGATGGAGCACTACTATCAGGCGCAAGGCAACTGGCTGACCGCACAGAATCGGAAGAAGTAAGCGCTGTTTTCCACAAAGGCCATAACACACGTTGAAAATGCAAAGGAGAATTCCCATGAAGAGCACGAATGCCGTCCGCACCGAGATCCATTACGCCCAAGTCGGGGACTATCAACTGCCCCTGCTCACCCTGACGCAGACCGACAACCGCGAACCTCTGGGCAAGTACGCCCGGATGCGCCTGACCTATCTCAAGACCCAGCGGCCGATACTATACAACCGGATGCTTCTGAACGGTTCGCTCTGGCCGCATTTGCAGGATGCCCAGAAAACGGCCTGCGCGTGGCTGGAACGCACGATGACCACTCTGTTAGACAAGTACCCCGCGCCGGACAAAGAGCGTGCACAGCTTCTCTGGGTGGCGCACATGAACGGGCTGAAAGCGCAGGCTGAAGAGGTAGTGGTGAGGGAAGTCGTGTATGCAGAATGATTCCTGATAGCATCTGAACGGTATCAAAAGCCGATATTTTAGATTTTATTCTTGATTTTTGCGGAATATTTGCAAATTTCAAAATCAAAATTTGACTTTCTGCCCAGAATAGAGTACACTGGATTCAGAAAATCATCTGGGAGGAATCGCGATGCTGCTTCAATTTTCAGTCACCAACCACCGCTCCATCAAGGACACGGCTATTATCAGCTTGAAAGCATCTACGGATAAAAGTCTGTCTGATTGCCTGATTTCGCCGGACGAGAAGAAACAGCTTGTACCTGTGCTGGCACTGTACGGCGCAAATGCAGCCGGGAAGAGCAATGTTCTCCATGCTCTTCTGCTCATACGGGAAATGGTCTGTGGCCGATATGCCAAGCTGCTGAAGGGCGAGTTCCTTCCGCAGGAGCCGTTTGCTTTCACCGACCAGCCTACACAGCCGACCAGTTTTGAAGTCATCTATTTTTATGGCGGCATCAAGTATGCCTATGGGTTCTCGTTTGACAAGTCCAAAGTCCTGACCGAATATCTCTATCACTGGCCCAACGGCCGGGAGGCTATGGTTTTTTCCAGAGAAGGCAATGGTTATCAGTTCCGCGAGAATGTTCAGGAACAGCTTACCCTTGCCGGACGCACCGCTGAAAACCGCCTTTATCTGTCCAGCTCCAACGAATGGAACTGTCCCCAGACTGAGAAGGCCTATCTGTGGTTCTTTGAGAAACTGACCGGCTTTATGGGAACCGAAATGCAGCTGGATGCCACCTTGTCTGCCATCCGGCAGGGCGGCTCTGAAAAGAGACGTATCCTGCATGAAACGCTGTATGCAGACCTCGGTATCAAGGACATCCGCATTACAGGCTCCAAGGAAGAGCCTATCATTTCCGCACTGCACACTCTCGATGCCGAAGATGGCACTTCTAAGGGTTTCTGGCTCCCGTTGGGTCAGGAATCCGTTGGGACACAGCGTTTCTTCTCTCGCATCGGTATGTGGCTTGCGGCTTTGGAATCCGGGGCTGTGCTGGTCGTAGACGAGATCGAATCCAGTATGCACCCGCTTCTGACCCGACATCTGATCGAGATGGTGCAGGATGCTGCCATCAACACGAACCACGCCCAGCTTATCTTCACCACCCATGATATTGGCCTTCTCGACCTGACGTTGCTGCGGCGCGATCAGATCTGGTTTGCAGAAAAGGATGAAAAGACCATGCAGACCGATATTTACGCCCTGACCGAGTTTTCTCCCCGGAAAGGTGAGAACATCTCCAAGGGCTATCTGCAAGGACGATATGCAAAAAACAGTTCAAGTCGAATTTAGAATATTAAAATCTTTTTAACACTTTTTCAGTATTCAACCATCAAATTTCACTTTTGGGGTTTGGATTTCATTTTTTTGAGCGTTCATTTCACTTATTGAGCGAAAAATTTAATGTTTCTATCGAAATTTCATATTTGATTTGACTTTTCTACTTCAAATTTCAAAAAACAATTTGATGTTTTGATTTTTGCTATTGACCATAGTTTACCTTGTCTATCCATCCAAACATGGTATAATGGAGCAAAGGAGCGTGATACTATGAGCCCAATTGAAGTTCCTGCAAAAATCCAGTTGGTTGAAAAGCGTGAAACACGGACGAGCCGTGGAATGCTCTCAAAGGGCTGGTATCATGTAGATGATCAGCTTGTTATGGTCAAGGGCAACTCCATCACAGAGGCCGGAACCGCTGGGTATGAGCCGTATTCTGAGGTGATGGCATCGCTGATTGCACAGGTGCTGAATTTGCCCCATGTAGAATATACATTGATGCCTGCCAAACTCTTTCCCGACATTCAAACCTATTCCTGCGATGTAGTCAGCGTCTGCCCCAAGTTCACAACGGACGATGAACAACTGTATCATTTTGCAGACTTGGCTGATGCCCATTTTCTTGCCGGCGGTCAGGCATCCTCACCGGAAGCATTGTTCCAGTATGCGATAGAACTATATGGTAAGAAGTGGCTTTATCAGATGCTGGCATTTGACGCCTTTATCGGCAACGAAGACCGCCACGAAAACAATTTTGATGTAATCGTCCGGGATGGAAAAAATTATGCTCCGCCTATTTACGACAATGGCGGTAGTCTGCTTGCGTGGGCAACGGATGAAGAATTGACTGACACAAAGCTCCGTTATCAGTTCGACAAAGCCAAACCGTTCCGCAGTCACCATGCCCAGCAAATCAAGATGATCGATGAGCCTGTGCTGCCAACGCGTGACTTGGACGAGTTGTATAGTGAAATCATTCAGGCCATCTCACCTATTCTTGCATTGTTGAGCGAAAAGCGAGCAGCTGCGATTCGTCAATATCTGAAATACCGTCTGCACTACCTGAAAGCCGCCATGGGGTGATAAAATGGCCTATCTGAAATTGATGATGGATGAAAAAGAAATCGCACACCTAAGCGAAGATGGGCAGTCTCTTTGCGCAAATGAGGGTGTTGCACAGTATGATCTTCCTCTGAACCTTTTCATTGGCGGCGAGCGCAAAGTTCCATTGGTCGATGTGGTCGTTTGGGCAAAGAAGCGAATCTTCCCGAAAAATCGGATGGATTGCAAAGAGATTTTAAAATTGATGGGACTGCCGGACTACAATGCGTGGGAAATTGTTAAGCGTACCAATGCCTGCCTGATGGAAGACCCCTATTGGCTGCGATTTAGCGAGGATGAAACTTTCGAGGACACCACGCGCGGACGAGCCAGAAGAATTATGAACGAAAATCAAAAGAGCAGCTGATACCAAAAAGCCAAACCTCACCGTACATCCTGTACAGCTTGAGGTTTGGCTTTTCTCTTATCATCCTTCACCAGCGCGAGCGATGGTTGATTATTTTATCAGCTTAATCCAGAGAGTGACCGCATTACAAGGTCGATGTCCTGATTTTCAAGTTCCTGAATGATATGCAGGTAGGTTTTCTGCGTGGTTGTCATGCTGGAATGCCCCAGCCTCCTTGCTACGCTTGCAATGGATACCCCTGCAAACAAAAGCACCGAAGCGTGGGTATGCCGCAGACCATGTACCGAGATGACCGGGATCTTGGCCCGGTCGCAGTGCCGTTCCAGAACATCGTTAACAGTGGAATTGTAGGCGTGTTCCTTGAACACGAAAATCGGCTTATCTTCAGGAACGTCTTTTACCAGTGCTGCGAACTGGATCACCGTCTGCCAGTCGATCTGAATTTTGCGGACAGACGATTTATTTTTTGTCGGCAGAAATCCGCCGTTCCCCTTATAATCCCATGTTTTATTGATGGAAAGCATCTGATGGGCAAAATCAAAATCCGCAGGAGTGATCGCCAATGCTTCGGAAAAGCGGATGCCGGTTTTGGCAATCAGCAAAATCATCCAGTCCCAGTTGAGTTTTCCCTGTAGATCCAATTCGCTCAACAAAAGATGCAGTTCAAACTGGTTCAGGTATTTCACCTTTTTAGGCACCGGGGGCTTGCCTTTGATGATCGCTTTTCGGGTTGGGTCTTTCACGATCAGTCCATCATCCACAGCATCCATGATGGCGCCTTTCAGTTGATGGTGGAAGTCCATCGTGGTCTGACGCTCGTGGCCTACGGCATAATCGTTCAAAAGCTGCTGATAGGTCACTCTGGAAACCTCACAGAGTTTCAAAGTAGGAGCGAGTTTTTTTACCCAAGAAAGGGTCATTTTGTACTTATCCAATGTAACCGGGCGAACTGCACCCTCTTTGTATACAGCAACCCACTGCTCATAATAATCGCAGAACAGGTTGTTTTCATTCATTTCGTTTAACACGTTTTACCTCCAAAATCGGTTTTATATGCTCACGCTGATGAAGGGTGATAAGGGTGTCGAGCTGATTCAAAAATTCACCAATCTTTTTTTGCTCTTCATAGCAAGGAATAAGAAAATTTTCCTGCAAGAAGTCATCGGCAACAAGATTCGTCATCATGGTAGAAGCCTTTGTGCTACGCAAAAGGATCGGCCCCATAATCCGCTCATTGTTAATTGCATATTTCCAGAATTGCAAATCATAATTTGTCATTCGTGGTTTAAATACATCGAAAACGTGCGAAACGATGCCATTTCCTATCGTATTTTCTACAAAACGTCCATGTGCAAAATTTTTGCTTTTATTGCCTTCGAATGCAATGTCACCCATTTCAAAAACATTGTAAGTTAATAGATAATTTTCATCCGTAATATATGACTCTGCCTTATAATACATATTGGCAACAGATATAATATCGTCTTTGCCATATGTTAAATCGTTTTTACGACTTACCTTTTCATACAATTCTGAGAACTTACGCTGTTCCCAAGTAGGTGTGTTTTGGGATTTTGGCGCGAAAAAAGAGCCGAGGACGCGCCTCGGCTCTTGGTCAGCAGGGTGATTTTGCACCCATTTTATGATTCTTTCGGCATTTTTAGGTCAAATCCGCCACTTACGATGAACTCTCGCAAGAGTTTATCATACTTGACAGGCACTTTGGGAGGAATGAGTTTTGTCCCCTCAATTGCCTCAAAATATGCCTTTGCTTTTGCCTTGTCCACAGTGGCTTTCAAGTCATCAAAACGTCCGAACTCGTTGATGTTGGCTTCGGTGATGTTTGCACGCATGAATGCCCGCAGCTTCTTTTCGTCCAAGCCGAAAACTTCAGCTACTTTGTGGATCTGGTCGTTCTGCTTTTGGGCGATGTACTCGGCAATGTACTCCCGCAAGGTCTTTCCCGGCTGCGGAACCACTGCGCCGCTTTGAATGTCGTGCAGGAAAATATTCGCATATTTCTGTTCTTCCTGCGAGAGGGTGGCAAAGGTCTTGTGCAGCTCCGTTTCGGCCTGATGGATGGCTTCTGCTTCTGCACCCTCCTGATAGAAAATTTTCAGGTACTTTTCAAAGCGGGAGTTCATGTAATCCGTGTCGATGTCAGCAGTATCAATGGTGGTCAGATAGCTGTTCACCGCATAGGGAACGTCATCGTCCGGGTCATTTTCACTGCCATCCGGATTCGGCGTGAACAGCTCTTTATAGCGGAGTGCCAGCACTTTGAACGTTCTCTCGTCAAAGTCCGCATGAAGTTCCGTTTTCTCATCTGCATCCTCGTTGATGATCACAATGGGCTTATCCCACTCGAAGCCCTGCACCTTGGCTGCTTCCAGATTTTCGTTGAAGGACTGGAACAGGTCGGCAAACTTTTTGCGCTCTGTCATATCCGCAGGGATCTGCGAAAACTCTTCAATGCCCGCCGACACAAACAGATCTTTGATCTCCGCATAGATGGCATTCAGTTTTTCCACGTTCTTGTCCAGTTTATCTACAAACAGGCCAAACGGTTTATCGCCGGAATACTCTTTTACCGCATCTGCGATGTTTTTCTCCATCGTGTGCGGACGGCGGTAATACTTGATGGTGCCAAACTGTTTGTCATCGCCAAACAGTCGGTTGGTGCGGGAGAACGCCTGAATCAGATTTTCGTATTGCAGCATTTTATCCAGATACAGGGTGTTGATCCACTTGGAGTCAAAGCCTGTCAGCATCTGATCTACCACGATCAGCAGATCAAGCTGTTTTTCCGGGGTACGCTCGATGCGCTGGTAGGGTGATTTGTGCGCCAGACGTGCCGCAATGTCCTTTTTCATCTTGGCAAAGGTCGGAATGCTGAAGTCCTGTCCATAGCGGGCGTTATAGTCTTCTACGATCTCTTTCAGCCCTTCTTCTTTGGTGATGCCTTTGCCGTTGTTATCAATGTTGGGGTCAAATAGTGCGGTGACTTTCAGCCATGGTGCGGCTTCTCTGAACCTCTTGTAATATTGGATGGCTTCCGGGATGCTGGAGGTTGCAAAAATGGCATGAAATTTGCTGTTGCGGCTCTGGGTCTGCCAGTTCTCGCAAATGTCCTCCACCACGGCTTTCTGGTGTTCTTCGCCCTCATACTGGGTGTTGGGAATATAATCTTCGATGCCCTTTATCTCCTCACCGAGCGTATCTTTTCCGCCTTCCATCGGCAGATTCAGATACTTATAGAAAACCTTGCTCTTCTGCGGGTCTGCCAGAGCCTCACCCACAGAAGCGGCCTTAGCTTTTTCCAGTGCAACCGCTTTCCGCAAGTCGCTGTCCTTGAAGGTCAGCACCTTGTAAGGGTCAAAGCCCAGCACGTTGTGATCCCGGATGCCGTCTGCAATGCTGTACCGATGCAGTTCGTTGCCGAAAACGGTGGCGGTGGTGCTCATTTTCTTCTGGTTTTCGCCTTGGATCGGCGTACCGGTAAAACCAAAGAACAGTGCTTTCGGGAATGTATGCTTGATGGTCTGCATCATATCGCCAAAGGTGGAACGGTGGCACTCGTCCACGATAAAAACCAACCGCTTTGCGTTGATCAGCACAATGTCGTTGGGGTTCAGCTTGTTTTGTGCATCATCCTTGATGTTGCTCATCTTCTGGATGGAAGTCACGATGAGCGTATCGGACGGCGAAGTGCTTTTCAGCTTGTCCACAAGAACATCCGTGTTCTCGGTAGCCTGCACCTCCTCGTTTTCCCCTGCAAAGTTGCGGTATTCTTTCAGGCTCTGGGTGCCCAACTCGATTCGGTCCATCAGAAAAATCACTTTGTCCGCATCCTTGGAAGATGCAATCAGTTGAGCGGACTTGAAAGAAGTCATGGTCTTGCCGGAACCTGTGGTGTGCCAGATGTAGCCGCCGCGCTGCTGGTCATTCTCCCATTTTGCCTTGGAAACGGCATCCGAAATTTTGCTGGCAGCGTAGTACTGATAGCTGCGCATCACCTTCAAAATGCCATCGGAACCATCGGCAACGGTATAAAAGCCCACCAACATATGCGCCATCGGGATAGACAAAAGTGCCGTTGTAACGTCTTTCCAGTCGTTCATCGGCTCGTTGTAGAAGTCCGCCCAATGGAAATAGTAGCTGGGGTTGAATTGTCCTTCCGGGCCGGGATTGGCAAAGTAGACCGTTTCTTCCGGGTTCATGGCCACAAAAATCTGCACCAGCGAGAACAGTCCCGTAAAAATGCCCTCTGTCGCGTATTTTTCAATCTGGTTGCAAGCCTTTATGATGGAAACACCGCTCTTTTTCAGTTCCATGTGAATGACCGGCATACCATTGATGAGCAGCATCAAATCGCCGCGGCGGTCATTCAAAATTTTGGACTTGGTGGGGAACTTTGGCTGCTCTGCGATCTGGTAGCGGCTGAGTCCGGCTGCAATTTCCAGACGGTCATAGATTTTCAGGGACACTTCTTTGCCGAAATTCAGCTTATCGTCAGGATTGTCACGCTTGATAAGCACACTTTTGCCGTTGATAAATTTATTCAGTTTTATCGGCGTTTTCGCGTTCATGACCTGTTCCATGATCTGCTGCATCTCGCCATCCGTCAGCGGATAATCGTTCAGTCGGTCAATGCCACGGTTGTTTTCAAAAAGGATGTTCGCCCAATTCTGGATCAGCTGCTGTTCGGTGTAGTTCTTCAGCACACCATCTTTCCAGCCGCGTTCTATCAGGAGCTTTACCACCGCCTCTTCAAAATCGGCTTCTTTTGTAAACGCCATAACGAACTCCTTTCGACTTTGCAAAAAGCACCTCTCTGCGAAGGCTTTTCTAATTTGTACAAGCTTTTCCAGCTTACGCTGATGAAGGGTGATAAGGGTGTCGAGGCTATCAAAGAACTGTCCTATCTTGCGTTGCTCTTCAAGCGATGGAAGGGAAACCGTTCCCATGCAAAGTTTGTCATAATAGAAATAAAGGCGAACGCCACCTTCTTGCAACTGGAAAATCAGCTTTTGAAAATCTGGCGATTTGAACCAATGCCACAAAAGACGGTCATCAACATCATCCGATGTTTTGAAAACCTCATAAAGTGAACTTACTATCACATCTTTTCCGGTATTCTGATAGCCAATAGAGCCAACATTTATTCTTGCAGGATTGTACGCAAAAGAATTTGGAGAAACGATATAATACATCCTTTTGTCGGCTTCTCTCATCGTTCCGCCGTTTTCAAATTTTTCATCTTGCGGGATAAATCCATGCTCGTTTGTTATAGAATAGCTTTCTAGCGGAAGATTGTCTCGATTCTTTTCTCCTGCTGGAAAAGTAATATCAGAGAACTTACGCTGTTCCCAAGTAGGAGGAAACGCACACTTTCAGCTGTCATTTTCCGTCATCTGCCGAATAGTCGTTGAAAAATCCACTCTCATTTTCGCATTTGCGGATCAAATTTTGCTTTTTGACCATCGATAGCCTTAAAACGCAGCTGTTCCAAGCGTCTGACATTGCTCTGCTTTTCGCTTCTCGTCCACTTTTGCATGTTCTGAACGAACAGAACAAATTGCATTGCAACTCAATTAGAAAACAATCGCCAATACGTTTATCTTTTGATTATGAATAAATCCGGTTGCTTATTTTTATACAAACATCTTTTCAAGACAGGATTTCTTGATGTTTTGCAGCTTTTCCAACTTACGTTGATGAAGGGTGATAAGAGTGTCGAGCTGAGCGAAGAAAGAACCGATTTGTTTTTGCTCTGAATATACAGGCACCGATATTGTCTTTGCTAAAAGCTCATCTTTGGTTATGCCTTTAATTGATGTGCCTTGTACCGTGTTAAGTTCCGACTGCAATTTCTTATAGCAAGCATAAACTGTAAAAAACGGCTCCGTATTCAACTTGCTCAACGACAAGAAATCCTGACTTGTGGAATAGGAAAACGGCATATATGCGAGTTTTCCAACACCGACGCGCGTGATAATTGCGATTGAATTTTTTGGTACAAGTTGTGTTGCAGAACTATTCAAACCGGTCTGTGTTATATACTTTCGTGGCTCTACACCCATCAGCTTGCCGTCAACGATATCCGAAGATTGTATCCACGGAATATTACCGTTCCAGAATGCTTCATTGGATGTTGTAGGCGTTCCCCCACCATAGGTTTTCTCAGCCAATTCAGAAATCTTACGCTGTTCCCAAAGGTCAGTAAAACCCTTAAAGCGAATTTCTGGCACCGATGCGCCATTTTTCGGGAACATCTTGTCCAACATGGACTTTTTGATATTCACCAGCTTCTCATACTTACGCTGATGAAGGGTGATAAGGGTATCAATACGTCTAAGGCAATCTGCAATTTTTTGTTGCTCTGCTTTATCTTTCGGGTATTTCACCGTTGTTTTTTGAACATTGGTTTTACTAAGGGACAGAACTTTAATGCCCTGCATCAACGGTAAAAGCTGGTGATGATAGGAGCTTGAATTCATGTAGTAGCCGAAATAGCCTTCTGCTGTTTTGTTTTTGGGACGACACACCATCGTATGAAGTCCTGCCACAACATCTTTATCCTGAATATTGACGATTTCACAGACTTTTCCGGTCGTTTCATCTTCAGCAGTATCAGCAATGATGATATCTCCGTTTTGCAGAAGTGCACCTTTGAAACCGTCTTTGCTTCTCCCGGTTATAAACGGAAGTTCATCGTTCTGAGCGTCTAACACAGAGCCATATTTTATCAGGACATCGCCATAGTGGACATTCCGAACAGAACCACTTTCTTGGTTTAGTTCAGCACGGGAAAGCGTATTATTTGGAACTGTAAAATCAAACGCTTCATCCAGCTTACGCTGTTCCCAAGGGTCAGTGAAGCCCTTGAACCGGAGGGCAGGTTTCTTCTCGTTATCCTGCATAATCATTCACCTCCCAGCAACTTTTTGAGTTCTGCAATGCCCTTCATGTCAAATTCATTTCCCTGCAAATCGTCCAGCAGCCCCAGCAATTCGTGCTCGGTATTGGTGATCTGGCTCTCTACGTCCTCAAAGGTGGTTTCATATTTCTTGCAGACGGCATCCAGCTGCTTTACAAAATCGTCCAGAACGGCATCCGGCAGGCTGTTCAGATTTTCCATCAGGGGCAGGATCCACTTGCGATGCAGCAGGTCACGCACTTCTTCATCGGTCAGGCGTTCAATCACGCCTTTGGTACGCTGGTGGAGGGCGGCACTGTCGTCCTTGACCTGCTTTTTCAGGGTCTTTTCCTCGGCGAACAGCGCGTCCACATCTTTCAGGATGCTCAAGGTAGCTGGCTCTACCTCCCGCGCCTTGATGGCCTTTTTGACCTCAGCCGCAACAAAGGCACCATCGTTGACAAAATCCTGTTCCTTGTCCTCCTCGCTCAGTTCGTCCAGATAGCTTTCATACTCGCCTGCAATTTCGGCAAGGCGAGTTTCTTTTGCCCGCAGTGCTGCCACTTCCTCATGCATTTTAACGCTCTGCACCAGCTCAAAGGGCAGCACATGACCCACCCAGCCGTCCTGTACCTCGGCATCCTTTTTCAGCACCATGTTGGGGTCTACCTGCTTGGTTGCGGCAAAACCCTCGGTCTGGATGATTTCAAGGTCGATGGCAATTTTCTTCCAGTCGTCGTCCAAAAGCTGGTATGCTGCATAGCGGTCAACCAGTGGAATTCCTGCCAGCCGGGCAAAGATCTCCCGGCTCAGGCGTTCTTCCTCGCCGGCAGCATTCAGCTGCGTCATGCCGTCGATGAGTGCGGACTTCAAGTAGGCATCAAAGTCACCGAAAGCATTCTGGAAAGCGGTCTTGAACGCCACCACATCCGGATGGGACAGAACAGCGTTCTTCAAATTGGCCACATTCAGACGGCAATAGGCTTCGTTGTCCGGGCTGAACAGAGCCGCTTTCAGGTGCGGGAATGCTGTCCAGTAGGCAGACAGGTCTTGCAGTTCGGCCTCGGGGATGCCGCCAAACATAGAAGCGTAAATATCCCAGCTCTCAGCCTTTTCCGAGGAATCCACATACCGGGGGATGTTCAGGTTGTAATCATTCTGGATAATCTCTGCGCGGGACACTCTGCGCGCGAACTTTTCGATTTTCTCCGGGCGTTCCTTGTAAGCATCCACAATGCGTTTGATGTCACAGGCACGCAGCTTGTTGTTTTTGCCGTCCTTCTCAAAGCCCTTAGACGCATCAATAATCAGAACGTCCGAATCCTTTTTATTCTTCCGCAGCACCATGATGATGGTGGGAATGCCTGTGCCGAAGAAAATATTGGCGGGCAGACCGATGATTGCATCAATGTTGTTGTGGTCAATCAGATTTTTGCGAATTGTACCTTCTTCACCGCCACGGAATAGAACACCGTGGGGCAGAACGATGGTCACAATGCCGTCATTGCGGATGTGATACAGGTCGTGCAGCAAAAAGGCGTAGTCTGCTTTGCCTTTGGGGGCAAGGCCGTAATCCGAAAAGCGCGGGTTGTTCTCTTTGTCGTTCGGATTCCACGCCTGCGAATATGGGGGATTTGATACCACCGCATCCACAAACAGCGGGTCGTAGGTGTTGACCGGGTCGTTTTCTTCAAAGTACGGCCAATCTTCCTCCAGCGTATCACCGTTGCGCGTTACAATGTTGTCGGGCAGAATGCCGCGCATGACAAGGTTCATGCGGGTCAGGTTGTAGGTGTTTTCCTTCAACTCCTGTGCGTAGTATTTGATGTTATTGCCATTGCCCATATACCGTGCGGCACACTGACCAATGTTGATCAGCAGCGAGCCGGAACCGCTGGTGGGGTCGTAAATTTTGATTTCTTCCCGGTCTTTCAGGTGGTACGCCACGATTTCAGACATGAGCAGCGAAACTTCGTGCGGCGTGTAGAACTCGCCGGCCTTCTTGCCTGCGTTTGCTGCAAAGTTGCTGATCAGATATTCGTAAATAAAGCCGAGAACATCATAATCCTGCTTGCCGTCCATGGGAATGTCTTTGATGAGATAGATCAGGTCGCGAATGGCCTTTGTCCGCGCACCGGAGCTTTCACCCAGTTTGGACAGGCCGGTTTGCAGCGTAGCAAAGACGCCGTCAAACACCTTTTTGTGGTGCGGGTCGATCAGTCGACTGAATGCCTGCAATGCCACCGTTACGTCGTCAGCCTTGAAGTCGCTGCCTTTGCTGATCCATGTAGAAAACAGATTTTCATAGGCGATAAAATAGCCGACATTCTTCCGAACGGTATCCAGCGTTTCGGCATCGTCTTCGGTCAAATCCGGCAGATATTCGTCTGTCCAGTCGTTCTCTTTCAGCCATTTAACTTCCTTGTCCGACAGAAATTTATAAAACATGAAGCCCAGAATGTAATCCTTGTACTCGTTGGCTTCGATTTTAGAGCGCATCTTGTTGGCAGATTCCCAGATTTTCGATGCGAGTTGCTGCTTGTTCATGCTATTCCTCCCAGTGGCCTACAATAGGGCGTTTTTAGAATTTTTTAATCGGACAGCCCCTCCGATTTTATGCGTGTGTTCATTGAACCAATTATACAAAAGTGCCACCCGGTTTGCAATGCGAATGAAAAGTTTCTCAATCGCATTCGCAGAACCATAACCGTGGCAAGCAGAGCCTTTGTGCGCACAAAGGCTAAATTCGCACGCAGAATTAAAATTCTGCTGTGTTCATTCGCTTGTTGGGATGCAATCCCAATCCCTGTAATCATCACAGTTCCGTGATGGCTGCGCATTCCTGCGGTGTGCTGAAAGAGCGTTTTGCAAAAAACGCGCAGCCTGCATCCGTCGGATGCGGTTCAAGGGTTTGGGATTTCCCAACAAGCATTTTGCAATGCAAAAATGGTCTTTGTATATACGAAGACACTGCTTGCTACGGCTATGAACGCCTTTTGAATTGCAAAATGATTTTTCAGTTGCTATACTGGGCTTATCAAAGTTT
>ERZ834859.1821-NODE-1821-length-21048-cov-8.953842_pt1 | contig 21048 bp, 18 predicted proteins | sample MGYA00519947_ERZ834859 | MGnify/ENA primary metagenome ERZ834859 (study PRJEB31850, sample SAMEA3708763) | human gut metagenome | biome: human gut; feature: human-associated habitat; material: faeces | place: China | collected 2014 ...
GACGGCCGGCACGGCCACGGAGCTGATTGTCGATCCGGCGGGATTCGTGGCGCTCCGTGCCGACGATGAACAGGCCGCCGGCCTCGCGCACGCGCGCGGCCTCCTCGGCGATCTCGGCCTTGTGCTGCGCCAGCAGCTGCTTGTAGCTCTCGCGCACGGCAAGGATCTCGGGATTTTCCGTCTCGGCATAGGAATTGGCCTCTGCCACCAGCTCGTCCGGCAGGCCCTGCTTGCGCAGGTCGGACAGTGCCATGTATTCGGCATTGCCGCCGAGCATGATATCCGTGCCGCGGCCTGCCATGTTCGTGGAGATCGTCACGGCGCCGAACTTACCGGCCTGCGCCACGATCTCGGCCTCGCGCTCGTGATGCTTGGCGTTCAGCACGGTGTGCGGCACGCCCTCACGCTTGAGGAGCTTCGAGAGATACTCGGACTTTTCAATGGAGATGGTACCGACCAGCACGGGCTGGCCCTTGGCGTGGCAGTCCTTGATCTGCTGGATGACGGCGCGGAACTTGCCCGCCTCCGTCTTATAGACGACGTCGTTGTGATCGACGCGGATAACGGGCCTGTTCGTCGGAATTTCGACGATGTCGAGCTTGTAGATGGCGGAGAATTCCTCCTCCTCGGTCATGGCCGTGCCGGTCATGCCGGAGAGCTTGCCGTAGAGACGGAAGTAGTTCTGGAACGTGATGGTCGCCAGCGTCTTGTTCTCGCTCTGCACGCGCACGTGCTCCTTGGCCTCGATGGCCTGGTGCAGGCCATCGCTGTAGCGGCGGCCGAGCATGAGACGGCCGGTGAACTCGTCGACGATGATGACCTCGCCGTCCTTGACGACGTAGTCAATGTCGCGCTTCATGATGCCGTGCGCGCGGATGGCCTGGTCGATGTGGTGCACGAGCGTGGCGTTTTCGATGTCCGCGAGATTTTCCAGGCCGAAGGCCGTCTCGGCCTTGGCGATGCCGCGGGCGGTGAGCGTCGCGGTGCGGGCCTTTTCGTCGACAACGTAGTCGGCATCGAGGTCCTCGTCCTCCTCTTCCTTATCGTCGATGGAGGCGTAGGACTTGCACGTCAGGCGGGCGGCAAAGTCCTCCGCCTGGCGGTAGAGGTCGGTGCTCTCGTCGCCCTGACCGGAGATGATGAGCGGGGTGCGCGCCTCATCAATGAGGATGGAGTCCACCTCGTCGACGATGGCGAAGGCGTGGCCGCGCTGCACCATCTGGGATTTGTAGATGGCCATGTTGTCGCGCAGGTAGTCAAAGCCCATCTCGTTGTTCGTGCCGTAGGTGATGTCGGCCGCGTAGGCCTGCTGGCGCTCGGCGCTCGACATGTCGTGCACGATCAGGCCGACGCTCAGGCCAAGGAAGCGGTAGACCTTGCCCATCCACTCGCTGTCACGGCGGGCGAGGTAATCATTGACGGTGACGATGTGCACGCCCTCGCCGGTGAGCGCGTTGAGATACGCCGGCAGGACGGCGACGAGGGTCTTGCCCTCGCCGGTCTTCATCTCGGCGATGCGGCCCTGATGCAGCACGATGCCGCCGATGAGCTGCACGCGGAACGGCTTCATGCCCAGCACGCGCCACGCGGCCTCGCGCGCCGTGGCAAACGCCTCCGGCAGCAGGTCGTCGAGTGACTCGCCGTCGGCATAGCGCTGCTTGAACTCGTTGGTCTTGGCGCGCAGCTGCTCGTCCGTGAGCGCGGTGTACTCGTCCGACATGGCTTCGATTTTATCAGCGATCGGGTAGAGCCGCTTGAGCTCATGGTCGCTGTGAGTACCAAATATTTTTTTGAGAAAACCCATTTGTTGACACTCCTTGTCCAGTGTAATTTAGGATTATACCATACATTTATGAATAAAAAAAGAGCGAATCGGCCCCGCGATAAATTTTTACCGGATCGGGCATTTTCCCATTGCCGGAATGCGTCGAATGCTGTAGAATATATGTTTGTTTGATAGCTTGAAACAGAGGAGAGAAACATCTATGCAGGCGATCGGCTTTGACAATGACAAATACCTCCGGATGCAGTCGGAAAAGATCCGCGAGCGCATCGGCCAGTTCGGCGGCAAGCTGTATCTGGAGTTCGGCGGCAAACTCTTTGACGACTACCACGCATCGCGCGTGCTGCCGGGCTTCGCCCCCGACAGCAAGGTGCGCATGCTCATGGAGATGCGCGACGAGGCGGAGATCATCATCGCCATCTCGGCGGATGATATCGAGCGCAACAAGCGCCGCGGCGACCTCGGCATCACCTACGACGACGACACCCTGCGCCTGATCGACGCATTCCAGGGCTGCGGACTGTACGTCGGCAGCGTCGTCATCACGCACCACCGCGGCCAGCCCGCGGCGGAAAAGTTCCAGCGCCGGCTCGAGACGCTCGGCATCCGCGTGTACCGGCACTACATCATCCCGGACTACCCGTCCGACGTCGCGCGCATCGTCAGCGACGACGGCTTTGGCCGCAACGACTACATCGAGACGACGCGCAGCCTCATCGTCGTGACCGCGCCCGGCCCCGGCAGCGGCAAGATGGCCACGTGCCTGAGCCAGCTCTATCACGAGCACAAGCGCGGCGTGTGCGCGGGCTACGCCAAGTTTGAGACGTTCCCGATCTGGAACCTGCCGCTGCGCCACCCCGTGAACCTCGCCTACGAGGCCGCAACCGTCGACCTCGACGACGTGAACATGATCGACCCCTTCCACCTCGAGGCCTACGGCGTGACGACCGTCAACTACAACCGCGACGTGGAGATCTTCCCCGTGCTCAACGCCATGTTCCAGCGCATCTACGGCAGCTCACCGTACAAGAGCCCCACGGATATGGGCGTGAACATGGCGGGCTACTGCATCAGCGACGACGCCGTGTGCTGCGCCGCCGCCAGGCAGGAGATCCTCCGCCGCTACTACGCCACCGCCTGCGCGCAGCTGCGCGGCCTGTGCGCCCCGGTCGAGACGCAGCGGCAGGAGCTGCTGCTCAACCAGCTCGGCCTGACGGCGGCCGACCGCCCGGTCGTGGGCGCGGCGCTCCGGCGCGCCGAGGAGACCGGCGCCCCCGCCGTCGCCATCGAGATGCCCGACGGCACGATCATCACCGGCAAGACCTCTTCCCTGCTCGGCGCGAGCTCGGCCTGCCTGCTCAACGCGCTCAAATACCTCGGCGGCATCCCGAAGGACGTCACGCTCATCTCGCCCGAGATCATCGAGCCGATCCAGCACCTGAAGGTCGAGCATCTGGGCAACCACAACCCGCGCCTGCACACCGACGAGGTGCTCGTGGCGCTGAGCATCTGCGCCGTGAATGACCCGACCGCCGAGATCGCCATGCAGCAGCTCGAAAAGCTCGCACACTGCGAGGCGCACTCGTCCGTCATTCTCTCGCACGTGGATGAAAACGTGTTCAAAAAGCTCGAGGTGAACATCACGTTCGAGCCGCGCTTCCAGACCAAGAAGCTCTTTCACCGCTGAAATATCCGCGGGGACGGCCTGCGCCGTCCCCCGGTTTGCGATTTTTTCGCATTTTGAACAGGTTTTGCTTGACAAACACCGCGCAGGGATGGTATATTCGTAAAGCTGAATGTGGGACGACCTCTGCGGGTGTAGTTCAATGGTAGAACACCAGCCTTCCAAGCTGGATACGTGGGTTCGATTCCCATCACCCGCTCTTTTTATTGCTGCGGAAGCCTTGGTTTTCAGAGGGCTTCCGCTTTTTATATTCTGGAAAGGAGCGCTTTACGACAGAAGGCCGCTCTGTGGGGCTGCTGCGGTGGCCAGAAGAAGGATGGCCAGAAAGAGCACATTCATGGCTGTAAAGTGCGCCAGGTATTTTCCCTTGAGACCAGGAAAATCCCTGGCTACATATTTGTAGGAGATCAGGCTGGCCATGGACGCGATCAGTGTTCCCAGGCCTCCCAGATTTGTGCCGATGAGGAGGGAGGCGCCCTGATCGGTGAAGCCGGACAGCAGGAGAGCCGCCGGGACATTGCTGATGACCTGGCTGACCGCCACGGAACAGAGGAGCTCATTGCCGGTGATCAGCTGCTGGAACAGACTGCTGATCCAGGGGATCTGTTTCATGTTCCCAATGAAAATGAAAAAGCCCGCAAAGGTGATCAGAAGAGAGTAATCGACCTTTGAAAATACGGTGCTGTCTGCGGAAAGTCCGAGGCAGACGACCGCCAGCAGAAGGAATGGGATGGGGATCCATTTTCCTACGGCTCCCAGACAGAGAAGAAACATGAGCAGATAGGAAAGAAGGCTTTTGCGGCAGAATGGCGCTGCTCCCGAAACGGTCTGCATTTCGGACAGGCCGAAAGAAAGCGGCTGGTTTTTCCCGCGCAGGAGCGCAAGAAGAATGAGCAGCAGGGACAGGAGGGCAAAGGGAAGCATGATCCGGAGGAAAGCGCCCATTCCCAGATGGTAGTGGGAATAGAGGTAGAGATTCTGCGGGTTTCCGATGGGGGTGGCCATGCTCCCCAGGTTGGCGGCAATGGTCTGCAGAACGACCACAGGGATCAGCCTGTCCTCGCGGCGGATCATTTTCAGCAGCTCAATGGCGAAGGGGACAAAGGTGATCAGCGCCACGTCATTGGTGATGAACATGCTGGAGAAAAAACACAGGAGGACCAGGAGCATTTCCAGCTGCCGGAGACTGTGTATGCGCATTAGAAGGCTTTCTCCCATCTGGTGGAAAAATCCCATGGCCTGGAGTCCCGCCATGGTGGCCATGAGACAGAATAAAAGCCCCAGGGTGTGAAGGTCCAGGTAACTGATATAGCGGATGCTGGGCGGAACGGCCGCCATGGACAGGATGGCCAGCGTCCAGGCTGCAGTAAGCACCGCGTCCTTTTTTAAAAATGACAAAATTCGTTTCATGATGATCCCTCGATTCCTTTGATTGGGTTCCGGGAGGAAGCCCTTCCGGTCCGGTCCTAGAGTAACACAGGAGGGAGGGGAGCGCAAGAGGACTTTTGGGCAGTGTTTACAGGGGGGTGTCGGGAATAGAGTCAGTTAATAGATTTATTCTGAAAATTCAAATTATATATCGAGAAAAATTTGCCGAAAATAGGATGAGAAGAAAATTTGACATTTCATTTTAAGTGTGCTATACTAATTATCGTAAAAATAAATAAAAAAGAACCGTCTTACATATTAAGAAGGGCTTTTGGTATTTCACCATCAGGTGCTGTATGAAAAGCCCTTCTTTTTATTTGCGCGTGGAATGCGCGCAGAGAAAGGCGGGAAAATCCGGGGCCCTGGAAGGGTAGGTAAGGCAGAAATCTGCGGACGAGCCGCAGGTGCAGCAAAATCAATATCAAACAGGAGGAAGGAAACATGAATACCATTAACGTAACAAAAAGGGATCTTACAGTGAAGGCAAAGAAGCTCAGAAGGAATGGATACGTTCCGGGAAGCGTTTTCGGCGGTATGTTAAAGGAGCCGGTGGCTCTTCAGATCGAAGAGTCTGTGGCCAGACAGCTGGTCCGGGAGCTTCGTGAGGGCAGCCGTCTGAAGCTGAATCTGGATGGAACAGTGATCCCTGTACAGATAAAAGAAAAATCTCTGGACAACTTAAAGCATGAGATCCTGGAGATCAGCTTCCAGGCTCTGGCGGCAGACCAGGCGGTCAACAGCGTGATCGATATTGTGCTGGTGAACGCGGATAAGGTGACGGCGGTCCTGGAGAAGCTGAATATGAAGATTCCGTACTCGGCTCTTCCGGCAGATATGATCGATACGCTGGAAATCGACGTGGACGGTATGCCTGTGGGAACCATTGTGACCGTAGGGGATATTCCGGAGTTAAAGAGTGAGAAGCTGGCGCTTCAGGTCAACAGCGATGAGATCGTATTCCGGATCACCGACGGAAAACGCGGAGGAGGAGCTGCTTCTGAGGCAGAGGAGGCTCCGGCGGCAGAATAATTGCCTGGCTGGTGCTTGGGAATACGGGGGCAGTCCCCTGGCCAGAGGCGGAAGCCGTCTGGAAACTGAATAAGATAAAAGGGCAGCCGCCCGGCAGACTGGAAATCTGGTCTGCCGGGCGGCTTTTTTTGCATATTTTCTCTTTTGGGGTGGATAGGGGGGTGGGGGTTCTGATGACGAGATTGGGTATATAAGCCGCTTTTTTTCACCAGTACCCAAAAATCTTTGTTTTTTCTGGGAAAAATTCAAAAAGTCTTGAGATTTTGGGCATAAAACAAAAAGAGGCATTCCCAATGCCCAAAATCAGACGGAATTTTGGGCATTGGGAGAAAAAAACAGGGATATTGCCCAAAGGGACTCATTTTGGAGGTTTGAAGGGGGGATGGGGAGGAGAGGCAGGAGCTGAATGGGCTGGATATCCACGGACCGGGGGAAGCTGATGGTGAAGTTCTCCTTTCATATTATTGTTATGTTCCATAAAACGCGGTTCCTGGATTTGTGCAGAATGATGAAAAAGTGAGAATTATATACAGATATAAATATTCACCTTGACATATAACTATATATAATGATATAGTATGTTCTAGTGAAAAACATATGAAGAGGAGGAGTTCGCGTGTTTCGGTACATATTAAAGCGATTGCTGTATGCGATCCCGGTTTTTCTGGGAATTACATTTGTGATCTACACACTGATCAACCTGGCGCCGGGCGGTCCGCTTTCGGTTCTTGCGGCTTCGGGTGAAATGTCCCTGAGTGATCTGGAGGCCTTAAAGATTTCCATGGGACTGGATAAACCCATTGTTATCCGGTACTTCATATGGCTGGGAGATCTGCTTCACGGAGATTTTGGCATCTCCTACCGGACTTCCCAGGAAGTCAGTCTGATGATCTCTCAGAGGATCATGCCGTCCCTGATGCTCACGGGTACAGGTATTCTTGCGGCTATGCTGGTGGGAGTCCCCCTGGGTATCATCTCTGCGTATAAGCCGAATTCCGTTTGGGACCACATCAGTACCTTTATTTCGTTCATTGGCGCGTCGGTCCCCAACTTTTTCTTAAGCCTTTTACTGATCTATGTTTTAGCTGTGAAACTGAAATGGTTCCCCACCAGTGGAATGCAGTCCTCCGGTATGAGCGGGAACCTGCTGGACCTTCTGCATCATCTGGCGCTGCCGGCGTTTGTCTGCGGGATCCAGCCCATCGGAAACTATATTAAGCAGACCAGATCCAGCGTACTGGAGGTTTTAAATGAGGAATACATTAAAACGGCCCGTTCCAAGGGACTTACCAATGTGGTCATCGTTTTAAAGCATGCATTCCGGAACGCGCTGATCCCCATTGTGACTACCATCAGCCTTTCGATCCCGTTCCTGATCGGAGGAGCGGTGGTGACTGAGCAGATCTTTGCATGGCCAGGTATCGGAAGCCTGATGATCACGGCCATTACCAGCCGCGATTACCCGGTGATCATGGGTGTGGCAGTTCTGATCTGCGGTGTGGTGCTGGTGGCAAATCTGATCCTGGACCTGATCTATGCGGCCCTGGATCCGCGGATCAAGTTTAAATAGAAGGGGGTGGGAATGTGAAAAAGACCATGAAAGAAATACGGAACAGCCAGGCTATGAAAAAGTTTATCCATAACAAGAAAGCGATGCTGGGCCTGGCTATCGTAACGATCTTAGTTTTAGCAGTGGTGTTCATCCCCCTTTTTGCAGACCTGGACCCATATACCACCGACCGGGCCGCCGGGTTCAATAAGCCCCCGTCTGATGCCCATATCCTGGGAACGGACGATGTGGGCCGGGACCTGTTTGCAAGGCTTTTATATGGAGGTCGCATTTCCCTGTTTGTAGGGATCACCTCCACGATCATCTCCGTACTGATCGGCATTCCCCTGGGACTGATCGCCGGATATTTCCGGGGAACAGCAGAATCCATCATTATGCGTACAGCGGATGCATTCATGTCTTTCCCGTCCATGGTACTGATCCTGGTTCTGGTGGCAGTGTTTGGTCCTTCGATCCTTACGGTAACAGTTGTCATCGGTGTGCTTGGGTGGACGGCCATCGCCAAGCTGATCTATGGAAACGTGCTCTCGATCCGGGAGCGGGAATATATACAGGCAGCCAGGGCTGTGGGAGTCAGCACAAAGAAGATCTTATTTTCTGAGGTTCTTCCCAACGCGATCCCGCCGGTCTGGGCGAATATCTCCTTCCGGGTGGCGGGAGCGATCCTGACCGAGTCATCCTTAAGCTTCCTGGGCATGGGCGTGCAGACACCGCAGGCTTCCTGGGGAAACATTATCTTTGCCGCCCAGAACCTTCTGGTGCTGACTGCCAGACCCTGGGTATGGCTTCCTCCGGGAATCTGCATCATCCTGGTGGTCATCGGCTTTAACTTCATCGGAGAAGGCGTGCGGGACGCACTGGATCCGAAAACAAAGGAATAAATAAAATGATTCAATAAAGTTAAGGAGGAAACAAGATCATGAAGAAAACTACACGAAAACTTTTAAGTCTGGCCATGGCATCAGCTATGGCGGCCAGCCTTCTGACTGGCTGCGGCGGAGGCGGTGCCGGGGAGACGACGGCAGCGGCCGGAGCTGAGAAGACAGAGGCTGGAAAGACAGAAACAGAGGCCGGCTCCACAGAGGCAGCGGCAGACGCCGATTATTCCCAGGATGTGATCACCTACGGTATGACCCAGGCGTGGGATACCATCAATCCCTACGGCTCCTCTTCCGGTTCCATTTACCAGAATCTGGTCTGCGACAAGCTTTATGACCGTCTGGCTTTTATTGAAGAGGCCGGAACCGATGTAACTCCAAGGGGAGCAAAGTCCTGGGAATCCGCAGACGACGGAAAAGCTGCTGTTTTCCATCTGGATGAGAATGCCAAATGGCATGACGGAGAACCGGTTACAGCCAGCGACTGGGTGTTCACTGCACAGCTGATCACCAACCCGAAATTTGATTACGGCTTAAGAAGTGAATTCAATACATGGGCTGGAACGGACGACACAGGAACAGAAGAAAGTGAAAAATCTGTCCAGGTAGAAGCTGTGGATGATTACACCTTAAAGATCAACTTTAAGAGCGTGATCCCGGTGGAGGACTGGCTGATCCTTCACAACAAATATTTCTATGTACTTCCAGAGCATCTTTTAAAGGATATGGCTCCGGAGGAGATCAAGACCAGTGATTTCTGGAAGGCTCCGGTGGGCTCTGGTCCCTGTACCTTCATCTCCGAGCTTTCCGGAAGTGAGCTGCAGCTGGGGTCCTTTGCAGATTACCATATGGGCGCGCCGAAGTTCGGCAAGCTGGTCTTAAAAGTGATCGCTGCCACCAATACGATCACCTCCATTGCAGCAGGCGAGATGGACGGCTTCTACCAGGCTCCCACTGTGGACGATGCCCTGGCAGCCAAGGATATGGGGCTTAATGTAGAGCAGTCTGCAGAGCCGACGACAGTTGCTGTATTCCTGATCAACAACCAGAACGTACCGGATAAGAAGGTACGTCAGGCCATGAGCTATGCCATCGATAAGCAGATGCTGATCGACCAGTCTCTCCAGGGACAGGGCGTTCCGGCAACCACCTGCATCATCCCGGGCTCCCAGTATGAGTTTGGAACCAAATGGGAAAGAAATGTAGATAAGGCCAAAGAGCTCCTGGCAGAGGCTGGATGGGATTCTGGCAAGACTCTGAAAATGGTCGTTACCTCTGCCCGTGAGAGCATGGCTGCTGTGATCCAGCAGAACCTGGCAGAAGCAGGCCTTAACATTGAGGTGCAGACGGTGGAGCTGGCTACCATGTTCTCCGGTCTTCAGGATGGAACCTATGATCTTGGTATCTGCGGCTCCACGGCCATGGACTATCCGCTGTGGATGGCCGGCTACTATGACAACAAAAACGCCACATACTGCCAGATCACAGATACAAAATATGCAGAGATCCAGGATGCCATTGCAGCAGAGCTGGATGAAGCAAAGAGAAAAGAACTGATCAACGACTACCAGGAGCTTCTGTATGATGAAATGCCGCTGGTGATGCTGTACAACGGTTACAGCTTCAGCGTAAAATCCGACCGTTTCCAGGGCTACAATGGATTTGAAGGCGGCGTAAATAACCAGAAGGTATGGGAGTGGTCCGTAGCAAAATAAGGATTTGGAACTATAACGCGGGAGCCGGGGCTTCTCCGGCCCCGCGGGAATATAAGCAGGAGGGATACAAATGGAGGAACGATTGCTGGAAGTCAAAAACTTAAAGGTTTCTTTCAACGTCGGAAAAAAGAAGCTGACAGCAGTGGAAAACGTGGAATTTTCCCTGGATAAGGGAAAGGTCATAGGCATCGTGGGAGAATCCGGATGTGGAAAGAGCGTGACAGCTACGTCGATCCTGCGGCTGGTCCCCCCTGCTGTAAGTATCATTGACGAGGACAGTCAGATCCTTTTTGATGGAGAGGATCTGGTGAAGGCGCCGGAAGCCAGAATGAGAGAGATCCGGGGAAATGAGATCTCCATGATCTTCCAGGAGCCCATGTCTTCCCTGAATCCGGTATACCGGATCGGGGATCAGATGCTGGAGATGATCCGCACCCACAACAAACAGATCTCAAAAAAGGATGCGCTGGACCAGTGTGTGGAGATGCTGAAGAGGGTGGGGATCCCGTCTCCGGAACAGAGGATCAGGGAATTTCCCCATCAGCTTTCGGGAGGGATGCGGCAGCGTGTGATGATCGCCATGGCACTGCTCTGCAACCCCAAGCTGCTGATCGCAGATGAGCCGACGACGGCTCTGGATGTGACGATCCAGGCCCAGATCCTGCGGATCATCAAGACTCTGACGAAAGAATCCAATACCTCTGTGATCCTGATCACCCATGATATGGGCGTGGTAGCAGAGGTGGCAGACCATGTTATGGTCATGTATGCAGGAAAATCTGTGGAATACGGTACGGCAGAGGATATTTTTGACCATCCAAAGCATCCGTATACCATCGGCCTCCTGAATTCCATTCCAAAGCTTGGAAGCGGACAGGAGGAGCATTTATACACCATCGAGGGAACAGTTCCCGGTCTCGATGAGATGCCTGAGGGGTGCCGGTTCTGTACCAGATGCCAGCACGCCACGGAACAGTGCAGGAAAAAAGATCCGGGAATGCGGGAAGTGGACGGCCATATGGTACGCTGCTTCCTGTACGGGAAGGAAGGTGAAAACTGATGGCTGCTCCGTTGCTAGAAATACGAAATGTGAAAAAGTATTACCCGGTAAAAAAGGTGAGGAACGGCGAGGATATCTCCGTGAAGGCGGTGGATCAGATCGATCTGACTGTGAACCAGGGCGAGATCGTAGGCCTGGTGGGAGAGTCTGGATGCGGAAAGTCTACCCTTGGGAAAACCATCCTGAAGCTTCATGATATCACCGGAGGCCAGATTTTATTTCATGGAGAGGACATTACCAATTATACGGAAAAGCAGATGCGTCCTTTGCGTGAAAAGATCCAGATCATCTTCCAGGATCCCTATGCCTCTTTGAATCCGAAAAAGAAGGTCGTTCAGTCGGTGATGACGCCGCTGGACGTATCTGGAAAATATACAAAAGAAGAAAAATTGAAAAAAGTCATCGATATTTTGAATGAGGTGGGGCTCAGTGAGAAATTCCTGGAAAAATATCCCCACGAAATGTCCGGAGGCCAGAGACAGCGCGTGGTGATCGCCAGGGCGCTGATCAATGATCCGGAACTTGTGATCTGCGATGAACCGGTTTCTGCTCTGGATGTTTCCGTCCGTTCCCAGGTGCTGAACCTGCTGAAGGACTTACAGAAGGAGCGGAACCTTACCTATATTTTTATTTCACACGATCTGAGTGTGGTAGAATACCTGTGCGACCGGGTAGCTGTCATGTATCTGGGACGGATCATGGAGCTTGCAGATAAAAAGCAGCTCTATGGAAATCCACTCCACCCCTATACACGAGCTCTCCTCTCCGCGATCCCGGTCCCGGATATTCATGCAAAAAAGGATGAGATCATCCTTCAGGGCGAGGTTCCCAGTCCCTTGAACCCGCCTAAAGGCTGTCTGTTCTCTACCCGGTGCGCTTATGCAACGGAGCGGTGCCATAAAGAAGCGCCGAAGCTTGTGGAGCTTACAGATGAGAATGGAGCAAAGCGAAGTGTTTCCTGTTTCCTGTACCATTGATGGAAGCAGAGGCATGTAGTATAATGGAGGAAAATGGAAAAGAAAGGGGAAAAACCCATGGGTAAGATCATTCTTGTAACCGGCATGCTGGGGAACAACAGCCGCGGGGTGCCGTCATTTATTTTAAATACAGCTTACATGAATGCCATTGTGGCTGCCGGAGGCGTTCCGGTGATGATGGGAAGCACAAAGCTGGCTGCAGAGTACGCGGAAATGGCTGACGGTCTTCTCATTACCGGAGGAGAAAGCGTCCATCCCTCCAGGTTTGGCGATACCTTCAATAACCTGGCTGATGGAGATGCCAATGTGGCCCACAACCTCAAGGCCGGATGCAATGTGATCCGGGATGAGATGGAATTTGCTGCCTTTGAGGAGTTTTTTAAGAGGAAGAAGCCCATTATGGGGATCTGCCGAGGCCACCAGCTGGTCAACGCGGCCCTGGGCGGCCACAATATGCTGAATTTTCCGAGGAAGCATGCAGTGGAGCACTCGGAGGGGATCCAGCATGAGATCGTCGCAGAAGACGGATCGATCTTAAACCGCCTTTATGGTCCAAAGCTTCTGGTCAACAGCTTTCACCGGGACTGCGCAGATGCAGTGGGACCGGATGTAAAGGTGACTGCCAGATCTCTGGATGGGATCATTGAGGCCATTGAACACAAGGCACTTCCTGTTTTCAGCGTCCAGTTCCATCCGGAACGGATGCGGGGAGATGCGCCGAATCCGGCTTTTGGGCCGGACGGCACAGAATTATTTAAATATTTTGTAGATCTTTGTTAGTGGAAAATCACTGACGCATTTTGAGGAGGAAGAAAAATGACAAAAACAGTAAAAGAAATCGTAGCCGAGATCAAGGAGACCCTGGATAAAAAGGGCGGTCTTAAGCATGTTTATTTTGTAGCCTGCGGCGGCTCCAAGGCAGCCATTTTCCCGGGACTTTACCTGCTTCAGAGCGAGGCAAAGACCTTCAGTGCCACCACCTACACCAGCAATGAGTTCGTTCATGCGACTCCCAAGGAGCTGGACGACCGCTGCGTGGCTGTGATCTGTTCCTTAAAGGCGACCGCAGAGACGGTGGAGGCTGTGAAAAAGGCCAACTCCATCGGAGCCATCACCATTGCCATGACCGGAAATATGGATACAGGAATGGCAAAGGTGGGCCAGTATGTGGTTACCTACTCCAATGGAGACGACCAGGTTTACAGCGATTCCAACCAGGCCAACTCCTTACGGATCGGCTTTGAATTGCTGCACCAGTTTGAGGGCTGGGACAAATACGATAAGGCCATGGAGGCATACAAATACATCGATGAGATCGTGGCAGAAGGAAAGGAAAACTGCCTGGCAGCCGCAAAGGAATGGGCAGATAAGGAAAAAGACGAGCCTGTATTCTATGTACTGGCTTCCGGTCCCAACTATGGCGTAGCCTACTCCATGTGCTGCTGTCACTTTATGGAGATGCAGTGGAAGCACGCTGTCTGCCTCCATACCGGCGAATATTTCCATGGTCCCTTCGAGACCACAGATAAGAAGCTTCCGATGATCCTCATTATGAGTGAAGGCCGTACCCGTGCCCTGGATGAAAGATGCCTGAAATTCTTAAATACATATGCAGAGAATTTCATTGTCATTGACTTTAAGGAATTAAACAAGGGCCGTATCGATGCCGACGTGGCAGAGTTCTTCAACCCGGTGGTACTGATCCCCATCGAGCGGTATTATGTGGCACAGATGGCCGAGGTGAGAGGCCATTCCATGGATCACAGAAGATATATGTGGAAGGTTGAGTATTAATGAAAACGAAAGTCATCGGCATTGGGGATAATGTGTGCGATAAATATTATCCTGCAAAGATCATGTATCCCGGCGGCCAGGCCATGAACTTTTCGGTCTATGCAAAGATGCTGGGAGCAGATGCGGCTTATATGGGCGTATTTGGCCGGGATGAGGTGGCGGATCATGTGATCCGGACTCTGGATGAGCTGGGGGTGGACCATTCCCGGTGCCGCCAGTATGACGGGGAAAACGGCTATGCCAAGGTACGCCTGGTGGATGGCGACAGGGAATTTATCATGAGCAACAAGGGCGGCATCGTTAATGAACATCCTTTGGAGCTGACGAAGGAGGACCTGGATTATATCCGGACCTTTAAGCTGATTCATACCAGCTGCAACGGCCATCTGGATGGAGAGCTCCATAAGCTCCGTGAGGCGGGGGTTCCTATTTCCTACGATATGTCCGGCCGGTGGAACCAGGAGTATTATATTGAGACCATCGGGCCCCAGGTGGATATCGCCTTTGCCTCCTGCGGCGACACGCCGGAGGAAGAGATCAAAAAGCTCTGTGAGGCTCTGAAGGCCAGGGGCTGCCGTATGACCGTGGCGACCAGGGGCGGAAAGGGTTCCCTGATCTATGACGGAGAGCAGTATTACACCCAGAAGCCGAAGCTGGTGGATGCGGTGGATACTCTGGGAGCCGGAGATTCCTTTGCCACAGCCTTTCTGCTGGCCATGCTGGAGAAGAAGGATATCCATGCGGCCATGGAAGCGGGAGCAGAGTTTGCGGCAAAGACGTGCCTGGTGAACGGCGCGTTTGGCCACGGCATCGCCTTCCAGGAAGAATAAACGAAAAATCTCATATATGTCTGAACCCGCGGCAGGCCGGATCTCCGGCATTCCTCCTTGTTGCCGCGGGTATTCTTTTTTATTTGACTTGCCATTTTGAATGCTTCATATTAGAATAGGGAAGGTATCACGCGGGAGTACATAGAAAATATGGAACAGGGGGATAAACGTTATGCTGAAACAGGATGCGATCACGCCTTTGTATGTGCAGCTCATGGAAGAGCTGGAAACCAGTATCAGAAACGGCGTCTATAAGCCCGGCGATAAGATCATGACCGAGGCTGAGATGGCCAAAGAATATGGAGTCAGTCTGATCACGGTGCGTAAGGCCGTGGGCTCTTTGATGGAAAAGGGGCTGGTGGTGCGCAAGCAGGGAAAAGGAACGTTTGTCACAAAGCCGAAATATTCAAGAAACATGAAAAAGCTCCAGAGCTTTACGGAAATGTGTGAGCAGATGGGCGTGAAGCCGGGGGCACAGGTCCTGGAGAACCGGCTGATCATGGCGGATAAAAAGGTGGCCGACCGGCTGGGGATCGAGCCGGGCAGCAATGTGGTCTATATTTCCAGACTCCGCCTGGCAGACGGAGAGCCGGTCCAGGTGGAGAAAAGCTATTTCCCTTTGAAATATGCCTTCCTTCTGGAGGAGGATCTGAATAATGGGTCCATGTTCGAGTGCCTGAAGGAAAAGGCCGGAGCAAAGGTTGCCAGCTCGGAAAAGATGATCGAGCTGTGCCGGGCCACGGCGGAAGAGGCAGCTCTGATGGATGTGAAAAAGGGGGATTACCTTCTGTTTGTAAAGAGCACGGCTTATGATGAGAACGGAGAGCCCATGTATGCCGGGATCCAGCTGATCAACGGAGACCGTTTTTCCCTGTATGTATACGAGTCGGGAAAGTAGGGAGCGGATATGAACGTACTGATCGTCGGCGCCAGAGGCGCTGGAAAGACTACCCTGATCCGGCGGGTCCTGGAGTCTCTGGACTGTCCGGTATGGGGATTTGAGACAGAAAAAGAAGGAGATCAGGTCCATATTTATGATGCGGGGGCGGAGCATGTGCCCACAGAGGAGAATCTGGTGGGCCTGTGCGGAGAGACCCGTGGGTTTCCGGTGAAGGAGGGATTTGACCGCTATGCGCCGCGGATCCTGGCTCCCGTAAAGGCTGGCAGCGTTATGATCATGGACGAGCTGGGATATCTGGAGTCCTCTTCAGAGCTTTTTTGCAGGGCTGTTCTGGAGCGCCTTGGGGGGAGGGATCCGGTGATCGCAGCAGTGAAGGACAGGGATACGGCCTTTTTAAGCAGCGTCCGCTCCCATCCTGGCTGCCGGTGTTTTTTCATCACGGAAGAAAACAGGGATGCGCTGTATGAAGAGGTCCTTGATTTTGTAAAAAAACAGTTCCAGACAACTGTTCGGTCATGGGGAGGCCTGGACGGGGAAAAACATTGAAAATATGCTTTTATAAAGCATTTTTCTCTCCGTATCTCCATATGGAGGACACCTGGTGCTTCTTGTCCACGGCAGACGGACAGAAAGAAAGATGTATGGCTGGATGGTTATAGTTTCCAGGGTAAAATGACGAAAAAATCTTGACAAAATGGTCTGGATTGGTATATAATGACGATGTTCATAAGAATACTTTGTTGCACGAGTGGCTCAGTGGTGGAGTATCGCCTTGCCAAGGCGAGGGTCGCGGGTTCGAATCCCGTCTCGTGCTTTTTTAATACATAAAAATAGATACAGACTATGGAAGCACGAGGCGGTCTTGGAACCCGCAGGGCTGACGCCCTGGTCCGAATGCCCTCGCTACGTCCACCGGGTGGACTGCGCTGGGGCAGACCCTCCCGTCTCGTGCTTTTTTAATACATAAAAATAGGCATAGACTACGGAAGCAGGAGATGGTCTTGGAACCCGCAGGGCTGACGCTTCTTTTTTGGCACAATAATAATAGAAATAGCTATTCCAGACTTTTAATGGTATGGAATGGCTTTTTTTGTAATAAGGAGGGCTTTTATGTACTGTTTGACATCGTATGCTTCGCCCATCGGTCTCCTGACCCTGGGGAGCGACGGGAAGCATCTGACGGGGCTGTGGATCCAGGGCCAGAAATATTTTGGCGGAGAGAACGTGGGAGAAATCGGAAAGGAGCAGGGACCGGAGCCTACGGTATTCGGGGATGCCAGGAAATGGCTGGACCGGTATTTTTCCGGACAAAAGCCGTGTCCGGATGAGCTTCCCCTGGCGCCGGAGGGAACGGAATTCCAGAAGCTGATCTGGGGACTTCTCTGTGAGATCCCTTATGGAACGGTCACGACCTATGGAGACCTGGCAAAAAAGGCGGCGGCCCGGATGGGCAGGGATACCATGTCCGGACAGGCCGTAGGCGGAGCCCTGGCCCACAACCCGGTTTCTATTATTATCCCCTGCCACCGTGTGGTAGGATCAGGAGGAAGCCTTACAGGATATGCCGGCGGTCTGGAACGGAAGATCTGGCTGCTGGACCATGAAGGCGTGGACGTTTCCCGGTTTTCGGTTCCGGAGAAGGGGACGGCGCTTTAAGAGGGGGATACCATGGAGTGGAAGGATGGAAAAATAAGGTGCCGGTGGGCCAATCCTGGGAATGAGCGGTATATCCATTATCACGATCATGAGTGGGGCGTTCCGGTCCATGATGACAGGAAGCTGTTTGAGATGCTGGTCCTGGAGGGATTCCAGGCCGGGCTTTCCTGGGAGTGCGTGCTGAATAAACGGGAGGCGTTTTCCCGGGCCTTTGACGGCTTTGATCTGGAAAAGGTCATGGCATATGAGGATGGGAAGCTGGAGGAACTTCAGAATGATCCGGGAATCATAAGAAACCGCTTAAAGATCCGGGCAGCTGTGACCAATGCGGCGGTTTTTTATGAGATCCATCAGGAATATGGGAGCTTTTCGGAATACCTCTGGGGCTGGACCGGAGGCAGGGTGGTCTGTGAGAAGGGAAGGACCAGCTCTCCCCTGTCAGATGCCATATCGGCGGACCTTAAGAAGCGGGGGATGAAGTTTGTGGGCACCACGATCATTTATGCTTATCTCCAGGCGGTGGGAGTGATCTGGGCCCATGAGGACGGATGTTTTATGGAGGTGCGGGCGGAATGAAACGGGAATATTTTCTGACGACAGAACGGCTGGGCTTTTCCTGGTGGACGGGAGAGGACCTGGAGCTGGCAAACGGCCTCTGGGAGGATCCCCAGGTGTGCCGGTATATCTGTGCTGCCGGACAGTTTTCGGACGACGAGGTCCGGAAGAGGCTGGCCCTGGAGATGGAAAATGGGCAGCATCATCATGTCCAGTACTGGCCGGTCTTTGAGCTGGAGACAGGACGGCTGGCCGGATGCTGCGGCTTAAGGCCCCACAGAAGCCGGACCTATGAGCTGGGGATCCATCTGAAGCCGGAATTCTGGGGTCGCGGGATCGCCGCAGAGGCCTGCCGGGCGGTAATCCGGTATGCCTTTGCGGAGCTGGATGCTGAGGGACTTTTTGCAGGCCATCATCCGGAAAACCAGAGATCCAGGAGGCTGCTGGAACGGCTGGGATTCGTATATACGGGAAATGAGTTTTACAGCCCCACAGGACTTTATCATCCTTCCTATGAGAAAAGGAGGGGACGGAGAAGCCTTAAGACCGCGCTGCTCCAGATCCTGCCGGGAAACAGCCTGGAGGAAAATCTGGAAAAAGGCCTTTTCTGGTGCCGGGAGGCAAAGAAGGCCGGAGCCGACCTGGCGCTGTTTCCGGAAATGTGGAGCAGCGGTTATGATATACCGGAAAGCGTGGAGGAGCTGGAGCATAAGGCGGTGGCGGCGGACGGCCCATTCGTCAAAGCCTTTGCCAATGCGGCCCGGGAGCTGTCCATGGCCATCGGGATCACGATCCTGGAACAGTATCCGGAAGGCCCAAGGAACACGCTGCTTTTACTGGACCGCCATGGGGAATGTGTGCTGTCCTATGCGAAGGTCCATACCTGTGATTTCGGGGATGAGTGCCGCCTGACTCCGGGAGAGGGCTTCCATACGGCGGATCTGGATACAGAGGCCGGCGCTGTGCGGGTGGGAGCCATGATCTGCTATGACCGGGAATTTCCGGAGAGCGCCCGGATCCTGATGCTTATGGGGGCGGAGATCGTCCTGGTCCCCAACGCCTGCCCCATGGAGATCAACCGCCTGTCCCAGCTTCGCGGACGGGCCTATGAGAACATGATTGGAATCGCCACCTGCAATTATCCCCAGGGGAAGCCGGACTGCAACGGCCACTCATCAGCGTTTGACGGCGTGGCGTATCTGCCGGGGGAAGAGGGATCGAGAGATATGTGTATCCTGGAAGCCGATGGAGAAGAGGGGCTTTGGCTGGCGGAATTTGATCTGGAGCTTCTGCGGTCATACCGCCGTCAGGAGGTACATGGAAATGCGTACCGCCGCCCGGAGCTGTACGGTCTGCTGACAGGGGATACAGTACGGCCGCCGTTTGTGCGGAAGGATAGGAGGAAACCTGTATTATAATAGAAGAAAGGGAAGGGGAAGACCATGAGAAAACTGGTATTAAGGAATGGAAAGATCTATGTGGAGAGAGGAAGGTTTGCCCAGGCGCTTTATGCGGAGGACGGAGTGATCCAGGCGGTGGGGACGGAGGAAGAGGTCCTTACGGCAGCGGGAAAACGGGATGGTTCCGGGAATGGACTGGATGGAGCAGAGATCATTGACCTGGAGGGCCGCACGGTGATCCCTGGGATCAATGACAGTCATATGCACCTTCTGAACGTGGGCATGGACTTTGCGACGGCACCCATCACGGGAGTGAGCTCCGTGGATGAGATGGTGGAGCGCGTAAAGGAGTTCGTCCGCCAGAATCCGGAAACGGCAAAACAGGGGATCGCAGGAAAGGGCTGGAACCAGGACCTGTTTATTGGGGAAAAGAGGATGCCGGGCCGTTATGATCTGGACCGGATCTCCACAGAGGTGCCAGTGGTGCTCCAGCGGATCTGCGGCCATGTGGCGGCTGCCAACAGTAAGGCCATTGAGCTTCTGGGTCTGGACCAGAAGATGCGCCATGTGGACGGAGGCACCATTGAGACAGATGAAAATGGAATGCCCACGGGGATCTTCACTGAAAATGCCATGGAACTGGTCAATGGTCTGATCCCCAAATATACCCTTGAGGACGATAAGCGCATGTTTTTAAACGCCGCAGAGTATGCGGTGGCCCATGGTATTACCAGCGTCCAGTCCAATGATGTGGGGAACGCTTTTATTTCCCGGGATGATACATTCCGTATGCTTCATGAGATCTATGACGAGGGACTGTGTCCTCTGCGCTACCGGCATCAGGCGTGTATCCAGTCTCTGGAGGAATTCCGGGAATGCGTGGAGAACGGAGAATTTAAGCATGGGGTCTATAAGGACCCGAAGAGGCTGGCTCTGGGACCGTTAAAGCTTTTTAAGGACGGTTCCCTGGGCGGACGGACGGCGGCCATGCGGAAGGAATACCAGGACGACCCGGGAAACCGTGGAGTGGAATGTATCACAAAGGAAGAGATGGACGAGTTCTGCCGTCTGGCGGATGCAGCGGGGATCCAGGTGGTGACCCATGTGATCGGAGACCGGGCCATTGAGGATGTGATCGAAAGCTATGAGAAGGTGCTCCATGACGGGAAGAATCCCCTGCGCCACGCCCTGATCCACTGCCAGATCACAGACAGGGAGATGATGGAGCGGATCGCCGGGGATGATATCCTGATCTGTTACCAGCCGATCTTCCTGGATTATGATATGCATGTGGTGACAGACCGGTGCGGAGAGGAGCTGAGCAGCACCTCCTACGCCTTTGGGACAGCAAAGGAGCTGGGGATCCATGTCTCCTATGGCACGGATTCTCCGGTGGAGGACTGCAATCCGTTCCCGAATCTTTATTCTGCAGTGACCCGCAAGGATCAGAAGGGATGGCCGGAGGGCGGCTTCTTCCCGGAAGAGAGGGTGGATATCGAGGACGCGGTCGACGCTTATACCATTGGTTCCGCCTATAATGAATTTGCAGAAGATTTCAAGGGACGGTTAAAGCCGGGGTACCTGGCGGATATGGCAGTGCTGGATACAGACATTTTCACATGCAGACCGGAGGAGATCCGGACCATCCTTCCGGTGATGACGATCGTTGACGGACAGATCGTATACCGGAAAACAGAAGAGTAGAGGACGGCAGCAGCCAGTAAAAAGTACAAGCGGCATATCTTGTGTTCTGCACAGGATGTGCCGCCTTATCTTGTATATATAAAA
>ERZ834859.1835-NODE-1835-length-20918-cov-4.322005_pt1 | contig 20918 bp, 17 predicted proteins | sample MGYA00519947_ERZ834859 | MGnify/ENA primary metagenome ERZ834859 (study PRJEB31850, sample SAMEA3708763) | human gut metagenome | biome: human gut; feature: human-associated habitat; material: faeces | place: China | collected 2014 ...
CAATGGCGGGGTCAAGGGGCAGAGCCCCTTGCGTTCTCTTGGGGGTGTAAGGGGGATATTCTCTCACGTAAGAGAATATCCCCCTTAACCGCTCCCCTGCGCGGCGCAGGGACACAACCCCGTAGAGGTTTTGCAAAAAATTTCAAAAACCACTTGCAAACTCCCTTTTCCGTGTTATGATGATGACCGAAAAAAAGAACGTGCAGTGCACATGGCAAGAAAGAGTGATCGATTTGTTGGATTTTTTGAAACAGGAGGGGCTGAGTCCCGACCTTTTGGATAGCATTCGTGAATTTAATGCGCAGTATCCGACGCCGCCGGAGCTGCAAAACCGCATCCCGCAGCCGCGGTATCATTATTATGGCAAGGACGTGTGGGAGGCGGCGGTCGCCGCCATTTTGTGCGGGGAGAACCTGCTGCTCGCGGGCAGCAAGGCCACGGGCAAAAACGTACTGGCGGAAAACCTCGCCCAGGTCTTCGCCCGTCCCGCATGGGACGTGTCGTTCCACGTGAACATGGACGCCGCGAGCCTCATCGGCATGGACACGTTCGAGGGCGGCGAGGTCCGCTTCCGCCCCGGCCCCGTGTACCTTTGCGCAAAGCATGGTGGCTTTGGCGTGCTCGACGAGATCAACATGGCAAAAAATGAGGCGCTTGCTGTACTGCACGCGACGCTCGACTTCCGCCGCGCCATCGATGTTCCCGGCTACGAGCGCGTGGAGGTCGATCCCGCCGCGCGCTTCATCGGCACGATGAACTACGGCTATGCCGGCACACGCGAGCTGAACGAAGCGCTCACGTCGCGCTTTGTCGTCATCCAGATGCCGTCCATCGACCAGGACGGTCTTGTGCGGTTGCTTAGCGATGAGTTCCCGACGCTTGAAAAGAAGTATAAGGAGCAGTTCGCCCAGCTGTTCCTCGACCTGCAGAAAAAGTGCGAAAACGCGGAGATCTCCGAAAAGGCGCTCGACCTGCGCGGTCTTCTCGACGCGCTGCGTCTGATCCGCCGCGGCGTGGGCGCGAGCCGCGCGCTTGACATGGGCATCACGAACAAGGCGTTTGACTCCTATGAGCAGAGCCTGATCCGCGACGTCATCGCCGCGCGCATCCCCGCAAAGCTTGACCGCAGCCGTCTGTTCACCGACTGACATGGAAACGTCAAGCTATTCCGCCCAGCAGCGCCGCGCCATCAACCTCGTCTGGACGGCGAGCGGGGACTATCAGTTCGAGCCGCAGTTCTTAGCGCTCAAATCAAACGGTGAGCCGGACTTTTACATGAACTGCGTCATCGGCCTTGTGCACAAGTGGTTCGGCGACAAGATGCCAAAGCGTCTCTTTGCCTACTGGGCGGGCGACGCGCGGCAGAACGTTTTCGACGAGCTGTGCTGGCTGGCGCTCGAGAACGCGGCGTATGAAAAGGAACTGCCCGAGCGCCCTGTGCTCGCCGATCTCCGCCGCACGCACGCGGAGGAGTTTTTCGCGTCGGAATACCAGCTCTCGCGGCAGGAGTGGATGGAGAAAAACCAACTTGTCTACGCCGTGCAGTCCGACCGCTGGAAGACGATCCTCGGGCAAAAGCCGCCCATTCTCGCCCCGTGGGAAAAAGGGCTCGCGCAAGCGCTCGCCTGCCCCGGCACGATGAACGCCGCCGAGCTTGAGATCGCCGTGCGCGCGGCATTTGAAAAGTACCTGCAATTCGATGGCACGGTGCATAAAAAAGGCGGGTTCCAGCTGCACTTTGACGACAAGTGGGCACCGCTTCTCACAAAGCTCCTGCCGACCGAGATCGTCCGCACGGACGATCTGACCATCGGCCGTTCCGCCATGCCCGGGGAAAACGGCATGGTCAAGGTCTCGAACGCGCTGCGCTCGCGTCTGCGCTCCAATGAGCACGAAACGGAGGACCGCGGCTACATCGAGCGCTGCTTCGGCCGCAGCATCTATTCCCCCGACAAGCTCGCGCGCATCGAGCAGCAGCTCTGCACCGGCAACCACCTGGGCTGCCACCTGTGGTTCACAAAGGGCGCGAGCGCGTCGGACCAGCTCATCAGCGCGGACACGCAGCGCCTTTACGAGCAGGCTGAGGATCAGGCCAAGCTGAACCGCGCCGCCTTCGCGCGCGACCTCGATCTGCACCAGAGCGCGCTCGCGCACCTGAGCGAACAAATTCGAAACTGCCTGCTCGTCCACCAGCAGCCCGAGCGCATCCCCGCCCGTCAGGGCTGGCTGGACGGGACCAAGGTCTGGCGCGAACCGGTGCTGCACGACGACCGCGTATTTTTGCGCAGCGACGAGGAGAGCCGTCCCGGCTTTGCCGTCGATCTGATGCTCGACGCCTCGGCCTCGCGCCTGCACTGTCAGGAGGCTATCGCCATTCAGGGATATATCTTAGCCAAAAGCCTCGCCTCCTGCGGCATCCCCGTGCGCGTGACGAGCTTTTGCAGCCTGCGCGGCTACACGGTGCTGCGCATTTTGAAGGATTTTGGCGACAAAAACGGCGAACGAAACGTTTTCAATTACTTCGCCGCGGGCTGGAACCGCGATGGGCTCGCGCTGCGCGGCGCGGGCGAGCTCATCAAGTCCGCACCCGCGGAAAAGCATCTGCTCATCCTGCTGACCGACGCCTCACCCGACGACAGCCACAAAATCCTGCCGAGCGGCAAAGTCCCGCTCAGCCGCGACTACGACGGGCAGATCGGCGTCGATGACACGGCGGAGGAGGTGCGCGCCCTACGCGCGCAGGGCATCCGCGTCGCCGCCGTCTTCATGGGTGAAAACGCGAGCGTTCCCGCCGCGAACGCCATCTATGGCCGCGACCTTGCGCGCATTCGCCGCATCGACCAGCTCGCCGCCACGGCGGGTCGGCTCATTCAGGATGAAATCCGCGAACTCAGCAGCTGACAAAAAGGATCCCGAAAGTTGAACTTTCGGGATTTTTTCATAGATGATGTTGTAGCGGACATTGCAAAGCGGAACGTTGTTATTCCCCCATCTCATCGTCAATGTAAGGAACAGTTCATTACAGCAAATCGGATACTATCTATTCCGATCCTTTCTCTTTTTTGCGGCTACAAACCCAATCAAGAACGCCAGATTCATAAAAAGCACAATGATGCTACCTTCGATTTTACAGCTGCCGCCGGACAGAATCGGATTGCCGTGAATCGTCATATCAAACAAGTGAGGATAATCTTCCGCCAGAGAGACTCCTCCCAGAATGATCGCGCCCACACCGTTCCACAAAAAATGGATCACGATCGGCGCGATCAAGGAACCCGTGTATTCCAAAACCGCCGTCATAAAAAGGCTCATTGTGATGACATTGAGCACAGGAAGGATTCCTGCCTCAAACGCGCCGCCGTGCGCAAATGTAAATAAGCCCGTAGATACGATAATCGCGGCGGCGATGCTACCGTTACTTTTTATCATCTGGTATAAATAGCCGCGAACCAGCATTTCCTGCATAACGGTATTGAGAAAAGCCGCAAGCAGCCACAACCACAGCATAGCGATTTGATTTTTGCCCTCTATCTGTACAACTCCGAGGATAGATAATATCCCCACAGATGCCCCCAGCCAAATCGTCCCTGTTACGCCGCCCAATATGATGTTATAAACAGGCTTCCCGGTCAGATGTAATCGTATCTTTTTCTGATCTGCCAGCCAGAAAATAAGTGTGATCGCAATAACGGACAAAAGCGGGATCAGTTCTGCCCAAAATCTCCAGATTACCGCACTTGCGGTATCCGGTATCGGGATAACCGATACGCATATGGCCCAACCCACAAAAAAGATGATCGTCTTTATTGATACCGATAGAACTTTTTTCATACAATACACTTCCCTGTCCAATTCAAACATCAATGTGTCAACGCAAAAAGCCCGCCGCAATTTGACTAAAATCACGGCGAGACTTATGGTGGAGGCGGCGGGAGTCGAACCCGCGTCCGAAAGCACTTTAACAGGACTTTCTCCGGGCGCAGTCAGGATTTAAACATTCCCTCCGCGCAAGGACACCTGACGGACCTTACGCTTTGGTAGAGTCATAATGCGTGGGCAGGTCAACTCTTTCCCGCCTCACGGACGCCACGTTTACGACGCCTTCCCCGGTCCGTGGCCTCTCCGGTTCAGACGGCCGCCTACTTAGGCAGCGAGAGCAACTTCGTTGTTGTTCTTTAATTTATAAGTTACCCGTTTTATAGAGGTCAGGCGCCTCTGCCCGCTTATCCTGCCTCCACACCCCCGTCGAAACCGGTACGCCCCCGTGTGAGCGGCGCACGACAAGTACGCCGCGAATACGGGAAACCCGTCAGGTATGCGAAAGCAAAAGGAAATGAAATTACATCTTCTCCGGCTCGGGATAGTCAACGCCCTGCGTATCCACGCGGATGGTCTTGATGACCTGTGGCTTTTTCGGCATGTCGTTGTACATGTTGCGGTTCACGCGGGAGATGTCCACAGCGGCCTGCGCATTCTCGGTGATCTTACCAAACGCCGCATACTGACCGTCAAGGTGCGGCGCGTCGGCCACCATGATGAAAAACTGGCTGCCCGCGCTGTCGGGGATCATCGTGCGCGCCATCGAGAGAACGCCCAGCGTGTGCTTAAGATCGTTCTTGAAGCCGTTGACGGAAAATTCACCCTTGATCTCGTAGCCGGGGCCGCCTGTGCCGTTGCCGTCCGGGTCGCCGCCCTGGATCATAAAGCCGGGGATGACGCGGTGGAACACCACGCCGTCGTAAAAACCGGAGTTTGCCAGCGCGATGAAGTTGTTGACGGTGTTGGGCGCGATCTCTGGATAGAGTTCGCCGCTCATCACCGCGCCGCTTTCCATTTCGATGGTCACGATCGGATTTGCCATAATTTCTCTCCTTATCTCCGCGCTTTCATCGCGCGGTCGATCTCGCGCTTGGCGTCACGCTTGGCGGCGTCCTCGCGCTTGTCGTAGTTTTTCTTACCCTTGCACACACCGACTTCGACCTTCACGCGCGCGTCCTTGAAGTAAACGCTCAGCGGGATCAGCGCGTAGCCGTCCTGCTTGACGAGCGCGTAAAGCTTATTGATCTCGCGCTTGTGCAGAAGGAGCTTTTTGGGCCGGTCGGGGTCATGGTTGAAGATATTGCCCTTGTCGTAGGGCGAAATGTGCATCGACAGCACGTTCGCCTCGCCGTTTTTGACGATGACATAGCTGTCTTTCAGGTTGAGCGTGCCGGCGCGGATGGACTTGACCTCCGTGCCCTTGAGCTCGATGCCCGCCTCGTAGCGGTCTTCGACAAAATAGTCGTGGAACGCCTTGCGGTTCTGCGCCGCGATTTTTATCCCCTTTTTCTCCGCCACGGCACATCGCCTCCTTTGCGCTTCCATGATAGTGTAGCATACTTTTTCGCCCAGCACAAGGGCTGTCACAAAAACGTAACAATTCGAAAAAACGCCGCATTCCGCTCTATTCTGCCCATCCACTTTAATTTATAGTAGAATTCCGCCCGCCGCCGTGCTATAATTTTAGTATCTATCCCATGCTTTGGCGGCGATCCGCCGCACTCAGGAGGCAGTTTTATCATGGATCTGACCGAACGCCAGCTTTCCCGCGAGACGATCTACGAGGGAAAAATTCTGCATATCTACCGCGACGACGTGCTCCTGCCCAACGGCAGAACGAGCGTACGCGAAATCGCCGAGCATCCCGGCGGTGTCGCCATCGTCGCTCTTGACGAAAACGACAATGTGCTCACCGTGAAGCAGTACCGCTACGTCTTCTCCCGTGTGCTTGAGGAAATTCCCGCAGGGAAACTGGAGCGTGGCGAGGACCCCGATGAGGCCGCGCTGCGTGAGCTGAAGGAGGAAACGGGCGCAACGCCGAAGCGCATGACGAATCTCGGCAAGCTCCTCGTCTCCCCCGGCTGCTACAGCGAGGTGCTGCACCTTTATCTTGCCGAGGGTCTGACCTTCGGTGAGCAAAATCCTGACGAGGACGAGTTTTTAGAGCTTTACCGCACGCCGTTTTCCGACATGCTCGCACGCGTGATGCGCGGCGAGATCGAAGATGCGAAGACCGTCTGCGGTATCCTCAAGGTCCACGCCCTGCGCACAGCGCAAAAAGAGAGACAGGAGAAAGAAAACTGATGGAACAGAAGAAGACCGTCCTCATTGTCGAGGACGAGAAAAACATCGTCGATATCATCCGCTTCAACCTCCAGCGTACGGGCTATAACACGCTCGAGGCCTACGACGGTGAGGCGGGCCTTGCCATGGCGCGCGAGAAAAAGCCCGACCTCATTCTTCTCGACGTGATGATGCCCAAAATGATGGGCTTTGACGTCTGCCGCGCGCTGCGCGCCGAGGGCGACAACGTGCCCGTCATCATCCTGACCGCGCGCGAAGAGGAGGAGGACAAGATCTTGGGCCTTGAGATCGGCGCGGACGACTACATCACCAAGCCCTTTTCCATGCGCGAGCTGCTCGCGCGCGTCAAAGCGAACATCCGCCGCACAACGATGCTCTCCGCTCCCGCGGCGGAGGACAACGCCATGAGCGCCGGCGGCGGCATCACCATCAACACCGACAGCTTCCAGGTGCGCAAAAACGGCGTGCCCATCGACCTCACACAGCGCGAGTATGAGCTTTTGACGTTCCTCGCCAGCCACCCCGGCAAGGTCTTCTCCCGCGTCGACCTGATGGAGCAGGTCTGGAACTATGGCTACGTCGGCGACGACGCGCGCACGGTGGACGTCACCGTCCGCCGCCTGCGCGAAAAGATCGAGGACAACCCCGCCGCGCCGGCCTACATCCTCACGCGCCGCGGCGTGGGCTATTATTTCTCCGCGCAGGCGTAAGTTGCGCGCACTTTTCCGGGAAAGGAGTCTCCTGCTATGTTCCGCAGCCTGCATATGAAGCTCGTGATGATCATGCTGCTGCTCGTCACCTCGCTGATGGCGGTGGTGGGCGCGTTTTTGATGACCAGCATCACGAACTTCTATATTGACGATTTTTACGAGCAGATGAGCGAAGTGTTCGGCGAGTCCAACGCCGCGTTCGTGAGCTCACTGCACGAAGAGGCCGCGCAGGAGGACGGCGCCGCGCGCCTGCAAACGATGCTCGAGGCCTACTCCGGCACACTGAGCATCGACTCGCGCAACCGCAACTACTATGTTCTCGACGGCCGCAGCGGCGAAGTGCTTGCTTCGAGCAACGAGGACGGCCAGCTGCTTGAGCAGACGGAAAATATCCTTACCGCGCGCAACGGCGAGGTCGGCGACCACAGCGACCTTGCCGCAAGCTATATGGATGTCGCCATCCCGATCTCCGGCGGCGACAACAGCTTCATCATCTACATCCGCGACAGTCGCACCACGGTCTCGTCGCTGAACTCCGAGCTGCTGTTCATCATTCTGCAAGCACTGCTCGTCGGTCTTCTCGTCTCGGTTCTTTTGTCATTCCTGCTCGCCAAGACCATGATCGACCCCATTGAAAAACTGACCGAGGGCGCTGAGCGCATCGCGACCGGCGACTTCGACGAAACGCTTGCTGTCGAATCGACGGACGAGATCGGCGTTCTGACCACCACATTCAACGACATGGCGTCCGTGCTCCACTCCACGCTCGAAGCCGTGGAGAACGAGCGCAACAAGCTCGACACGCTGTTTCTCCACATGAGCGATGGCGTCGTCGCCTACGACGGCAGCGGCAAGCTCATCCACTGCAACCCCGCCGCGTGCGAGCTCTTAGGCCGCACGGCGGACGAGTGCGTGTACAGCGAGCTGTTTGAATCCATCTGCCCGTTTTCCCATGTCATCACCATGCAGCGCAGCGACTATGTCGAGGGCGAGCTCACTGTCGGCGAGCGCAGCGTGGAGCTCTACTTCGCTCCCTTCTCCGATGAGGAGAGCGGCGGCGTTCTCATCGTGCTGCACGATGTGACCGAGCACCGCAAGACCGAGGAGCGCCGCAAGGAATTTGTCGCCAATGTTTCCCACGAGCTGCGCACGCCGCTCACGAATGTCCGCTCCTATGCCGAGACCATCCGCGAGGCGGGCGATGACTTGAGCCGCGAGACGGAAAACGACTTCCTCGATGTCGTCATCAGCGAAACAGACCGCATGACCCACATCGTGCAGGACCTTCTGACGCTCTCGCGCCTTGACTCCGGCCGCAGCGAGATGAATATGGCGCGCTTCCCGTTCTCCGCCGCCATCGACTCCGTGCTCCGCTCGACGGAGCTTGAGGCCCGCCGCCACAAGCACGAGCTCACGCACGACTATACCGAAAACCTCCCGCTCATCATGGGCGATCGCGGCCGCATCGAGCAGGTCATGCTCAACGTCCTCAGCAATGCCGTCAAGTACACGCCCGACGGCGGCCACATCCGTGTCACCGCGGGCAGCGAGGGCGAAACTGTCTGGATGGAGGTCGCGGACGACGGCATCGGCATTCCCGAGGCCGACCGCAGCCGCATTTTCGAGCGCTTCTACCGCGTCGACAAAGCAAGATCGCGCGAATCCGGCGGCACAGGCCTCGGCCTTTCCATCGCGACGGAGATCGTCCAGCGTCACCACGGCTCGCTCACGCTCGTTGACCGCCCCGGCCCCGGCACGACCGTCCGCTTAGAGCTGCCCATCACCCAGCCCATCGGCGGGGAGGATTCCCATGAATAAGAACGCCACGCTCATGAGCCATCTGCAAAACGCCGCGATCGCCGTTTTGACCGTTACCGCCGTGCTGCTTCTGATCCAGACGCCGCTTGTCGGCGACCTTGCGGGCAAGACGCCCTACGAGCTCGCGCAGGACTGGCTCGCGGGCGACACCTCGACCGATACCGCCGTCACCACCGATCTGACCGAGCTCGCGCTCCCCGTGCGCGTGGTGTTCACAAACGAATACGCCCGCTACGGGCTCAGCGCCATCACGACGCTTGACACAGATTTTGAGCTCGCCGGCGCGTTTTTCGGCGAGGCGCTTGGCTCTGCTACCACTTATGAAGCGTGCAGCGGTGAAAAGCTGCTCACCGCACTGCACGCGAGCAGCATCTACCTCGATCTGGAGGCCCCCACGCCGCTCGAAGTGCTCAGCCGCATTCTCGGCGTCAACGACGCGCCGGAGTCCTCGCTCCTGCGCGTCACGCGGCTTGTGCTCTGCCCCGCGGAAAACGGCGCAACGCTCTACTTACAGGACGCCAATCAGGGCTTTTTTGTCAGCCGGACGGAGATAAGCAGCGCGACACTGCGCGAAGCGCTCGCCTCGCTCGATGGCAACGGCACAGATTTTGCGTTCTCGCTCTCCGGCGAGTTCTCTCAGCTCTCGCCCTACACGCTCATTTTCAGCGAACCGCCGCAGCGCTACACGCTCTCGGCAAGCAATGCCCTCACCGATCAGGCGACATTTCTGCGCCTTGCGGAGTTCAACCCCCACACGGAAAGCGGCTACACCGACTCCTCCGGCAGCACCATTATCAAAGAGGTCTACGGCACGCTGCGCCTTGAGCCCGACGGCAGCGTCTTCTATCAGGGCGCGGACGAGGCCGAGGCGGGCTCGATCTACTATGTCTCCGCCGCCTCGACCGGAAAGCCCACGATGCTCGAAGCCGTCGCGGGCGCGCAGCGCCTCGCCTTCACGCTGCTTCGCGACGTAAGCGGCGACGCCGAGCTCTATCTCAGCGAGATTGACAGCAGCAACAAGCGCTTCACCGTGAGCTTTGACTATGCGGTCGGCGGTACGCCGCTGCGCTTTTCCGACGGCAGCCACGCCGCCACGGTCACGATCGAAGACCAGACCATCACGGAATTTTCCCTCCACTGCCGCAGCTATACGCTCAGCGATTCGCCCGCACTGCTGCTGCCCATCCGGCAGGCCGCGGCCATCGCGGACAGCCAATATTTGAGCGCCGAGCTGCACGTCTGCTACGACGAGCACGGCGCGGACACCGTCGGCGTCGGCTGGTTTGCCGACTGATCTTTCCGGAAAGGATGCCCGAACATGAAAACCTCGCGGCTCAAAAATATCGTCATCGTCATTTTGCTGCTTGTCAACGCGTTTCTGCTCTTCCTGCTGCTCAGCCGCCGCGCCGGGGAGCGCGACTCGAACGAGCGCCGCGTCGAGCAACTCTGCACGCTTTTTGAAAAAAACGGCGTCGCCTTTGACCACGCGCTGCTGCCCGATGAGGAAACGCACCTCTCCCTCTCGCTTGAGCGCGACACCGCACGCGAAGAGGCTTTCGCCTCCGCCCTGCTCGGCACTGCCGAGAGCAGCGATTCCGGCGGCGGTGTGAGCCGCTTCACCGGCGAATACGGCTCGTGTTCCATCCGCTCCGGCGGCACGGCCGACGCGCTTCTCTCCCGACCGGTCGACGATCCCGAGAGCTTTAGCAAACAGCTTTTCAAAACGTTTGGCTACACTTTTCTCACCTCCCAGCTCACGGATGGCAGCGGCAGCGTCACGGGCATACGCAGTGAAAAGGGCCGGCTCATCTTTAACGCCTCGCTGACGCTCACGTTTTCTGACAGCTCGCTCACCGGCGTTTCCGGTACCTTTCTGCCCGCGCTCGACGAGGGCCGCCGCACAGACGGCCTCGACGCGGTCGACGCGCTTGTGCATTTTCTGGACTATTGCAGCGCTTCGGGCGTCGTATGTACCGAGGTCCGAGCGCTGGACGAAGGGTATCTTCTCCAGACGTCGTCTGCCTCGCCGCTTCGGCTGCAAGGCGTGTGGCGCATCTCCACGGATGTCAGCAGTTATTATGTGAACTGCAAGACCGGCGAGATCACACGAGAATGAAATTTTTCTTGCAGCATTTCTAATTTCTTACTGTGCAGCATTGCTTTTTCTGTTTTTTTTGGTATACTGTTGATGTATTATGTGAATACCATGAGCAGGCGGTTTTCCCCTGCTGTTTTTACGATAACGAAAAGAAGTCTCACCGTCTCTTATTAAGGAGTTACTATGACGAAATACATCGTGCAGGGCGGTCATCCGCTCTTTGGTGAAGTGCGCATCAGCGGCGCAAAGAACGCCGCGGTCGCCATCATTCCCGCCGCCCTTCTGGTCGACGGCGTCTGCCGCATCGAAAATATTCCCCAGATCTCCGACGTGACCGCGCTGCTCAAAATTTTAGAGCAGCTCGGCGCGAATGTCCGTTTTCTCAACCGCAGCGATGTTGAGATCGACTGCCGCCATATTGCCACTACGCAGGTCTCGCAGGAGCTCGCGCACAAGATCCGCGCCTCCTACTACCTCATCGGCGCGCTGCTCGGCCGCTTCGGCGAAGCCGAGGTCTCGATGCCCGGCGGCTGCAACTTCGGCGGCGTGCGTCCCATCGACCAGCATGTCAAGGGCTTCGCCGCCATGGGCGCCGAGGTGCGCGAGGGCGACTTCATCTGCGCCAAGGCAAGCGGCGACCGCATGAAGGGCGCGAACGTCTACCTCGACGTGGTCTCCGTCGGTGCGACGATGAACATTATGATGGCCGCGGCGCTCGCCGACGGCACCACCGTCATCGAAAACGCTGCCAAGGAGCCCCATATCGTCGACCTTGCCAACTTCTTAAACTCCATGGGCGCGAACATCAAGGGCGCCGGCACCGACACCATCCGCATTTTCGGCGTGGACAAGCTCCACGGCGGCACGTATGCCATTATCCCCGACCAGATCGAGGCGGGCACCTACATGGCGGCTGTCGCCGCCTGCGGCGGACAAGTCCTCGTGCGCGGCATCATCCCCAAGCACATGGACTGCATCACCGCCAAGCTCCAGGAGATGGGCGTGCAGGTCGAGGAGCAGGACGACACGCTGCTCGTGCGCCGCTCGGGCAAGCTTCGCCGCACCAACGTCAAGACGCTGCCCTATCCCGGCTTCCCGACCGATATGCAGCCACAGATCACCGTTGCCCTCTGCCTTGCCGAGGGGACGAGCATGGTCACCGAGGGCGTGTGGGACAACCGTTACCGCTACGTCGGCGAACTGACGCGCATGGGCGCGCAGATCCGCGTCGAGGGCCGCAGCGCCGTCATCGAAGGCGTCGACCACCTGACCGCTGCGAGCGTGCAGGCCTACGATCTCCGCGCGGGCGCCGCCATGGTCATCGCCGCGCTGGCCGCTGAGGGCACGAGCGAGGTCTCGAACGTCCACTATATCGAGCGCGGCTATGAGAATATCATCGGCAAGCTCCGCAACCTCGGCGCGCAGATCGACAGCGTCGAGTGCGACGAGACCGTTGAGACCCGCCAGATCGGCTGATTCAATCAAAAAAGCGCCTTGCCGCGGCAAGGCGCTTTTCTTTTGGAAAGGATATTATGTATACCGATATCTACACCGCTTCCCTGCCGCCGGAGCTCCTCGCCATGGCCGAAACGCCCGTGATGCAGCGGCTTTTGCGCGTCGGCATGCACTGCGGCTGCGAATACACGGCCTATCCCATCTACCGCGACGCCGTTGCGCCGTATTCGCGCTATACGCATTCGCTCGGCACAGCGGCCATCGTCTGGCACTTCACGCATGACTTGAAGCAATCTGTCGCGGGACTACTGCATGACATTGCGACGCCCGCATTCGCCCACGTGGTCGACTTTCTGAACGGTGACCACATGCGGCAGGAATCGACCGAAAGCCGCACACGCATGATGATCGCCTCGTCGCCGGAACTCATGGCGCTGCTCGATAAAAGCGGCCTGACGCTCGACGATGTGGACGACTACCACCGCTATCCCATCGCCGACAACGATTCGCCCCGCCTCTCCGCCGACCGACTCGAATATACGCTCGGCAACGCGCATCTTGTCTTCCACTGTCCAAAAGCAGAGCTGAAACGCATTTTTGACGACATCTTTGTCGGTCAAAATGAGGACAGCGAAGATGAGCTCTGCTTTGCGCACGCGGAGATTGCCGACATCTTTACCCAGCTCTCGCTGCGGCAGTCGGAGTGGTTCGTCTCCGATGAGGATCGCTTCAGCATGCAGGCATTGGCCGATCTCCTGCGTGAGGCACGGCAGCGCAATGTGTTGACGGTGGATGATCTCTACCTCGACGAACCTCATGTCATCGCGCTGCTCCTCTCTGATCCGGTCCTCGCCGCGCGCTGGCAGGATTATCGCCGCATAATCGGTACGCGGTCCGGCGCGCAAAAGCCGGAGGGTACTTACGCCGTCAAGATCGCCGCCAAAAAGCGCAGCATCGACCCACTGGTGCAGACGAGCGACGGCCTTCGGCGCTTCACCACAGTCAATGCGGACTATGCAGCAAAGCTCGCCGCCTTCCGCTCGGATGACTTCGACCGCTGGGTCTGGGCCAAATATGAATAAAGGAAGTGCGAAGCCGCTGGCTTCGCACTTCCTTTGCACTTTCGATAATAGAAAAGCAGCAGGCCTTTGCGGCCTGCTGCTTTTTGAAGTCTTTGGATGACCCTCAGTGGATCAATTAGGCCTCGGTCTCGATGACGACGCCGGAACCAACGGTACGGCCGCCTTCACGGATAGCGAAGCGGAGACCCTTCTCGATAGCGATCGGGGTGATCAGCTCGACCTTCATGTCGACGTTATCGCCGGGCATGCACATCTCGGTGCCCTCGGGCAGGGTGATGACGCCGGTGACGTCGGTGGTACGGAAGTAGAACTGAGGACGATAGTTGTTGAAGAACGGGGTGTGACGGCCGCCCTCGTCCTTGTTCAGGACGTAAACCTGACCAACAAACTTGGTGAGGGGGTGAATGGAACCGGGCTTGGACAGAACCTGGCCGCGCTCGATCTCGTTCTTGGCAACACCACGGAGCAGGGTACCGATGTTATCACCAGCCTCGGCGTAGTCGAGCAGCTTGTGGAACATTTCGATACCGGTGACGACGGTCTTGCGACGCTCGTCGGTCAGACCGATGATCTCGACTTCCTCGCCGAGCTTCAGCTGGCCACGCTCAACACGGCCGGTAGCAACGGTACCACGACCGGAGATCGTGAAGACGTCCTCAACGGGCATCAGGAACGGCTGGTCGGCCTTACGGTCGGGCGTGGGGATCCATGTATCGACAGCGTCCATGAGCTCGTGCATGCACTTGTACTCGGGAGCGTCGAGGTCCTTGGACTCGGAGATCAGGGCGTTCAGAGCGCTGCCGCGGATGATCGGGGTCTCGTCGCCGGGGAAGCTGTAGAAGTCGAGCATCTCGCGGACTTCCATCTCGACGAGCTCGAGCAGCTCTTCATCGTCGACCTGGTCGCACTTGTTCAGGAAAACGAGAACGGAAGGCACGTTGACCTGACGGGCGAGCAGCAGGTGCTCACGAGTCTGGGCCATGGGGCCGTCGGAAGCGGCGATGACCAGGATAGCGCCGTCCATCTGAGCAGCGCCGGTGATCATGTTCTTGATATAGTCGGCGTGGCCCGGGCAGTCGACGTGGGCATAGTGACGACCCTGGATCTCACCATCCTCGCCGGTCTTGTAGTTGTGGCCCTGACGGTCGAAGGTCTGGTACTCAACGTGAGCGGTGTTGATGGTGATACCACGCTCGCGCTCTTCCGGAGCCTTATCGATGGAGCTGTAATCGGTGTAGTCAGCACCGCCCTGGAGGGCGAGGAACTTGGTGATCGCAGCGGTCAGGGTGGTCTTACCATGGTCGATATGACCGATGGTACCAATGTTTACGTGGGGCTTGGTACGCTCGAATTTCTGCTTAGCCATTAGAGTGATCCTCCTATGAATAAATTTCGTTGTTTACCGGTGTCGTTTACATACACCAGTATTTTACCGTAAAACGCGGTATTTTGCAATACCTTTTTATCAGGCGCGGTTCGTGCGCTGGTTGATGATCTTCTCCTGAATGTTCTTCGGGATCTCGATATAATGCGCGGGCTCCATCGTGTACTGGCCGCGGCCCTGCGTGCAGGAGCGGAGGTCAGTCGCGTAGCCGAACATCTCAGCCAGAGGAACGAAAGCGTCGATCTGCTGCGCGCCGCTGCGGGCCTCGAAGCCCTGGATCTGACCACGGCGGGAGTTGAGGTCGCCGATCACGTCGCCCATGTACTCGTCGGGGACGATGACGCAGACCTTCATGATCGGCTCGAGCAGCGTCGGGCCGGCCTTCTGGCAGGCCTCCTTGAAGGCCATGGAGCCGGCGATCTTGAACGCCATTTCAGAGGAGTCGACCTCGTGGTAAGAACCATCGTACAGCGTGACCTTGACATCGACGACCGGGTAACCGGCGAGAACACCGGAGAGCATGGCACCCTGAATACCGGCATCGATCGCGGGAACGTATTCCTTGGGGATCGCGCCGCCGACGAGGGCGTTGACAAACTCGTAACCCTTGCCGGACTCGTTGGGCTCGACATGGATCTTGACGTGACCGTACTGACCCTTACCACCGCTCTGACGGGCGTACTTGGTATCCTGATCGACAGCCTTGGTGATGGTTTCCTTGTAGGCGACCTGAGGAGCGCCGACATTCGCCTCGACCTTGTACTCACGGAGCAGGCGGTCGACGATGATCTCCAGATGGAGCTCGCCCATACCGGCGATGATGGTCTGACCCGTCTCTTCGTCGGTGTAGGTCCTGAAGGTCGGGTCTTCCTCAGCCAGCTTCATCAGCGCGATGCCCATCTTCTCCTGACCGGCCTTGGTCTTGGGCTCGATGGCGACGCGGATCACGGGCTCGGGGAATTCCATGGACTCCAGAATGATCGGAGCCTTTTCATCGCAGAGCGTATCACCGGTGGTGGTGTTCTTGAGGCCGATGACGGCGCAGATGTCGCCGGCGTAGCAGCACTCGATATCCTCGCGGTGGTTGGCGTGCATCTGCAGGATGCGGCCGATGCGCTCTCTCTGATGCTTGGTGGAGTTGAGAACCGCGGTACCGGTATTCAGAATACCGGAGTACACGCGAACGAAGGACAGTCGGCCGACGAACGGGTCGGTCGCGATCTTGAACGCAAGACCGGAGAACGGAGCGTTATCGTCCGCGTGACGGACATCTTCCTCACCGGTATCGGGGTTCACACCGTCGATCGCGGGGATATCCACGGGGGACGGCATGTAGTCGACGATCGCGTCCAGCAGCTTCTGAACGCCCTTGTTCTTGTAAGAGGTACCGCAGGTGACAGGAACCATCTTATTGTCGATGGTGGCCTGACGGATGGTCTTGCGGATGAGGTCCTGAGGAACGGGCTTCTCTTCGAGCGCCAGCTCCATGATCTCGTCGTTCAGGTCGGCGCAAGCGTCAACGAGCTTGGTGCGATACTCCTGAGCGAGCTCGAGCATGTCCTCGGGGATCTCCTCGACGCGCATGTCCTTGCCGAGCTCGTCGTAGTAGATATCAGCGTCCATCTCCACCAGGTCGATGATGCCCTTGAAGGTATCCTCGGCGCCGATGGGAAGCTGGATGGGCACGGCGTTGCACTTGAGACGGTCGTGGATCATGTGCAGAACGTTGTAGAAGTCCGCGCCCATGATGTCCATCTTGTTGACGTAGATCATGCGGGGGACCTTGTACTCGTCTGCCTGACGCCAAACGGTCTCAGACTGAGGCTCCACGCCGCCCTTGGCGCACAGAACGGTCACAGAGCCGTCCAGCACGCGCAGGGAACGCTGGACCTCAACGGTGAAGTCCACGTGGCCCGGAGTATCGATGATGTTGATACGGGTGGAAGGGAACTGATTCTTGGAACCCTTCCAGAAGCAGGTGGTAGCAGCGGAGGTGATGGTGATACCGCGCTCCTGCTCCTGCGCCATCCAGTCCATGGTGGCGGTACCGTCATGGGTCTCACCGATCTTGTAGTTCACGCCGGTGTAGTACAGAATACGCTCGGTCGTGGTGGTCTTACCGGCATCGATGTGCGCCATGATACCGATATTACGGACGTCTTTAAGCGGTGTTTTTCTTGGCATACGATCTTACTCCTTGCCTTACCAACGGAAGTGCGCGAACGCCTTGTTGGCCTCAGCCTGCTTGTGCATCTCTTCACGCTTCTTGACAGACGCGCCGGTGTTGTTGGCGGCATCCATCAGCTCACCGGCCAGACGCTCGGCCATGGTGCGCTCGCTGCGGGCGCGGGAATAGGCCGTCAGCCAGCGCAGGGCCAGGGTCTGACGACGGGCGGGACGAACCTCCATGGGCACCTGATAGTTGGCGCCGCCGACACGGCGAGCCTTGACCTCCAGGCTGGGCATGACGTTCTCCAGCGCCTGCTGGAAAACCTCAACGGGGTCCTTCTCCGTCTTTTCCTTGATCTGGTCGAAGGCAGCGTAAACAACCTTCTGAGCTACGCCCTTCTTGCCGTCCAGCATCACACTGTTGACCAGCTTGGTCACCAGAACGCTGCCGTACATAGGATCGGGCAGAACTTCTCTCTTGGGAACATTACCTCTTCTGGGCACTTTGCTTCCCTCCTTCTTATAGAATAGAAATCATAGGTACTCAGCGGCGGAACATTAGCCGCTGTACGGCCTGCCAAAGAGGTGTCATATATATAAACCTTTTCGGCAAAGCTCAATTCAGTGGCAGAATCTTACTTCTGCTTGGGACGCTTGGCACCGTACTTGGAACGTGCCTGCATACGGCCCTGAACACCCTGAGTATCCAGAGTACCACGGATAATGTGGTAACGGACGCCGGGGAGGTCCTTGACACGGCCGCCGCGGATCATCACGACGGAGTGCTCCTGCAGGGAGTGACCGACGCCGGGGATGTAAGCGGTGACCTCGTAGCCGTTGGTCAGGCGCACACGGGCGATCTTACGAAGCGCGGAGTTGGGCTTCTTGGGGGTCGCGGTTCTCACGGCGGTGCAGACGCCTCTCTTCTGGGGAGAAGGGAGATCGGTGGTCTTGGTCTTCAGAGTGTTCAGACCATACTGCAGGGCGGGAGAAGTGGACTTGTAGGTCACCTGCTCTCTGCCTTTGCGGACCAGCTGGTTAAAAGTAGGCATGGAATAGTTCTCCTTTCTTTGAAAATGCGGCCAATCGAAAACGACAGCCTTTATTTTTTGCGGAACAGTCAGAAACTATTCCGAAAAAACCAAATTAGTTCAAAACCGTTACAACGGCGGCTCCCACCGCGATCCCGCAGGCACGGCCCAGCTGGGCCATGGTGTAGCCTTCCTCCACGGGAAGACTGCCGCAGGCGCTGCGGATAGGTTCCAGAACAAGCTCGTCCGCGTCGCAGGCCAGAAATACCCGCTGGGCCCGTCCATCCCGGATCGCTCTGGCGGACTGTTTCACGCCAATCACCTTTTCCCGGGAAGCAAGCTCTGTCAACACGGGGGCATCCTCCTGAAACGCATGGAAAATTCCGCGGAATATAGTCCGCGCAGTTTGAAATTATAGCATGGACGTTGAAAATCGTCAAGTAGTTTCCAAAAATCCACGAATTTTTTCCAGTTTTTTCAACTTTGCCTTTTGTATCCCCGATTTTTCCGTCATTTTTCCGGAACTCCGGCAATTCTGCTGATAGCAGGTATGAAAACAACGACTGCGAGGCGGCCATCCGGCCGCCTCGCAGATAACATATTATAAGGTATGCCGGGAGATCAGATCTCCTCCAGAGTGGCTTCCTTTTCCTGAACAGTCTCAGCAGGAACCAGCTCCTCGGCAAAAGTACGGTACGCCTGCAGGCCGGTGCCGGCAGGGATCAGCTTACCGATCAGGACATTCTCCTTCAGACCCACCAGGTGGTCCTTCTTGCCCATGATGGCAGCCTCCGTCAGAACCTTGGTGGTCTCCTGGAAGGATGCGGCGGACAGGAAGGAATCGGTGGCCAGAGAGGCCTTGGTGATACCCATCAGCAGCTGCGTGGCCTGTGCCTTCCGCAGAGGCTCGCCCATCTCGTTGGTCTCACCGGCCGCGTTGCGGCGGTCGATCTCCTCGTTGGCGGCCTCGAACTTCAGAACGTTGGTCATGGAGCCGTCCAGCAGCTTGGTATCGCCGGCATCCTCAATGCGCACCTTACGCATCATCTGACGAACGATAACCTCAATGTGCTTATCGTTGATGTCAACGCCCTGCTGACGGTAAACCTTCTGAACTTCCTTGATCTCGTAGTCGTGAACGGCGCGAGGATCGAGGATACGCAGAATGTCATGCGGGTTGAGCGAGCCTTCGTTCAGCTGGAAGCCCTGCGGAATCTCCTGACCGTCGGTTACGCGGATACCGGAGGACGAAGCCAGCTGGTAGGAACGCATATCGCCGGTCTGCGGGTTGACGATGTTGACGGTCTTGACGGTGGTGCGCTTGGACTCCTCGATGGAGACCACGCCGCCGATCTCGGCAAGCGTTGCAGCCTTCTTCGGCTTGCGGGCCTCGAACAGCTCCTCAACTCGCGGAAGACCCTGCGTAATATCCGAACCTGCGACACCGCCGGTATGGAAGGTACGCATGGTCAGCTGGGTACCCGGCTCACCGATGGACTGTGCTGCGATGATGCCGACAGCCTCGCCCTTGCCGACCGGCGTGCCCATTGCCAGGTTGATGCCGTAGCAGTGCGCGCAGACACCCTTGCGGGCACGGCACTCGAGCACGGAGCGGATCTGAACGCGGGTGATGCCTGCGCCGACAACCGCATCGGCGTCAGCCTCGGTCATCATCTTGCTCTTCGGTACGATAACCTCGCCGGTCTCCGGATTTACGATATCGTCAACCGGGAAGCGGCCGAGCAGACGCTCGCGCAGCGGCTCGATGATCTGGTTGCCTTCCTTGATATCCTCTACCCAGATACCCTTGGTTGCGCCGCAGTCGTCCTCGCGGATGATAACGTCCTGAGAAACGTCTACCAGACGGCGGGTCAGGTAACCCGAGTCAGCGGTACGCAGTGCGGTATCGGCCATGCCCTTTCGAGCACCGCGGGCAGCGATGAAGTATTCGAGTACGGTCAGGCCTTCACGGAAGTTGGACTTGATCGGGATTTCGATGGTCTTACCGGAGGCGGATGCCATCAGGCCTCGCATACCGGCCAGCTGACGGATCTGGTTGATAGAACCACGGGCACCGGAATCAGCCATCATGTGAATCGGGTTGTAGCGCTGCTCCTTCATTGGCCTGCAGCTTTGCGGTAACCTTCTTGGTGGTCTCTTCCCACTCGGCTACGGTCAGACGGTAACGCTCCTGATCGGTGATAAAGCCGCGCTTGTACTTGCGGTCGATCTTGGCAACCTTCTTCTCGGACTCGCGGATCATCTCGTCCTTGCCGTCCGGCACGAGCATGTCGGCTACGGCTACGGTCAGCGCACCCTTGGTGGAGTACTTGTAGCCCATCGCCTTGATGGAGTCGAGCACCTCAGCGGTGATATGGAAGCCGTGTACGCGGATACACTTGTCAATGATCTTGCCAAGCTCCTTCTTGCCGCAGGTGAACATGATCTCAAGGTCAAACTTCTTGGACGGATCCGAGCGGTCAACAAAGCCGAGGTCCTGCGGGATGCGCTCGTTGAAGATCAGGCGGCCCGGGGTCGCGTCTACGATAGCGGACTCGGTCTTGCCGTTTACTTCCTTGGACAGACGAACCTTGATCGGCGCGTGAATGCCAACGATACCCTCGTTGTATGCCATCAGCGCCTCGTCCACGTTGCGGAATACCTTGCCGGCACCCGGCTCGGTATCGCGGTCGATGGTCAGATAGTAGGAGCCGAGGACCATATCCTGAGACGGAATGGTAACCGGCTTGCCGTCCTGCGGCTTGAGCAGGTTGTTCGCGGACAGCATCAGCAGACGGGCCTCAGCCTGTGCCTCTGCGGACAGCGGAACGTGAACTGCCATCTGGTCGCCGTCGAAGTCGGCGTTAAATGCGGTACATACCAGCGGATGCAGGCGGATCGCACGGCCTTCTACGAGGACCGGCTCGAACGCCTGAATACCCAGACGGTGCAGGGTCGGTGCACGGTTCAGCATAACCGGATGACCCTTGATGATGCCCTCGAGCACGTCCCATACCTCGGGCTTTGCACGCTCTACCATCTTCTTTG
>ERZ834859.1866-NODE-1866-length-20704-cov-4.038307_pt1 | contig 20704 bp, 15 predicted proteins | sample MGYA00519947_ERZ834859 | MGnify/ENA primary metagenome ERZ834859 (study PRJEB31850, sample SAMEA3708763) | human gut metagenome | biome: human gut; feature: human-associated habitat; material: faeces | place: China | collected 2014 ...
TGACCGTAGTGGCTATCTCAAAACCTCAGCAAGTGAGCCTGTGCAAAAGTTTAGTGAACGGTAGTACCATCTAAAACAGATGTGTTTTTAGTAGAAGCAATCATGGTTCCTTTTACTTTTGTTAAATCTTTTTCGTTTACTGTTGTTGTGGTCGTTGAAGCATCATTATTTGTTTCTTCTATAGGTTGGACAGGATACGAACATCCACTGAGAAAAACAATTGTTGCAGTTAAAATTAATAGTTTTTTTAATTTCATAAAGACCTCCTTTTTTATAAAAATAAAGTTTTAAGTATATTAATAAAAAACAACAAAAAAGACAATAAAAAAGCTCAAATTAATGAGCTTTCACAAAGGAGAATGACAAAATCCTCCCCAAAATTCAATTTTATCGCCATAATCATTAGTTTTTTTAACAGAAATAATTGGGAATGAATCCATTGGGACCATTTCATAAGTTTGTTCTTTTTCACCTTCTAATTGTGGAATAATGTCTAGAATGTTTTGTTTATATAACATTTTGAATCCATCAATACATTTATGTTCTGAATCATAAAAGGAATCTAATCCTAACCAGATAAAGCCATTTTTAATATCTTCAGTGTTTAAGTCACCTACTTGTTCTTTTAATGCTTTTAAGTTGAACGCAAAATCTAATTGATAATCTCCATCGTTAACCTTGTAGTCTGAGGACGATTTAGCTTTAGCTACCTTGATACTGAAGATGTCATTATCATATTGATGAGGTGTCCAATTTTTTTCTAAAGAATGGTCAACTAAAGCTTTTTCTCCAAAATATTTTTTTACGTTTTTTTCTAGGTTTGTTTTTTCTTTCTTTAATTCAGAATAAGAAAGTGTTTCTTTAAAGTGAATGAATCCGACCTTAGTATATGATGAAGGATTATCTGGGAACAATTTCCAGTTTTCTGCGTTTTTCCCTCGTTGTGAAGGAATATCTCCATAATCATTGCAATAAATTTCTACAGCAGAAGGCATTGTTCTTGTTGTATCTTCCATTAATACCCAAGTTTCTTCCGTATAGAACATGTTTGCGACGTGTTTACAATATTCGGTTCCCGTATCTTCAGTTAAAATATCAAAACTGTCATCTCCAGGAATATTTTTGGCTTCTTCAAAGTTTCTTTTTTCAATTGCTTCCACTGAATATTTATCTTCTTTTTTTGAGAAGATAGATGAGATTGTATCTTTAGAATCTGTATCAGATTTATTTGAATTTGATGAGCATCCTGTAGCTGTTACTAATAAAAGCATGATACACATCATAGTTAATAATTTCTTTTTCATAATATTTTAATAAGTGGCTGCTCAATGAGCGAAGATTATTTTTTACACCATCCTTGTTATTTAGCCACACATTTCTGTTCTTCTTATTTAATAATATATCAATTTTTTCTAAAAAAGACAAAAGAGGAGAATAAATTTCCTCCTCTACACTATTACTGTATCACAGAATTTTAAAAAAACAAAAAAATCACTAAAAAAGTTGATAAATTTATTAAAAATTTAGTAAAAATGTTGTTTAGTTTATTTATTATTGAAATTTTCATATAAAAAGATATAATACAAATGAAAAGAGCTATCAAATTGAGATTAGCTCTGAATAAGTTTATTGTTAATTACGGTTAGTAATCACCAACTATTCTGGAGCGGGTGATTACTTCTTTCTTTTCTTCTTCTTTGGTCGTTGTTTATTTAGTTGTTCATTATATGTATAAATATCAAAGGCAAGGCCTATGATTTCAATTAGCATAGTTATGAATTCTATCATAAACACCTCTATAATATAAATGAAATACAATTTTATATTAACAAAGGCTTATAAAACCTCAATTGAGGAAAACTTGCTCCTTTGAGCAAGAGCAATCACCTATCATTTTTGATAACCCTATTAATAGGATAACATGGATAGTTCGTTTTTCAAAATTTTAATAAAAAAATATAGATTTTTTGGAAAAAATTGTTAAAATTTATAAAAAATAAGTGGTTATTCAACCGGAGTTGATTATTATTTTATCATTTGGATGGCATATATCTAAAAAATACGAAAGGAGTATGGACATGTCTATTAATTGTGTCTATATGGACAATAATCAAATTATTTTATCAGCTGATAGCAGAGAAACATTTATCGACGAGAGTTTTAGGGATGATAGACAAAAATTATTTGTAAATGAAAAGTGTCAAATCATTTGGGCGATGACGGGAGTATTGAAATACAACAACATTGATTATGTCCAAGTCGTTAATTCAGTAATGAATATGGAAGAAGCAACTATTGAAGAAAAACTTATTGCTATACAACATATCATGCAATATCCATCAATTCAGTTAAACAAGGAAGAGAAAAAAGATGTATATTTTAATATGTTTATAGGAACAATTTTTAATGGAAATTTTACCACTTATACTTTAGAAGTGTGCAATGGTGAGATTCAACCAAATAAGAATAAGAGATATACAGGTGAACTAGACCCTATAAGTAGTGGAAGTTTAAAAGATTTCACTAAATATGTTGATAAAAAGATTTTAAAAGACGGTTCTGAAGAAGAAAAAGTAAAAGAAATGACAGATGCTATTTATCAAGCTCAAAAAGTTAACACCTATATTGGTGGCGGAGCTTATGTAGGAATATTGCATAGAGATGGCAGTATCAAAACATTTATAAATGGTGAGAAAAAAGAAATTGGTAAATAAAAAGAGCTTACAAGCTCTTTTTTACTATACATATTTTTTATAAAAAAATGCCCGAAAATAGGACAAGAGTGGTAATAATATATTACTTTTATCTTCATGACTGTTTTTTAGGTTTATGACTCTACAAATTTTATACGTTATTGTATTAATTTATTTTATTAGAGCTCTAAGAGCTTAAAAAAATTTTAAACAGTCATGAGAGAAGAAGGTTTATCCTTCTTTTCTCTTCACATTTATATTATATCATAATTAATAATTACAAACAATATAAAAATAAAAAGACCTCTCAAGAGGTCTTTTCTTATTCATTTGTGTATGTCATGTAATAGAATTCTAACATTTTCTTTAAAGATTTTTCAGTAATTTTACCATCTTTAACTTTTACATCTAAACTATCTTTTACATCTTGAAGAGCAGTTTTATCAGCTTTTGATGAATTAAAAGAAAAATCATAAGTTGCTTTATATCCTACTTCGTCAATATTCATATTTAAAGAGACTTCGCTATCTAATTTTTCTCCTAATGTTAAAGAAACTTCAAATCCATTATCATTTATTTTAGATTCATCTTCAGTTTCTTTTTTCCATGAATCTATTTTATCATCAGATAAATATGTCAAGGTTCCATTTTTACTATTTTCAACATCAATTGGTCCTTCACTAGTTACTTTATGAAAAGTTAACGTATGAATTAATCCGTTTTTATCAACAGTATATTCAACAGTAGATTCATTTAAGAATTTGTCTTTTAAATCTTCTGGTACATTCATAGTCCCCTTAACAGTAGTTAAATCTTTAGTATCAACTGTTTCTGAAGTTTCAGTTTTATTACTTTTATTATCTTTTTTAGTAGAATCATTAGAGCCACTAGAACATCCACAAAGCATGACTAAAGCAAGACATGCAGGAATTAATTTTTTTAATTGCATAATTATATGCCTCCTTTTTTTTGTTATCTATATTTAACATGTTTTGTACATAGTTGTCGGATAACTTATGATATAATTATAATGTTTATAATTACCTAATACAATATAATATGAGTATTTTGTTAGTTTTTTTAAATTATTTCAATTAATAATAAATCTTGATTTTTATTTAGAAATAGGCAATAATATATATGAAAGATGAACTACCAGTAAGTGGTTGTTCCAACGAAAGTTTATTCAAAAAGAAATAACCGTGTCATTGGCAAATTGGCGGTTATTTTCTTTTGGTTAATTTTACAACTAAGGAGATTAGTGCAAGGAGCATTATCACAAATTGAAAAAGTAACCATACGCATCTCTAGCAGCCTATTATTTCCCAATTGGGATTACTGTTTGGAGACGCTTTCATTTTTCCTAAAGAAACAGAGAAATGGAACAACCGCCCTACCTATTGGTAGCTCATGATTATCATATCATGAGATTTTTATTTTACAAAGTTTTGCGAAAAAACTTTATTAATTTGACTTTTTTATAGATTAATGAGTATAATATATATGAAAAAGAGCTACCGAGTCGGTGTTGCTCAGTTTGATTTTTTATCTTTTTAAAAAGTAATCAACAGGGCAAAATGGTGATTACTTTTTTATTTTGTTCTTCTTTTTATGTTTTTTATGTTGTTGATTATTTTGATATGTAAATACGTATATTGTAAATACAAATTCTAAAACTTTTAAAATTAAATCTAACATATTAATCATAAAATCACCTCATTCAAATTTAGAATAAGGGATTGAAAAACCTTATTAGGACAAACTAATCCCTAATAGAGCAATCACCTATCAACTCGATAGCATAAATATTTTATCATAGAAAACAATAATTTCAAAAAAATTATTGTTTTTCTTTATTTTTTTAAAAAATATAGTTTTATAAATAGCTTTTCTTTTTATATGCTATAATAAATAAACCAAAAAGAGGTGATTATATGGCAAGAGTTTTTATTACAGGCGACACACATTGTCCGAGTGACATTCATAAATTAAATTCTGAATTTTTTCCACAAGGCAAATCTTTAACAAAAGATGATATTGTTATTATTTGTGGCGATGCCGGCTTCGTTTGGGATGGCAGCAAGAACGATAAATGGTGGATTGATTGGATAAGCAAGAAACCTTGGACAACTGTCTATTGCGATGGGAACCATGAGGGTCATGATTTACTAAATGCCTACCCTGTTATTAATTTTCATGGAGCAAAAGCCCATAAAATAACAGATTCCTTATTCCATATATTAAGAGGAGAAATTCTCGAAATAAATAACAAGAAATATTTCTTTTTTGGTGGAGGATTTTCTCATGATATAGAATATAGAAAAGAGTTTGTAAGTTGGTGGCAAAATGAACTTCCAGTACAATCTGAAATAAATAATGCTATCAATAATCTAAACAAAATTAATAATAAGGTCGATTTTATTATTACACATGATGTCCCAACTCAAATCAATGCGATGCTTGGGTATAATCATCAAGATATGAGCAAATATGATAATAAATATGTAAATTTAGCATCTTTTTTACAAAATATTTATGAAACAGTTACTTTTTCAAAGTGGTTTGCAGGACATTACCATATAAACCAAATGATTGATAGAATCCAAATACTTTATCAGTATATAGCAGAAGTAAAAACCGATGATTTTGAATTTTTAGATACGCCTATTTACAGAATATTAAATCTACATTTTACATTTAATGAAGTCAAAAATATTGCTAAAAAACATTTTTTGTTTATCAATGAATTCTTACAATTAGGAAGAGCAACATTGAATGGACGCACGGTTATTAATTTTTCAGATTTCCTTAAACAATATGAAGACACTCTTTCGTCAGAAGAAAAAGATTTGTTAAGTGACAATTTAAAGAATTTTCTTTTAGCAGACATGAAACGGTTTGGTTATGTTACAAAAATCGTACTCGATATAGATTCCAAACCAAGAAAAAACACCCAAACTGGGTGCTAAAAAATGCTGTATTTCTTATGTACAGAAAATGAATATCATAAAAGTTCACAAAACTCAATAAAACTTCTAAAATATAAAAAAACAGATAGCAACGCCTGTTTCTCCGCTGCGGAGAGTTTAAATATGAACAGAATAAAATAAGTTGCAGGGAACCGATAAGATTCCCTTTTTATTTTTTATAATATATTTTTTATTCTTCATTATTTAAGAAATGTTCAGTTATATATTCATCATCACTTTCTTTATCTTCTTTGGATGGGCCAACTTTTACTAAATCAGCTATGTGATAACATACATTTGGGTCTAATGGGAGACAATCCTTATCAACCAATAATTGGTCGATTTCAGCGCTGCTTGACGAAGCCATCCAATTGCCATTTTCTTTATACGGTTTACTATCAAACACACTAATACTTGATGCATATTTTGAATTTTCATCGTCTCTTGCTATGTACTTCCAATCATCTGCGATAGCTAATAAAAGCATACGGGTTCTAAAATCTATTTGCATATTTTACCTCCTCTTTTGATAATATCAAAAACCCTCAAAAAAAACAACAAAGAGCCCCGAAGAGCTCTTGCTTTTATGCATCATTTTTTATTCAGTTTCATCATCTTCATCAGTATATCCATCATAAATCTTATTGATTTTACCATCGATTTTTCCACAAGTAATATTTAATTCTTTCATGGCATTCATTGCAGTATTTAATGCTTTTTCGGTCTTTTCTCCCCTAACAATCAAACGGGTAGACTCTGTTTTCAAACTAACGATAGCTTTTTCAATCTTCTTAAGATTTTGTGCTCTTTGGAATTCTTTATTGATGTTGACCAAGGTAAATGTCACTCCAATTAAAGTTGTTGGTGAAGTAATTAAAACTTTCTTTTTATAGCTTTCTTCCAATAAATCGGGACATTTTGAACATATGTAGTAATAAATAGCTTCACTTGGAATAAACATAATAGCTTGTTCAACTGTTTCACTGTTTATGTACTTTTTAGAAATATCATTGATATGTTTTTTAATATCTCCTTTAAAAGAAGATACATAAGGGTTCATATTTTCATTTCCTTCATAATTTGAAAGCTTTATATAATTTTCCATAGGAAACTTTGAATCAATAATGAGGACTCTATTGTTTTCTTGAGGTAGATGTAAAGCTACATCTCCAATAGTTCCATTTTTTAAATGATATTGTGCTTCCCACATAGTAGTGTTATCACCACAATAAACGCTCATCAAGTTGTTTAATTGATATTCTCCAAAAGTACCACGATGTTTAGCATTAAGCATGATATCCGTAATTCCTTGAACTTGGTTTTTGATTTCTTCAAGTCCCTTTGAATCGGATGCTTGATTTTCCTTACTTTCATTAAGAAGACGAATCAATAAATCAACATTTTTAATGATATTTTCATTATCTTTACTCGTTGATACCGTTAAATCCTTAATACTATTAACGGTATTATTTACATTATCGACTTTACTCAATGCAACGGCATTATCTTTTTCACTATTTCCTGTTGCATTTAATAAATCATTTAATTTTTCTTCAAACTTTTGTTGTTTCTTCTCATTTGTTTTAAAAATAAGCACAAAGATTATTACCAATGCACAAACAATAAAAATATCTAAGAAGATACCTAGAATATTTAACATAATAATTCTCCTTTCTATCTAATTCTTTTTACTTCTTTAGGTACATTGTTTATTTTTCTTTTTATTTCTTGGTATTTTCTATCCATTGCGGTTTCAAATTCTTCTTCACTAATTTCATCAACACAATCAAAGAAATTACCTCCTCCAAAACAAAAAACATCATCAATATCATAAAAACTATCACCAAAATAAATCTCTAAGCGAGGATACATAGAGTGGAACCCATTTGCTTTTGTTTCAACACTGATTGTGTTTTCAAAGTTATATTCTTCAGTTTCATCAAACTTGAACTTTAGGCATGTTAAATGATTATTGTTTCTCGCATAATTCGAAAGAACTTTGTAGTATTTTTCTTGTTTTTTACTTTTGTAGCATTTACCGACAAATGCCGATAATTTTTTATATTTATCTAATTCTTGTTTGTCGTAATATTCTTGTATTTGTTTATCGAGTTTTTGTCGGAGCTTCTCAGCTTCTTTTATATTGAAATTGTCCATTTTTTTACCTCCTTTATATAAATATACTATATCATGATAAATCTGTATAAACAATGTAACTACTTTTGATAATAAAAAAAGATTTCATAAAGAAATCTATATATTTTCTTTTATCTGTATATCAGCTAAATAAAAAGGTATTTTTGAATTTGTATCATAGAATCTTAATGCTTCATTAAAATATTTGGTCTTGAAACTGTATATTTTATACACCCCTCCCCAGATGATTTTCAAGGTATAAAAAAAGGAGCTTAGGCTCCTTTTAATATCTGTTTTAATTGTTTTGATATATTATAATTTTTTTTTGGAACTTTTATTTTTTTTCCTTTTTCATAGTCATAAAAAGTTTTAATTTTTCTCATATTTTTCCATTTCGCTTTTAAATATATTATAATTTTCACTACTTTTACCATTAATTTTGGATGGTACAGCGAATATAACCTCTTTGAATCTATAATTTTTCAATAATTCTAAAAAAATATCAACTACTTCTTTAGGGTCTTGCTCAAAAACGCCGCATCCAAATGCACCTAGAATTAGAACATCAATTTCTCTTGCTTCTGCTACATCTAAAATAAATCGACATCTACTTTTTAATGCTTTACTATTATCTTCATCGCCCATACCCTTATATTGCTTAGCAGCCCCTTTATTTGGCGCTGCACACGTGATTACATCACAGTAATATAATTTATCCTCTCTAAAAAAAAGCACATCAGGCGTAAATAGAGCTCTATTTATATATAAGTTATTATTTAAGTGCCAAGAATTCCAGTTATAATAGCTACTAAAAGATTTCAATATATTATATAAGATACTTTCATGACATAATGCCTCTTCTTGTGCCATTAAACCATGCAAAAATCCTCCGCCTGGATGTTTATAGCTTGCAAAATTTAATGCACATATTCTTTCGTTATTCTTTCTTTGTTTATTCATTTCAATAATCGCACTTACAGTATCCATATCTAGCAAAGCAATTTTATTTTGTATTGGTTCTACATAGTTCTTATAAACATCTGTTACATTGATTTCCTTATCATCATCAAAATCATTTGTTTCGTCATCAAAAAAAGTTTTTGTATTAACAGAACATTTAATGATTTGATTTGGATATTTTTCTAGTATTTTTTTATTATGTTCTTGGGCAATTTTAGCTCTTTCTTGTCTATCCATCAATTACATTACTTCCTCCTTCAATTTGTTCAATCAATTCTTTGGCAATTTTCTTTAAATCTGTTTCATTTAAATTTTTTGCTTGTAACATAAATTCGCAAATATCTTTATTGCCGGTTTCATCATTATTCATTTCTAATGTATAGATTACATAACTTGTTGTTTCTTCTCCGATTTCTATTTTTCCATAATTATAAAAACCATCATGTTTATTTATATTTACGGTTTCCATATTTTTAAGAGAAATTTCGTGTTTTATCTCAGTATTTTCGGAAGGCTTAATAAATTGGTCACCAACAGCAAGAAAGTTTTTCATTTCAATAAGTAAATCTGTTTCAGAATTATTTTTATTGAAAGAAGGAATACTAACAAAAGCGGTAATATCATTATTATTTATATCTTTTAATTTAAAAATAGATATATCATCATCTTCACTAATTACAATTTCAGAATTTTCTGGGATATTTATATAATAATTGGAAGATTTAATATTACATTCCATAGAATAATCATCAAAATATTGTTGAGTTTCAATTTGTGTTGTTTCAGTTGTTGTTTTTTCAGTTACAACTGGTTTTCCATTTTTAGCGGGTAACGTTGTTGCACATCCACATAAAGATAAAATACATAATGTACTTAATAAAAATTTATTGTTTTTCAAAAAAAAATCACCTCTTTTTGGGATGCTAAAATAACATGAAAAATACAATAAAACAATAAAAAATCTCAAGATTTCTCTTGAGATTGATTTCTATTCTTTTGGGACAAGTGTGATTTGAATTGCATTTATTTTTTTACTTTCTCCTACAGTTCCAGCAACTTCATCATTTTTGCGCCATGCTTCCCAATTATCTGAATTATTTATTTTAACTCGATAATAAATATCATAGTGATTACTTATTTCTCCAGTCAAACGAACTTTCATAGCTTCTATCCTATTAGTAGGCCATCCAGTTCCAGCTCGTTGTCCATTTTTTAGGTATTTATTCGGCCATCCAATATTTGCCATATGAACATTATATTCAATGTCTCCTCCATATACTGTAGCAGGTAAACTAATTTCTAAACCTGTAAATATATTAGAAGAATTTGCTATTGATAACCAACCAGTTAATCCAAATCTAGTTTGATATGTAGTGGCACCTCCGCCACCATCTTTAGAATCCCATCCTTGATATATGACTTCTGGAACATCTAATAAGTTTTTAGTAGAATCAATACTATCTGCTGCTTCGTTTGTTGAAGCAATAACAAAATCATAGGATTGTGTATAATTTAAATATTGATTAAATTGGTCATAAATTTTTATTGTCATTGTATGATTACCGGGACTTAATCCTTTTGGAATCATTCTAGCTTCGTATCCGCTATATTTATTATAATCTGCGCCACCCATATATATGTTAAAAACGTTAATAACATCTTGCCTATATACATTATTTCCTCTTCCATAATATTTTCCATCAATATAGATTTTTACTACTTTTGTATTGGTTGTTTGTGCAAACCAACCATCCATAACTATAGGTGTTTCAGATTTTGAACTATAAATATTAGAATTTTTTTGACTAAAAATATATTTACCTCCTCCAGGTTTTCCACCATAATAATCTTGATTAACATAGTTATATGTTGAAGAAGTTGCGGCGTCTTCAAGGACCCAAAGTCCGTCTGGAGTTGTAGGACATCCATTAGAGTCGAAATATGTACCCCAACTCCAAATGATTACGTTTTGTTTATTAGATGCTCCACTTCCACCGTTTTCTCGACATAAAACATATTTAGGATTTAATTTACTAACAAATGCGTAGTGGTTTTCATAAGTGCTACTTTTCACTATTTTCCATTTTTGTGCATCTGTATAGTTTAAATCATAGGTCCATACGTTTGCTCCATTTGAAACAGTACCACCATTAACATCATAGACTTTATTTGAATTCAATGGTTGGATATATACATATCCGTCACCGGCATCTAAAAATCTAACAAAAGCACCGCTATCAGAGCCATCCTTTGCGGTTTTATCATACATCGCAACATTACAATTTCCACTTCCCCAAAGATTTGTACCAAAATTACTTCCTGTACCAGTTGGACTTGCTACTAATCTATAGACATTTTCATGACCTGTTTTTACAAATTCTTCCCAGTGTGCGTATAAGCTCATACCTCTTTTATATTGATATAAATCTCCATCATTAATTCTAGTTCCACCACTTTTAGCTGTATACCAACCTATAAAGTGATAATCCTTTCTTGTTACGTAAGGCAATTCTCCTACAGATTCTCCAGTTACAAAAGTTGTAGAATAATCTTTAGTAGAATTTGTTTCAGTGAAAGTACCTCCGTTCGCATCGAAGAAAACTAAATTACTACCACTTGTACTATTGCCATTTTCATCACTAGTCATTTCCCACATATAAACTGTATAATAAGGCATTACGTTACTATGAGCTTGACTATTACCAGCATTCTCTGTTTTAAAGCTGTGCGTATGGTCACCTGTACTTGCGATTGACAAATATCCAACAGTAACAAAATCCCCAGGTAAATTACTATTTTTGTCTCGAATCAATTTATCCGCAGAACTACTATAAATAGTTACACCATAACCATTATTTGATGAATAATTATAACCATGTGTATGGCTTCCAGAACTTTCTTGTTGACTTGTCCCTTGATGACTATGTGCAGCAATTTCAGAATTGGTTAATGTATGATTTTTTTCGCCACCATATAAATTAGCTGTTTGGAAATCTGAATCTGAAGAATTGACACCGACAAGCGTTCTTCCTTGCGCAGTTCTTTTCCAAGTCCCTCCATATTTTTTTGCTGGATTTTCATCTGTTTGAGTAAATATAATATCTCCAACTGAATAATTTTTGGTTGTTTTAATGTTATTTAATCTTGTTTCTAAGTTATTGAGTTTTTGTTGAGTAGTACCATTTGGCAATGTATTACTTGTTTTAGTTTTACTAGAAATCTTTTCCCAATAATAACAGGTTACATAAGGTTGTAAATTATTATGAGAATCTCCACCATTGGTTACATCGCCATGATAACCAATAATTGATGAATTTGTATTTATTGTATGCGTATGTCCTCCAGCATAATTAATACTAGGATAAAGTTCTCCTTGAGTGCTTCCAGACGCTGAACGCGCAAACCCTCTTGTATTTTCAGTAGTTCGAATCAAATAGTTTCCGGTCCATGAAATACCTGTTAAGGCAGTATTGATGGAATGACTATGATTACCGGCATCGTTTGTTCTACCGTAATGAACATGATTAGGTAGTGTTTCTTCAGTAATTGTTTCAGTTTTTGTCCCACCAGTACTTTCATTAGTATATTTATTACCAGCTCCAATCAAAACATTTCCTTGCCCTATTTGTTTCCAAGTCCCTCCATAGATATCTCCAGGATTAGTGCTGTTATAAGTAATTTTTATATATCCTTTTTCATAATAATCTTTTGTTTCTAATTTTGATAAAGCAGCATCCCAATTATTAAGCAAATTGTCTACTCTTGAACTTATAGCGGAAACCGGAAGGAGTGAGGCTCCTGCGATTCCCAAGAAAAGACTTGTTACAAGTAATTTCTTTTTTAAATTAATCTTCAAAAATCTCACCTCCTAATCAGCAATTTTTTCCCAATAATATACACCTTGATATGGTTGCATATTATTATGTGGTTTTCCACCACCAGATGAATTCATTACAAAAGAGTGTCCATGATTTCCACCATCTGTTATTCCCATTGTCATTAGTTTGTAATGGCTTCCTGAATGTCTTGTACTAACCCAAGCATGGTCACAAATGCTTACTTCAGCAGCATTTAACGAAGTTTGAACATTATCTAAATTCCAGCTATGGCTATGACTACCATTTGCTGAAGTCGTACCATCATGTTGATGTGAAGGAATTTGAGCTGTCCCTAATGTAACTTCTTCTTGTCCTGCTTGTATACCGGCAGTTGCAAAATCAGCATCGGTTTCGTCAACACCTACAGGAATTCTATCTTCCATTATACGTTTCCAAGTACCACCATAAATGGTAGAAGGGTTAGCACTACTAGTAGTAGCCATAATGTGTCCTATAGGGAATATATTAAATGTTTTACCTTTTGCGGCAATTCTTTCACCTAAGTTACTATAAACAGCATATAAATTATAGTTTCCATTAGGTGTACTAGTTAAATTTAAAACATTTTGTTCATCTTCATATACAACTGTTGAAGCAGCAGAAGAAGTGTCCCATCCAACAAAGTAGTATCCAGGAGAATTACGTCCATGATTTTCTGCTTTATTAATACCTAATGAAGAAGCAGTTGCTAATGAATCTTTGACATCAAAATACATTGTTGAAGAACCAATTTTAACAGTAGCTATAGCGTTTCCATTGTCATTGTAGACTTTTTTATAGTAAATGACATTATAACTATTTCCCGTGGCATTGGCTGTTAATGTTACATTTTTTGCTGGGACAATGAAGCTATAGCCAATATCAGTACTATTGGCAATTGCACTCGTATCACTAGAACTCCATGATGTAAATTTATATCCATCAGCAGGTGACGCTGAAACATTAATTTTTTTACCATAGTATTCAGTAATTGTTTCCCTTGGTAATACTGTAGCAATACCACGGCCTTTTACTAATGAGATTGTATATTTGTTTCTTGAATAATACATATTAATGATTCGCGAACCATCAGCATTAATCGTTGTGTTAGTACCAGTTAAAACAGTTCCATCTTCTAATACAGCTTTAGAATAACTCATACCTGTAATATCAGTATTGTATTTAGCAATTGATACAGTAGAATTCGCAGTTCCAGTATATGTTGCTGTTGAATATTTAGTATATGTAGAACCATCTGTATTCATTGTATATCTATTTACTACGTAAGAAATATCTGTTCTAGGCGTCCATTGTGCGTATAAGGTTATATTTTTTGTATACTTCCAAGTCCATGATTTTCCTGATTCATATACACCATTACTTGCTAAGCTCCAAGCTGTACCAGTTCCATCAGCTTTTTCATTCCATCCATTGAATGTATATCCTGTTTTAGAAAAAGCATTTTGTTTTGTTTTAAAAGCTGAATCATAAGTAGCTGTATCATTACTCATACTTCCTGTACCACCATTTGCATTATAAGAAACTGTATATTTATTAGCGGTCCAACTAGCAGTAAGATTTCTATTAGCAGTATCATAATTAAAGATTGAACCTGCGGTAGCAACATTTGTTCCACTTGTTGCATTAAACATTTGAGAGTATGCAACTTGCCATGTTACATAAGCATTATTTGAACCAGAGACATACACATGCCCGAAGGTAGAGAAGCCTCCACTACTTCCAGATGTGACTTTATAAATATAAGTTGCCCAATCACCAGTACCGGCTCTACTTGTTAACCAAGTTGAAGACCCACCAGTTCCAATAGCATTTCTTGCATCATTAATTTTATATCCAACTGGAATTTTAGCAACAATTACATGGTAATAAGTTTGACTTGGTTTTGAATAAGTTGATTGAACAAATCCGCCAGCTGCTGGCGAAGCAGTTCCATTTGTTGTTATTTGAATAATATTTTTGTTACTTCCTCTATTGCTAGAAGCTGAAGATGCAACTTTAGTTAAATTAACTGTACCATTTCCTTGATTATTATAAATACTCATATTGTTCATAGAACTTGCGAATTGGTCATCTCCATATAAAGGCGTACCATATCTACTAATAGATGCACTTCCAGACCATCCTGCAAATGTATATCCTGTTCTTGTAGGAACCGGTAAAGCACGTGTAGTTCCATAATTTTGAGTGAATGATTGAGTTGATGTTCCATCTCCCCAAGTACCACCATTAGGATTTACGCTTAATGAATATTGATTAACTTTCCATTGAGCATAGAAAGTAATAACATCACCATTTTTAGTTGTTGCATTTTTACTTACTTCTCCATTTGCAAATTTATATTTAGTATATCCAGATGGGACGTTGTCATCTGTATGCCAATTCCAATCATTTTGATAATACCATTCAGTTTTTCCATTATTTACTCTTGAAGCATACCAACCATTAAAACTATATCCTGTTCTAGTAAAGGCATTAAGTCTTGTAGCTACATTCCCATTAAAAGTATGAACAGTATCAGCCATAGTTCCTGTAGCATCATTGCAATTTGCATCATATTTGATAGTAAATGTATTTGCTTTTGACATAGCAGTTAAATTAACATCTCCAGCAGGCATTTTAAATACATATGGATTGTCTTCACTATCTTCAATCAATGCATTGCCAGATAACCAATGAGAAAATTGATAACCATCTTTAGCAGTAGCAGAAACAGAAACATCCGCTTCATAATACGCTGTAAAAGAATTTGTAACTGTTTTAATTCCATTACCTTTAGCTAAACCTACAGTATATTTATTTCTTGAATAATAGAAATTGATAACTCTATCTCCGTTAGGTTTTACTGTAGTACCTGTAACAGAAGAAGGTTCTTCGGTATCATTATTATCTAATAGTACTTTTTCATAAGTAAATCCTGTAATATTACGTTTTATAGCTGAAAATGGAATAGTTGAATCAGTTTCTCCTGTTAAATCATCTGTTGCATATAAATAATATCCAAGACCATTAATATTCATAACATAATGATTTACAGTATATTTTGTAGCTTTATTTGTTGACCATTTAGCTTTTAATGTATGATTTGCGGCAATATTTACAATCGAATTAGCTGTAACAAGAGTATTTTCATAATACCATCCCACAAATGAATATCCATTTTTTATTGGTGTTGCTAATTCTCCGTAAGGTTTATTATATGTAACAACTTTGCTTTCTGGAGTAACTGTACCACCATTAGCATCATAAGTAACAGTATATTCATTTGCTTGCCATACAGCATATAGATTTATTGTTGCACCATCAGTACTAGATAAATTTTTTACTAACTGTCCATTGTTGTAAACAACTGTAGATGCGGCTTGTTTTTCATCCCATCCAATAAATGTATAGGCATCTTTACTTAATTTTAATTCATCTCTTGTAGTTAAGGATTGTTCAACATCATAAGTATGTTTACTAGTTCCTACAAGTTTTCCTTCATTATAATAATTAATATTATAAGTAATAGCTTCCCATTTTGCATAAACAGTAGAATCGCTAGGAGTTGTATAAATAGTAGTTGTTGTAACTTGTGTATCCCAATTTTTATTTGTATACCATCCTTTGAAGATATACCCAGTTCTTGTAGGCGTTGGCATTGCTCCAACAGCACTATCGTAAGTAACGCTTTTGCTAGTAATTGATGTTTTACCACCATTAGCATCAAAGGTTAATTTATATCCTTTTGCCATCCAAATAGCATACAAATTGACATGGCCATCTTTCTCATTAGTTAAATTTTTTACTTCATCGCCATTAACGAAATCAGCTTTTGTTGATTCTCTAGATTTTGACCAACCGAATAAATAATATCCAGGCTTACTAATTCCTAAATCAACATCTGATAACAATTTTTTGGGGGCATCGTAAACACATTCACTTGTGCCTATTTCTTTACCACGGTCAAAATAATGAATTGTATATTTATTTTCTGACCATTGTGCTTTAAATGTTGAATCTTTTGTAATCTTAACAGTATCTGTGTTTTTGATTAATTTACCATCTAAATACCATCCTTGGAAATAATATCCATCTTTTTTGGCACTTGGCAAATCAGAATATGTTGAATCATAACGCACTTTGATAGTTGATGGAGTAACTGTTCCTCCATTAGCATCTAAAGTAATAGTATATTCGTCTGCTTCAAAGACCATGTATAAATTAACTATGCCATTTTCAACATTTGTTAAGTTTAGAATTTCTTGTCCATCACTATAAACAAGACTTCCATTTACAGATGTGGCCCATCCAATTGGATGATATCCAACTTTGTCATAAGTAAAATTATTACATTTTGTTAAGTTTGATATTGTATCGTAAGTATGTTTAGAACTTCCAATTAAAGCATATTTAAAGAAATAATTGACAGTATATTCATTAGCTTCCCAAATAGCATACAAATTATATACGCCATTTGTTGTAAGATTTTTAACATCTTGTCCATCTGTATAGATAACATCTCCGTTTTCGGTAATAGACCAGCCTTTGAAATGATATCCAGTTTTAGACATATCTAATTCTTTAGCAGTTTTTAATTTGAATGCTTTATCATAAACGACATTGCTTGTTCCAACTAAATTTCCTCTATCATAGTAGTTTACCTTATAAGTATTAGCAGACATCACTGCGTACAAGTTAACTACGCCATTTTCTTTATCAGTTAAATTTGTTACAGATTGCTCATCTAATAATAAATCTCCAGATAAATCTTCTTTTTTAGACCATCCACTGAAGTAATATCCTGTTTTATTGACATGTAAATCATCAGATGAAGTCAAATTACTAGGAGTATCATAAACATGGTGACTTGTTCCCATTAAGTTTCCTTCAAAATAATAATTGACAGTGTATTCATTAGCTTCCCAAACAGCATAAAGATTTACACTTGAATTATTTCCATTGCTTAAATTTTTAATGATTTGTCCATCTGTAAAACTAACTGTATTATTACCGGCTAACTTGCTCCATCCTTTGAAATGATATCCTTTTTTAGAACCATTCAAAGTGGAAATCAAAGTTAAAGCTTTTTCTTGGTCATAAACATGAGTAGAAGACCCTAGTTTAGTATTTCCGTTGAAATAATTAACGGTATATTTATTTGCAATCCATTGAGCAATTACATTAGAATCAGATGTTATTTTTACCGTATCAGATTTTTTGATTTCTGTTCCATTACTCAATTTCCATCCATTAAATGTATAACCTGTTTTGGTTGGTACTGGTAATTCTCCATATAAATCATCATAAGTAACTTCTTTTGTATCTGGTTTTACTGTTCCGCCATCTGCATCAAAAGTTAATTTATATTTATTTGGAGTCCATTGTGCGTAAACAGTTTGAGTTGTGTAATTAAAATCTGTAATTAATTCTCCGCCTTTTGCAGCGGAAAACCATCCAGTAAATGTATAACCAACTTTATCTGTATTTGGAATATTTACCATTGTTCCTTGAGGAGCTTTTTCAACAAATTTTTTATCTCCTACAATAAAAGTAATTGTGTAATAACAAATGTCCCAATGAGCATATAAAGTTACGTCGGAATCAATATCATAAATTGAGTCTGCGGTATATTGAGTTCCGCCATTTGGTTCTGTATACCATCCAACAAAGTCATAATATTGGCGAACAGGTGTTGGCATAGTACCAATTTTACTGTCAAATTTAACTATTTTAGTTTCATCGGCAGTATTTTTACCACCATTTGCATCAAATGTAATAGTATATTCATTTGCTTCCCAATCAGCTTTTAATTCAACTGTTCCATTTAAACCTGTAGTTAAATTTTTAACAGCAACATCTTTTTTGTATATGATATCTTTATCATCTTTCCAACCAGTAAAAGAATATCCTCTTTTTGAAATATTGAAGTCTTTATCTGTTTTTAACATCATATCTTGACTATATACAGCATCTTGTGTCCCTAAATAATCAGTTCCATTATAATATGAAATGAAATATGTATTTGGAGTCCATTGTGCATATATTGTATGATTATGGTTGATTTTGACTATTGTAGCTTCTTGAATTTGAGTACCATTAATAGGTTTGGTGAACCATCCAGCAAATTGGTATCCTGGTCTTGTTGGTAATGGTAAACTACCGTATTCTTCATTAGTAGAAACAATTTTAGATACAGGGATACCATCTGTTTTTTCTCCGCCATTTAAATCAAATGTAACTTTTACGTTATATTTAATATTATCTCCAATGTTATAGTCATCATCTTCTTCTGAGTATGTACTACCACCAATGTTTCCTTTAACAACTCTCCAATTTGTTGCTACTGTAGTTTCTGATTTAATATTTGAACCCTTTGCACTAGGTACAGATAATCCAACGACTAGTGTAGCTGCCAATAAAATTAACAGCCAAGTAATCCCTTGTTTTAAACTGAAACTCATCAAAACACCTCCAATAAAAATTAATATATGAAAGGCATTTAGTCGTTCTTTCTAGGTTTTTTTGTTTTATAAAATCCTAGTTTTTTTATTGTTTTTTCGCCATAAAAAAATAAGTGCATTTTTGTGGCGACATTATACAATAAATGGTTGATAAAAGAAATACAAAAACCCCTCCAAAAATCCAAAAAAAATCCTCTCTCATACATTTATTGTACTTATTGCATAGAAATCCTTTAATAATTCTCATTAAAACCCTTAGAAAAGTATTTTTTGTTTCTTTGGAGCTTTAATTTTGTTATTTGGATGCTTATTCTTTTGAGATTCAATCTTTGAGGTTTTAGGTTTGCAGAAATTTACTAGGTCTTTAGAGGCTTATCAAGGTTTTGAATGTTTTGTTGAAAAATATTCAAAACACAAAGAAGAAACAAAAAATAAAAAAAGAGATTAATGCAAAACCCAAAGAAAAAACTATAAAAATATGGAAAAAAAAGGATGGTTGCAAAGAAGGATAGAAGCCGATGAAGAGGCAAATAAAAAAAGCAAAAAAGACGTATTTCTACGTCTTTAGGTATTTATTTGGATTTTCTTCGAAGTGAAAAATGTTTTTAACGTTATCATTCAACGTTTTATCATAATCTTCAATCAGCTTTCTACAATTATATTTTTTCAATGTCCCAATTTGAGAATTTACCTTACAAAATTAGAAAGTCGCAGCAAGGCGGACATTACAATAGGCTTTTAAAGAAGCAGAATAATCTGTATTATTTAATGTTGCATAGCCATAATTAAAATTATACATTAAAATTTGAGACGAATTTTTTAATGATGATGTTAAATAATATTGGTTAAGTCCTCTAAAGCCTCCGTCCCATCTATCACTAAATGAGCGAAAACCAAGGTTTTTCTTAAAAACTACCCATTCTTTTGATGAAGGTAAAAACCAACCATCTTTTTCTTTTTTTTGAATTACATTCCAAACATCTTTATGATTTTCATCCTGATTTTGTTTTCCGTAAGTTAAGCTGTTCCATCTTTGTATCATAGCCGATGTATTTTTTTGTCCACTCCCAAACTCTTGATTTGCAACTTCTTTATAATCATTAACTCCATTGGTTGCTCCTGCATACCAAGTATATTCATTGGAATCAATGTTTGTTAAAGCCATAACATAGAATCGGTCGTTTCCATTTCCAATTGAAGATAATACCTCTTGTTCACCATTAAGAATGCCAGGGAATGAATCTTGCTTTATATAGTAATCTTTGCAAGAATCTATTTTGGGAATAGTATATGTTGAGCCATATACGTCAAAGGTAGTTCCACTTCCACCAATCATCAAATCTGCAAAAATAATGCCATCAACAGTACCATCGCCGTCAATATCTGCATATTTTCCAACTTGACTTTCGGTTTTTGATACTAGTGGCTCACCATTAGGTCCAGAAGTAGGGTTGTTACTACCTCCACCACTGCCTCCGCTTTCAGAGCCACCACTTCCATTCAATTCTTTGATTGTATTCCAAAGTTCATCGTTCTTATTTTTAATTTTATCATCATCGCCGTTTATCATGATGATACTTGTTGCAATGACAGCAACAGCACATACAAGTACAACGACTACTTTCATT
>ERZ834859.1890-NODE-1890-length-20460-cov-5.023083_pt1 | contig 20460 bp, 18 predicted proteins | sample MGYA00519947_ERZ834859 | MGnify/ENA primary metagenome ERZ834859 (study PRJEB31850, sample SAMEA3708763) | human gut metagenome | biome: human gut; feature: human-associated habitat; material: faeces | place: China | collected 2014 ...
AGAGCTGCACGCGCTGCGCAATGTAAGTGCGGTGTACATGGCTTCGCCATGAATCCCTACGTTTCGACACATCCAGCAACCGCGCCTTACTATCGTGAGGCGCGTGTGACGTTTGCTCGGCGGCAGACTGCGTGCCGAATGCGGCTTTGCTGCGCTCGCCGCATTGTAGGGACTGGCGGTAGACGGGAATTAGGCTGCACTTCTACAAGACTGGCAGAGCGACAGCGAAGATAGGAGCAAATCAAATCGTATAGCAATGCTAACGCGGCAAAGCCGCGCGCAGGCAGCTGCATTCCGGAGGCACAAAGATTGTTCAAGCTCCAAACTGCCAATCTAAACCTTTCTCTTGGGGGATCTAAAGGGGGCCATTCTCTTTTGTGAAAGAGAATGGCCCCCTTTTGTGCCGCGGCGCGCACGCCGCTCTCCCCTCCCGCATAGTGCGGGAGAATATCAATCCCTTTGATAAATCGCCAGCCCAAACGCCAGTTTGACACTAAGCTCCTGAGCCTGCTCAGCTTTTTGCTGATCCTTGGCCCCCGTCTTATAATAGTACGGCGTCATGCGGAACAAAGATAGAATATCCTCATTACAGGATAAATGAATGATATCGCGCACTTCGCGCGTTTCGACGAGCGTGAAGCCCTCGGTCGTAAGCGGCGTGGGCGGGTTGTCGCGCGGCGTGTCGTAGATGAGCGCTTTGAGCTCCCACAGATGCTCGCGCAGGGGATAGGCGCGCAGAAGATAGCCGCCCGGCTTCAGCACGCGCGCAAATTCCTCCGGCACGAAAGGGGAGAAGATATTGAGCACCTCGTCGACGCTGCCGTCTTCGACCGGCAGGTGCGCGCACGAGGCGACACAGAGCGTGAAGTCCGGCGAGCGCTTCGATGCGTACTGGAGCGCGGTCTTCGAAATGTCGACGCCTAAAAGCTCGCCGTGCTTGCCCGCTTTTTCGATGGCGCGCAGAACGGCAAGAGAATAAATCCCCTCGCCGCAGCCTGCGTCGAGGACCGTCGCCTCTGGCGGCGTGAACTCCGCCGCGGCGTCCGCAACGGCGGCGATGAAGCGGTCGTAATAGCCCTTGTCCAAAAAGTCGCGGCGGGCGCGTACCATGAGCTTGTCATCCCCGTGGTGGCCCTGCGAGGAGTTGAGCAAGAGGTTGACGTATCCGCTCTTGGCGATGTCAAAGCTGTGGTTTTTCGGGCAGAGATAGGCCCCCGCGCGTTTTTCAAGCGCCCCAGCGCAGACGGGGCAGCGCAAATTGACCATCAGAACAGCCCCACCTGCTGCGGCACCTCGCTCCGGCCGAGCGAGCGGAGCTGCTGCTGGTTTTCCTCGGCCAGCGCGTCGGCGATGGCGATCTTGCGGACGATATTTTTCATCGTCTCGTCAAAGAGCGTCCCGTCGCGGTAGTCCGCGGGGAAGATGAAGTCCACGCGCCCCTTGGCGAGCAGGTCCTCCACGCCCGCGCGGTTGCTGTCCTGATACACGGCCACCGCCTGCCCGCCGTAGGCGCGCATCATCTTCATGCACGGCACGTCGGAAAGGCCGTCGCCGATGTAGATCATGTTCGTGAACGGGATGCGCTTGGAGTCGTCGGGCATCGAAGCGTTGAGCTCCTTGTCCTTCGCGACGTCGAGTATTCCCTTGTTGATGCGGTAGACAAACTGGGTCTTGTTTGTGAAGTTGACGTCGAGCTTCGGCCACGAAGCAAGGCCCTCTTCGTTGTAGAAAAACTCACAGGCGTAAATTTCCTTAAATTCGTGGCTCACGCCGCTGCCCTCGATGATCTCGCGCAGGCCGGAGGAGAGCACGTAGTGCTCGATCTCCACGCCCAGCGTTTCGCCGAAGGCGTTGATGCGCGAGAACCAGTCCTGCACGCCGGGGAACAGCTCGATCGCATGCCCGCAGGAGACGAGGTAGTCGCGGTCCAGGCGGATGCCCTTTTTGCGGCACTCCTCGATCATCGTGTACATGTAGGCGAGCAGGCCGTCCATGCGGTTCTCAAAGCCGAAGGAATTCGCGATGCTCCAGAACTCGCCGGGCGTGTAGCCGAGCGAGGGGATGAACGTATAGTCCTGCATGTCGGTCGTGCAGAGGGTCTTGTCAAAGTCGTAGAGAAAGGCGATGATGGGCTTTTTGTTCATGTCGTCTCCTTTTCGCCGCGCTGCGGCCGAAGAAAAAATAAAAGGGCGGTCTGAAACCGGCCCCTCTGTGGAGCCGGCCAAAACCGCCCTTTTGCTGTTACTCTTCTCCGTGATAGTTGCGGCCGAACTTGAGGTCATCCAGACGGATGGCATGGCTGGCCGTTTCCACAAACGGGCTGTCGTCCGGCTCGAGCGGCTCTTCCTTGGGCTCCTCAGCCTTCGGCGCGCTCTGCTCCTCTGCCGGAGCGGTCTCCTGCGCCTTTTCGGGCGCGGCCTCCTCCGCCGCGGGGCGGAAGGACGCGAGGATCGTTTCCTCGATGGCGTTCACATCGGCCTCGGTCTTCTGCTCGGTCTTTTCGCCGCCCGCGATCTCCTCGGGCGTTAGGTCGGGCACGCGCTCGATGAGCGCAAGCTGCGCCTGCGCAAGCTCGCGCGTCTTCTGCAAAAATTCCGCCGTCGCGGCCTTGGCCGCGTTCAATCGGCGCTGCTCGAGCTCGACATCGCTCTGCAGCGCGCCGATCTTGGCGCGGGCTTCGTCCTCCGCGCCGGCGAGCATGGCCTTTTTCTTCTCCTCGGCCTCTTCGACCATGGTGTTGGCCATGCGCTGGGCGGTCAGGAGGGCGGCGCGCATGGAATCCTCCGTCGCGCGGTACTCCTCCACCTTGTCGACCAGCACCTTGAGCTTGGCCTTGAGGGCGGCGTTTTCTTTATAGAGCGAGGTATAATCGTCGGTCAGCTCGTCGAGAAACTCGTCGACCATCGCCATATTATATCCGCCGAAGGCCGCTTTGCTGAAAGCGCGGCCGGAAACTTCCTGCGGTGTCAGCATGCTATCCCACTCTCCGTTTCTTTACAGGTAGAGGCCGTTATTTTCCAGCTCGTCGATCAGATCGCCCATGATATCCACATGATAGGGCGTGATGATGTACGTGTTGGCCGCGACCTTTTTGATCTTGCCCTCGCCCGCGTAGGCCACGCCGGAGAGGAAGTCGATCAGTCTTCTTGCAATGTCCTTGTTCGTGGACTCAAGGTTGATGACCACCGTGCGCTTTTCCTTCAGATGGTCGGCGATCTCGCTCGCGTTTTCAAAGCGCTCGGGTTTGACGAGCACTACCTTGAGCTGCGTGGTCGCGTTGATGTTCACGACCTTGTTGCGGCGGTCCTCCGCCTTGCGCTCGGCGCTGCGGCGGTCGGCAAAGGCGCCCGTGTCGCCGCGGTCTCTCAGATCGGGGAAATCATCTTCATATTCCTCGTCCTCATCCTCGTAGGGGTGAGCCCACTTTTTCAGATCATCCAAAATACCCATGGTATCAAGACCTCCTCGATCAAATCGTATAATTGCGGGCGCCGAAGATCGCCGTGCCGACGCGCACCATCGTCGCGCCTGCGCGCACCGCGTCCTCGTAGTCTCCGCTCATGCCCATTGACAGTATATCAAGTGTATTATCATACAACTTGGCATTGATGTCAACAAAAAGTGCATGAACTTTTTCAAAGTAGGGCAGGCTGCCGTGCTCGCCCTCGGCGACCGGCGGGATGCACATGAGGCCGCGCACGCGGACATTTGCGCACTTTTTGGCCTCTTCCGCCGCCTGCTCCAGGCTCTCGGGCGCAAAGCCGCTCTTGGCCTCCTCGCCGCCGATATTCACCTCAAGCAGGATATCCTGCACGATGCCCAGCTTCTCGGCCTGCTTGTCGATGGCAGAGAGCAGCTCGAGCGAGCCGACCGATTCGATCATCGCGACCTTGCCAACGACATTTTTCACCTTGTTGCGCTGGAGGTGGCCGATAAAGTGCAGGGGCGCGCCGTCATAGGCGTGCTCGGCGAGCTTTTTCGTCATCTCCTGCTCGCGGTTCTCGCCCAGCACGTCGATGCCCGCGGCGATGGCCTGACGGCAGGCGTCCGCGTCGTTCATCTTGCTCGCGCCAACGAGGGTAATTTCGCTTACATTGCGGCCCGCCTCTTTGGCGGCCGCGGCAATGTTTGCGCGCACGCGCGCGATGTTTTCAGCAATGCTCATTTCTAATCTACGACCTTTCCGTTATATAGCTCCCCTGCCGAAACGATGACCTCATCGTTCGGGCGCAGGGTGTAAAGGGACTTTTGGCTCTCCGTCGCGGCTTCGATCGTGCCGGGCTCCACCAGACAGTAGTCGCTGCCCTGATAGACGATGCTCACAGGCTTGAAGTACGCCACGCGCCCGACGAGGCAGTAAACGCCTGACACGCCGTTTTCATCCACGCGCAGCGCGTTTTTCGGCACGCGCAGGCCGTCGTATGCGCTGATGATGAGCTCGGCGTTCTGCTCGCGCAGCAGCGTCATGTAGGATAAGTACCGCGTGCTCTTGAGCACGATCAGGCATTTGCCGTTCTCCGCGGCGCTGATGCGCGTGAGCGTGACGGGCAGGTCAAAGTCGACGCCCGACGCCATGCGGAGCGTCAGCCTGCTGTTCTCCTTCAGGGACGCGGCGTCCTTCTCGTTCACGTTCGCGGCGAAGTACCACGCGCTGCCCTGAATGAGCTTGCCCACCGTGGTCGAAACGCTCTGCGGCGCGGCGGACGAAAGCTGCGAGGGCGTCATCGTCTCAAGGACCTCCGGCGTCAGCACGCTCTCGTACCCGTCGGCCACGGCGCTGTAAGTCCCCGACACGGGCGCTGTGATGCGCGTCGTGCCGCCGCTCGCCGCGCCCGAGAGCGCGGTGATCTGCGCGTTCAGCTCGTCGAGCTTCGCCGTTAAGTCATCGCTGCCGTTGTAGGCGTATTCGCGCTTCAAGACCGTCGTTTTGAGCTGGGGGATCAGCGTGTCGAGCGAGCTGTACGCGCCCGACTCGTAGGCCGCGCGCACGGAGATGATCTGCTCGCGGATGTCGGTATCCAGACGCAGCGCGGTGGCCGCGTCGCTCGAGGCGCTCTTGGCGTACTCAAGCTGCTCTTTCTGCGCGCGCAGTGTCTCGAGCTGCTGCGTGGCGTTCAGCGCGTCGGCCGAGCGGTAGACGGAGGCGATGGTGTCGCCCTGGCCCACGCGCTCGCCCTCGGCGTGTTTGAGCTCGATGAGCGTTTCATTGCAGTCCACGACCTGCTCGTCGCGCACCACGCAGCCCCGCAGGGCAATGGACCGCTCGCTGTGATAGCGGTAGACGAGCGTCGTCGTCTCGGGGCTGACAAAGTAGTTGTAGCCCTGCACGGCGAAATACCCGATGACCGCCAAAAGGAGCAGGACCGTGATGATCTTTGTGGAAACGGATGTAGATTTCATGGCACACTCCCGGATCAGGCGTGCTTACTCCTCGCTTTCCTCCGCGCCTTTGAGGTCGATGGCCGCGATGGGCACGATCGTTGAGATCGCGTGCTTGTAGAGCATCTGCTGCTTGCCGTCGCTCTCCAAGATGACGACAAAGCTGTCAAAGCCCGTGATGACGCCGCGCATCTGGAAGCCGTTGACGAGAAATACCGTCACGCTCGTGCGATTGCGGCGCGCAGAGAGGAGAAATAGGTCCTGAAGGTTTGCGATTTTTTTCATGGCTTTTCTTTCCTTTCTTTTTTGCGGACGGCTTGTCCGCGTTAAAGTCAGGATACGCCATAGGTATGGAGAATTTCTGTCGAAAAAGCGAGGCAATCGGGGAGAATCCTCGTTTTTTTCCAATAAAACCAGTGGATGCTGGGGTCGCGCCGCAGCCACGTGAGCTGGCGCTTGGCATACTGGCGGGAGCGGAGCTTGATCTCGTCGATGGCCTCCTCGCGCGCGGCCTCGCCGTCCAAGTAGGCAAGCGTCTCCTTATACCCGATGGCCTGCATGGCCGTCACGTCGCAGGGAAGTCCGGAATCGAGCAGCGCTCTGACCTCGTCGAAAAGCCCCGCCTCGACCATTTTGTCGACGCGGAGGTCGATGGCGCGCTTCATGTCGTCCCGATCCTCATAGGCAAGACCGATGCGCACGGAATCGTAGCGCGGGGGGATGAGTTTCGTCTCCGCGTTGTGCTGTGCCATGGTCTTGCCGGTCTCGTAGTAGACCTCGAGCGCGCGGAGGATGCGCTTTTTGTCGTTCAAATGGAGATTTCCGGCGGTCTCGGGGTCGATGCGTCGGAGCTCGGCGAACATCGCCTCGCCGCCCTCCTTGTCCCAGCGGGATTCCAACTCCGCGCGGTATCTGCCGTCCTTGTCACCGCCGGCGAAGCCGTGACCGGCGAGCAGGGCATTGAGGTAAAGCCCCGTGCCGCCGACGATGACGGGCTGCTTCCCGCGCGAGAGGATATCGTCGACGCACTTCGCCGCGTCGTCCGCATAGCGGGCAACGGAGTAGTTTTCCCGCGGGTCGGCGACGCCGACCATGTGATGCGGAATGCCCTGCATCTCCTCCGCCGTCGGCGCGGCGGTACCGATGAGCATGCCGCGGTAGATCTGCATCGAGTCGCAGGAGACGACCTCGCCGCCGAGCATTTTCGCAAGCTCGACACCGAGCCACGTTTTGCCGCAGCCCGTCGGGCCGACGACGCATACGAGTTTCATCTTCTCCCTCCTGCGCTCACGCGCGCTTGAACATTTTTTCGAGCTCGTACTTCGTGAGCTTGGCTTTCACGGGCCGTCCGTGCGGGCAGAACTGCACCTCGCCGCTCTGCACCTTGTCGACGAGCACGCGCAGCTCGCTTAAATCGCTCTTCCATCCACCCTTGATGGCCGCCTTGCAGGCCATCGTGTGCAGCAGCGCGTCGCGCGCGGCGGCGGGGTCGACGGTGTGGGCGGTGACGAGCTTGTCGGCAAGCTCTTCGAGCGCGGGGATGGCGTCGCCGCTGTCGATATCTGCGGGGATGGCGCGCAGGATCAGGCTCCCGCCGCCGAACTCCTCGCACTCAAAGCCGAATTCGCGCAAAAGCTCCAAATTCGCCGCAAGCGCGCTGTACTCCTCGGCGGCGAACTCCGCCACGAGGGGAGCGAGCAGGGCCTGGCACATCAGTGGCTCCTGGTTGGCCTTCATGCGGTCGAAATTCACGCGCTCGTGCGCGGCGTGCTTGTCGATGAGCCAGACGTTTTTATCCTCGTCCTCGCAGACGATGTAGGTGTCGAGCACCTCGCCCGCGATGCGCCACGGCGCGGCGGACGGGGGAACGAACGTCGTCTGCTCGATCTCGGGCTCTTCCTGCTTCGCAGGGGCAAACACGGGGACGGCGGGCGCTTCCGGCTCGGACTCTGCCGCAGTCTCCGCCGCCGGTCCGATGATCGGGCCGGTCACGACGGGGCGGGTGTCTTCCTCCGGCATCGGCAGCGTGACGACCTCGTCGTCATGGTTTTCCACAGAATGGACAGACTTTTCCACAGGCTGTGACTGCTGTGCTGACAGTACTGGCGCGGACGCGGGTGTTTCATGGCGCACATAGTCGGAAAGCGCCGCCTTGCCGCCGCTCTGCGTGTCGATGGCGGGCACTCTCGTCTGCCACTGCGGGGCGGGCGCGGGCTTCACCGGCGCGCTCTGCGGCGCGGATACGGGACGCGCACCGGCAGGTGTATAGGCGGGCTTTTCCGCCGTCTTCCGGCTCTCGCGGTACTGCTGCGAGGTCATGTTGGCGAAGAAATCGCCGCGCGGATTCTGTACTTGAGACGCGGGCTTCGGCTGGGGGCGCTCGGCCTCCTCGCGCTTGTCGAGCGCGGACATGACCGCGTGGTAAACGAGATCAAACACGCGCTTTTCGCCCACGAACTTCACGATGGTCTTGGCAGGGTGGACGTTCACATCCACCATGTCGCGCGGCAGCTCGACGAGCAGCACGCAGCCGGGGAACTTGCCCTTCATCATGCGGTTGGAGTACGCTTCTTCGAGCGCGGCGGTGAGAAGCTGGGATTTGACGAGCCGCCCGTTGACGAAAAACGTCTGCATGCCGCGCGTGCCGCGCGAGGCGATGGGCGAGGTCACAAAGCCCGTGACGCCCATGTCGCCGTCCGCGCCCTTGACCTCAAGGAGCGAGAGCGTGAACTCACGCCCGAGAGAGGCGTAAATGGCGGAGCGCAGCGCGCCGTCGCCGGGGGTCAAAAGCGTCTGCGTGCCGTCCTTGATGAGCTTGAACGACACCTCCGGATGCGAGAGCGCAAGGTGGCCGACAAGGCCCGCGATGGCCGTGGCCTCCGCGCTGTCGCGCTTCATAAACTTTAAGCGCGCAGGCGTGTTGTAGAAGAGGTCGCGCACGATGATGCTCGTCCCCTCGGGGCAGCCCGCGTCCTCGACCGTGCCGGGGACGCCGCCCTCTAAGTGGAGCTTTGCTCCGCTGAGCGCGCCGCGCTCGCGCGAGAAAATGTCGAGCCGAGAAACGGAAGAGATCGCCGCGAGCGCCTCGCCGCGAAAGCCCAGCGTGCCGATGGCAGCCAAATCCTCCGCCGTGCGCAGCTTGCTCGTCGCGTGGCGCAGAAAAGCCGTCGGCAGCTCGCTTGGCGCGATGCCGCAGCCGTCATCGCTGACGCGAAGATAGGTCATGCCGCCGTTTTTCATCTCCACCGTCACGCTCTGCGCGCCGGCGTCAATGGCATTTTCCAGCAGCTCCTTGACAACGCTCGCAGGGCGCTCGACCACCTCGCCCGCGGCGATGAGGTCGGCGACATGCGGCGATAATTGCTGAATATGGGGCATTGATTTCCTCCTTTTAGGAAGCGATAGTGAAAAGGGAAAGGGCATTGACGAGCATGTGGAGCAGGATCGACGTCCACAGCGTGCCCGAATGCTCATACGCCCAGGCAAACACAAGGCCGGGCACAAGGTATTGCAGCATCAAAATGAGATAGCCTAAGTCCCAGTTGGACACCGCCGCCGTCCACACGTGTAAAAACGCGAACAGCGCGCAGGAGAGGATATAGGCGAATATTCTGCTCTTTTCTTTGAGACACCCGAACACGAGGCCGCGGAAGAGCACCTCCTCCACAAACGGCGCGAGCAGCACGACGATCAGCGCCGTCATGCGCGGGGCGGAGGCCACCTGCGCGGCGATGGTCATGTCGTTCAGGTTCGTGCGGCTGTTAAAAAGCACGTTGCACACGCGGAACAAAAGCTCGTTCGCGCCGTAGAAAACGAGAAGGCCCAGCAGCATCGTCGAAAGCGAGCGGTTCAGGTTGTCTAAAAACCGGCCCGATGTGTGCGCCAGATACGAGTGGAAGAGCAGCACCGTGACGGCGAAGAGCGTGTAGTAATAGAGCACATTGCGCAGGGAATCGTTGATGGTGGTGTCGAGCACGACCTCCAGAAGGTCGAATATTCTTGTTGCCAAAAGCGGCATCACCAGAAGATAAACAAGGAAGAAGATCGTTCCGGCGACGCGCTCGGTGCGGTTCATGCCGCCGGAGGCGGTTTTCTTTTTTGCCATGGGGAGACCTCTTTTCCGGGGAAATTACGAGAGCTTCTGCTTGAGCTCGTAGAGGAGCTGCATCGCCTCGATGGGGGACATCGTGTCCGGCTGGGCGCGGCGGATGGCCGCGAGCACCTCAGCCTCGCCGATCGCGTCGAGACTGACCTGCTCGGTCTCCTCGCGCGGCTTTGCCTGATACGCGCCGCCCTGCTCGAGCTCTTTTAAGATGACGTTCGCGCGCTTGACGACCTCGTTCGGCAGGCCCGCTAACTTTGCGACCTCGATGCCGTAGCTGCGGTCGGCGCCGCCGGGGACGATCTTGCGCAGGAAGATGAGCTCGTCGCCGCGCTTTTTGATGGAAATGCTGTAATTCTTTACGCCGGGAAGAATGCCCTCAAGCTCCGTGAGCTCGTGGTAGTGCGTGGCGAACAGCGTCTTGGCACCTAAGCGTTTCGGGTCGGCGCAGAATTCGAGCACCGCGCGCGCGATGCTCATGCCGTCGAACGTCGACGTGCCGCGGCCGATCTCGTCGAGAATGAGCAGGGAGCGAGGCGTCGCCTGATGCAGGATCTCGCTCACCTCGGTCATCTCGACCATGAAGGTCGACTGACCGCCGGCTAAGTCGTCGCTCGCGCCGATACGCGTGAAGATGCGGTCGACCACGCCGATGCGCGCGCTCTTGGCGGGCACGAACGAGCCGATCTGCGCCATGAGCGTGATGAGCGCGACCTGACGCATGTAGGTCGACTTACCGGCCATGTTGGGGCCGGTGATGATGGCGGCGCGGTCCTCGCGCTCGCCCATATAGGTGTCGTTCGGGACGAAGAGCGCGTCCTTGAGCACGCGCTCGACGACGGGGTGGCGGCCGTCGTGAATTTCGATGACGCCGCTGTCGTCCACGCTCGGACGGCAATAGTTGTTGTTCACCGCGACGGACGCGAGCGAGCAGAGCGTGTCGAGCTCGGCGATGAGCCCCGCCGCGCGCTGGATGCGCACGCTCTCGGCGGTGACGGATTCGCGCAGGGCGGTGAAAATTTCAAATTCGAGCGCCTTGTCGCGATCTCCCGCGGTCAGAATCTCCTGCTCAAGGTTTTTGAGTTCCTCGGTGATGTAGCGCTCGCCGTTCACGAGCGTCTGCTTGCGGATGTACGTGTCGGGGACGAGGTCCTTGAACGAATTCGAGACCTCGATATAGTAGCCGAAGACCTTGTTGTAGCCGATCTTCAGCGTGCGGATGCCGGTCTTTTCCTTCTCGCGCGTCTCGATGTCGGCGAGAAGCCCCTTGCCGCCCGACAAAATCTCGTGCAGGCGGTCGACCTCGGCATTGAAGCCCTTGCGGATGAAGCCGCCCTCGCGCACGGAAAACGGCGGCTCGTCGATGAGCGTGTCGCGGATGCTCTGCGCCACGTCGGTGAGCGTGTCGAGCTCGTTGTCTAACTCATGCAGCCTGCCCGTCGTGAACGCCGTAAGCTGGGCTTTGACCTCCGTGATGCGCTCGATGGAGTTGCGCAGCGACGCAAAGTCGCGCCCGCCCGCCGTGCCGTAGGCAATGCGGCCGATGAGACGCTCCATGTCGCTGATGCCGGAGAGCGATAGAATCAGCTCTTCGCGCGCGACGGTGTTCTTCGTCAGCGCCTCGACCGCGCCAAGGCGGCGCTCGATGGCCGCAACATCGCGCAGCGGGCGCGTCAGCCACGCGCGCAGATTGCGCGCGCCCATGGCGGTCTTCGTCTTGTCGAGCACCCAGAGGAGGCTCCCGCGCTTTTCCTTGGCGCGGATGGTCTCGGTCAGCTCCAGATTGCGCCGCGCGGAGAGGTCAAGCTCCATGAAGCGGCCCTGCTCGTAGTATTCTAAGTCCTTGATGTAGGAAAGATCGGTCTTCTGCGTCTCGTGCAGATACGAGAGCAGCGCGCCCAGCGCGAGCGACGCGGCCGGGTTGTTGCGCGGAAGGCTTGCAAAGCGCTCCTCGCCAAACTGCGCGCGGATGGCTTTTTCGCACGCTTTGAGCTCAAAGCGGTTCTCGCCGCGCTCGACCGCGCAGGACAGCTTATCGCGAAGGTATTCGACCAGCTCACCGTTGTCGTAAGCACCCGCGCTCAGCACCGCCTCGGCGGGGGAGAAACGGGATAACTCGTTATACAGGTGCTCTGCGCGGTCGTCGCCCGAAAAAGCGGTCACGTGCGTGTGGCCGGTCGTCATGTCGCAGAAGGCCGCGCCGGCGTTCTGCCCGTCCAAAAAGATGCCGCAGAGGAAGTTGCCGCGCCGGTCGTCGAGGCATGCGCTGTCGATGACCGTGCCGGGCGTGATGACGCGGATGATATCGCGCTTGACAAGGCCCTTGGCGAGCGCAGGGTCCTCGGTCTGCTCGCAGATGGCGACCTTGTAGCCCTTGGCGATCAGGCGCGCGATGTAGGCGTCGCTCGAATGATAGGGAATGCCGCACATCGGCGTCTGATCCTCCGCCGCCTTGCCGCGGTCGCGGGTCGTCAGCGTCAAATCGAGCTCGCGCGAGGCGAGCTGAGCATCCTCGTTGAACATCTCGTAGAAGTCGCCCAAGCGGAAAAAGAGGATCGAATCCTTATTCTGTTCCTTGATCTCCAAATACTGCTTCATCATCGGCGTGATCTCGGCCATGATTCGTCCTCGCTTTCTTTCTCTCTAAAATCTAAAATTTACACGGTAAAGTCGGAGCCCGCGGGCATTTCGCCGAGGCGGTCGCCGAGCTTACGTTTCAATCTTTCATAGGCTTCCTTGCCCGTGCAGTGGCCCGTGAAGTAGTGCGCGACCTTGTCGCCGCGCAGCTTTTCGCCCACGGCGTCGACCAGCTCGTCCGGCTCGCTCTTGCCGAGCGAGGGGTTATAGAGGTGGAAGCCCGCAAACACCGCGTCGGGCGCTCTGCCGAGCACGTCCTCGGCGCTTTTCAGGATATTCACGATGCCGCAGTGCGCGCAGCCCGCGAACAGCGCGGTCTTGCCGTTTTCCGTGACCAATAGATCCTGCTCGTGGCGGAACGTGTCGCGCGGATAGTCCTCACCGATCTTCTCGCGCAGCGTGTCGTTCGCGCCGCTCCACAGCTCGCGGCCCGGAACGGCGGAGAAAACCGTCAGTTCTTCGTCAAGCTTCTGCACGCCATCGCAGAGAACGAAGCGGTCCTCGTAATTCTTGAGCACCGCGTCCATGCCGATGTAGGCGCACTTGCTGGGCGTGACGACGTAGTACTGGCCCCAGACGGCCTTCTGCATATAGACCTTGGCGCGGTCGTTCAGCTTCAAGAACGCTTCGAGGCCGCCGCAGTGGTCGTTGTGCGCGTGGGACAAAAAGGCGATGTCGACCTGCGTCAAATCGACGCCGAGCGCCTTGGCGTTGTCGATGAACTGCGCGTCGGGCCCCATGTCGAAAAGGATCTTGTGCTTTTCCGTTTCGATGTACATCGAAAGGCCGTGCGCGCAGGCGACGGTGTCTCTGCACGTGCTGTTTTCCATCAAAATGACGACTTTCATCAAAAAGCCCCCTTTTCTTTATTCCTCTACCGCTTCGCCGTAGAGCGCCCAGGTGTTGCTGTCGGTGATCTTCGCTTTGGCAAATGTGCCGATCAGGGCCTTGTCGCCCTTCATGCGCACGAGGCGGTTGCCCTCCGTGCGCGCGGCGAGGGGGAAGGCCTCGTCGTCGCTCTCGCCGTCGACCAGCACCTTGACCGTCCTGCCGATGTAGGCTGCGTGCTTTTTCGCGCTGATGGCGTTCTGCGCGTCGACGAGCTTTTCAAACCAGACCTGCTTTTCCTCGCGCGAGACGGGGTCGTCCATCTTCGCCGCCGGCGTGCCGGGACGCGGGGAGAAAATAAAAGTGAAGAGCGCGTCGAACTGCGTCTTTTCTACAAGATCGACAGTCTGCATCGCTTCGTCCTCGGTCTCTCCCGGGAAGCCGATGATGACGTCGCTCGTGAGCACCATGCTTGGCATGACGCTTCGCGCGTAGGCGATCATTTCCTCGTACTTTGCGCGCGTATAGGGGCGGTTCATCGCTTCCAGAACGCGGTCGCACCCGGACTGGACGGGGAGGTGGAGCTGCTTTGCAACGTGCTCGCAGCGTGCCATCGTGTCGAAAAGTTTGTTGGTCGCGTCCTTCGGCTGGCTCGACATAAAGCGGAGCCAATAGTCGCCGGGAATGGCGTTGATGGCGGCGAGCAGGTCTGCAAAGTCGTAATCGGTGCCCAAGTCCTTGCCGTAGCTGTTCACGTTCTGGCCGAGGAGGGTGATCTCCTTGTAGCCCTCGGCGATAAGGCCGCGGCATTCCTCGATGATCTTCTCCGGCTCGCGGCTGCGCTCGCGGCCGCGGACATAGGGCACGATGCAGTACGAGCAGAAGTTATTGCACCCGTACATGATGCTCACCCACGCGCGCACGCCGCCCTCGCGCACGATGGGGAGGTCCTCGGCGATGCGGCCATGCTCGTTCTCGATGGAGAAAACGCGCTTATTCTTCGTGTATACCTCGTGCAGCAGCTCGGGGAGCCGCCATTCGGCCTGGGGGCCAAGCACAAGGTCGACGTGATGGTAGGAATTTTTTACCTTGTCGGCCACGACCTTCTGCTGCGCCATGCAGCCGCAGAGGCAGATGATCTGGTCCGGCTTGGCGGCCTTCGTGTGGCTGAGGCGGCCCAAGTGGCCGTAAACGCGCTTTTCCGCGTGCTCGCGGATGGCGCAGGTGTTGAGCAGGATGACGTCGGCCTGATTTTCGTCGCGCGTGAGCTCGTAGCCCATCTCGCGCAGCATGCCCATGAGCACCTCGCCGTCTGCCACGTTCTGCTGGCAGCCGAACGTGTCGACCAGCGCGAGCGGCGTGCGGGTGCGGCGGTCGTTCATCTCGCGCATCTTGCGCGTAAATTCCTTCTGACGCGCGAGCTCCTGCTCGCTGACGATGACTTCTTTGCGTTCCAAGGGATGTTTCCTCCCGAATCTCGATAGTTTAGCAATATAGTATATCATGTTCGCAAGAGCGTGGCAAGGCCGCAGCGCGGCTTCCGGCGCGAAAAATCCACAGCTTTCGCAATTCCGGTGACTTTTCCGCACCCATGTGTTATGCTATGGAAAACCTGAAGTACAAGGGAGGGCTTTCCATGGCGGCGTTTTATCAAAAATTTCTGCGCAGGCATCTTGACTTATCGCCCCTCAGCGTGATGCGGCGGGAGGACAACGATCCCTATTTCTGCACGCCGAGGGGCGCTTCTATCTTCGGCTGGGCGGGCGTGGACGGCATCCACTTCTGCTTTGTCCGCGGTTTTGGCGAGGCGGTCTTCGCCGTGAGCCCGATGAACGGTGGCAAGGACTGCGTGCACGTCATCGCGCGCGATTTCAGCGATTTTCTTCGCCTGCTGCTCGCGACCGGCGACAGTGCGGCGCTCGAGCAGGCGTGGCAGTGGGACGAGGCGCAATTCGACGCCTTCCTTGCCGAGAATCCGCCGACGGACGAGCAGAAGGCGGTGCTCTCGCAGATTTCCACAGTCTTTTCCCTCACGCCGATGGAGCGGCCGTGGCAATACCTGCGCGAGCTGCAAGCGGAGTTCGATCTCAGCAAGCTCAAATTCACCGAGGACTTTTATGATCCCGAAATGAATCCCGACGCGCCCGAACAGAAAACGGACTGGAAGGTCTACTTTGACGGCAGCTTTTGGGGCCACCATGGGCGCGAGCGCGCGGGCAGGGAAATGCCTGTACAAAAGTGGTTTTCGTGGGCGGGGCGCGACTGGTTCGTGCCGTCGGTTTACGTTTGTTCAAAGGGCATTGTCGTTGATTTTTGTATGCGCACGGAGGCTTCCGCGCTGCGCGGCTTTATGGAAAAGTGGGGGATCGATCCCGAAAGCGACGAGTCCATCGACTTCTCGCGCGACGAACGCGAACAGATGGAGCGCGAGCACCCGCTCAGCCTCGGTTTTACCCCCAGCCTCGCCTTGAACGGTGCGAAGCTCCGCACGAGCCACGGCTGCGGCGTCATTTTCCTGCCGGAGCAGCCCGGCTTCTGCGCCGACGCAGAGCCCGCCATGGCGCACTACGGCCTTGACCGCGCGTATGGCTGGAGCCTCCGCCGCGCGGCATTCTCGTTCGTCACGAAGCGCGCGCCGAAGCTCAAATCACTCGCCGTCACGATGACGGCGGACGAGGTGCGCGTCCCCGGGGCGCGCTTTCGCGCGGACAAGGCGGGCGATACGTTTGCCTTCTCCTACCGCGGCACAGAGTATACGCTCGCCGTACAGGAGGTCGAGCCGCAGGAACTGCCGCGCGAGCGGATGAATCTCGACCCGCGGTTCGACTATCCGACGCATTTCACAGCCATCAGCTTTACGCTCACGCCCGAGCCGCCGGAAAACTCGATCTTCGTCGAGGACTGCGTCGAAAGTGACCGCCCGCGCCAGGTCAAGCGTGAGACCGCTTCCTTTGCGCCCGAGGCGCAGAACGCCTTCTGCTTCGGCATCATCGGCGGCGCGGACGGGCCGGTCGCCATCGTCGTGGGCGAAGCGGCGCAGGGGAAGCTCCACACCGCGTGCTCGTCGCTGCACTTTGCGGCGGTCGACCACGTCGACTGGCGCGTCGGCTTCCGCGAAACACCGTGGGAAGCAGGGACGTTTGACCTCTTATAATTCACTTTTTCTGCAATCTCCGGTACTCCGTCGGCAGGACGCCGAAGGCCTTGTGGAATTCGGTGGAAAACTTGCTCTGGCTCTCGTAGCCGACGGCGCGCGCGACCTGCGCGACGTTCTCGTCGCCCTCGAGCAGCAGCTTTGCCGCGTGCTGCATGCGGTGCTCGCGAATGTGCGAGGCGAGCGAGCTGCCGTAGACGGACTTGAAGAGCGCCTTCATCGTCGAGGGGTTCATCAAAAAGCGGCGCGACAGCTCGTCGATCGTCACGCGGCTTGAAAGGTGCTGCGTCAGGTAGTCGTGCACGGCACGGATGGTCTCGATCTGCTCACCCGTGCCGCCGCCCTCGTACACCTCGGCGTCGAGCGGGGACAGGTGCGGCGCGCCGGTGGCGGCCTTGCTCTCCTCCTCGGGACAGGAAATCTCCATCGTGCGCTCGATCATGCGGTGCAATAGCTGCGCCTGCTCGCTGTCCGACGCGCGGTAGTAGACCTCCTTCCCCACGCGGCGTGAGACGAGAAGTCCGCTCTCACGCAACTGCCTCAAATGGTGCGACACCGCGGGCGAGCTCATGCCGACCATCGCGGAGAGGTCGATGACGCACTCCTCGCAGTGGCACAGCAGCCAGAAAATGCGCACGCGGCTGCTGTCGGAGAGCTGCTTGAACACGTCCGCCACGGTCTGGAAGCTGCCGATCGTCTCCACCGATTCCTGCAGCTCCCGCATCGTGCCCTCGTCGCTGTGCTGGTGGGGTAAATGCACTTCGCTCATCGTTGTTCCGCCTTTCTTTTTGGGGCCTGCGGGCGCGTCCGTATCCCGTTTGGAAGTTTGTTTCGCCCGAACGGAAGAGACATGCGAGCAGCCCTTGACTTTTGCCTTTGCGGACATTATAGTACGGTCATCAAGATTAAACAAGCACTTAATCGTTAAATATTTTGTGCCGAAAAGGAGAAACATACCATGAAAAAGACCTATCAGATCGAAGTCGACTGCGCCAACTGCGCCAACCTTATGGAAGAAGCCACCAAGAAGACCGAGGGCGTTGCCGACGCCGTCGTGAACTTCATGACCCAGAAGATGACCGTCGAGTTCGCCGAGGGTCAGGACCCCAAGGCCGTGATGAAGGCCGTCCTCAAGAATTGCAAGAAGGTCGAGGACGACTGCGAGATCTATCTGTAAGAGATCTTCTCCCTCTCACGCCCCGGACGAACGCACCGGGGCGCTTTCTTAGGCAAAATTCAAATTCTCCCCTTCAAGGAGGTCATCTTTATGACGAAAAAGCAAAAAAAGATGCTTTACCGCATCCTGATCGCGGCGGTGCTGTTCCTCGCCGCGAAATTCATTCCCATGCCGATGCTCGTCTCCACCGCGCTCTACTTCGCCGCCTATGTCACCATCGGCTACGACATTCTGCGCAAGGCATGGAAGGGCATCTGCAACCATCAGGTGTTCGACGAAAACTTCCTGATGGCGGTCGCCACGATCGGCGCCATCGCGCTCGCCATCTATGAAAAGAGCGGCGACTATGCCGAGGCCGTGGCGGTCATGCTCTTCTACCAGATCGGCGAGCTGTTCCAGAGCTACGCCGTCGGCAAGAGCCGCCGCAGCACGACGGGGAAGCGCCCTGGGCCAACCTGCGTCTGGCCATCGACGGCATGCACTGCGCGAACTGCGCGGCCAACATCGAGAAGCACTACCGCGCCACGCCCGGCGTCGTCGATGTGGCGGTGAACCTGGCCAACAACACGGGGCGCGTGGTGTTCGACCCGGCCCAGGCCAGCGTGGACGACATGCTCGCCGTCTTCGACAATCTGTCCTTCACGGCCGAGATCATTCCCGAGGACGCGCCGCTGGTGGACGAGAGGCGACGCGCCCGCGAGGCCGCCCGGGCCAAGCGCGATCGCAAGGTGTTCGGCGTGGCGGCCGTGCTCACGGTGGTTATTGTGGCCATCGGCATGATTCCCGGCTGGCACATGGGGGTGGGCGCGGCCCTGGCGGGGCTGTTCGTGACCGATCCCACCCATGTGCAGGCCATGTTCGCGGCGAACCTGCTGCTTTTGGCGCTTACGGCGCCAGTGCAGTTCGGCTGCGGCGCGCGGTTCTACAAGGGCGCGTGGGGCTCCCTTAAGGGCGGCTCGGCGAGCATGGATGTGCTCGTGGCGCTCGGCACCTCCATCGCGTTTCTGTTCTCGCTGTGGATCACGTTCCTCCCGGTGATCGCGGGGGATTGGGAAAGCCATGCGGCGCTCGCCATCAACGACGGCATGCCGTATTTCGAGACCTGCGCCATGCTCATCACCTTCGTGCTGTTCGGCAAGATGCTGGAAAGCCGCGCTAAGGGGGCGACGAATCAGGCTATCGAGTCGCTCATGAACCTCACTCCGCCCACGGCGCGGGTGGTCCGCGGCGGCGAGGAGCGCGAGGTGCCCGTGGCCCAGGTGGTGGCCGGCGACACGGTGCTCGTGCGGCCGGGCGAGAAGATGCCGGTCGATGGCGTGGTGGTGGAAGGCGCCACGGAAGTGGACGAATCCATGCTGACCGGCGAGACGCTGCCCGTGGTAAAGGCCGCGGGCGACGCGGTGACCGGTGGCACCCAGAACACCACTGGTGCGGTGACCGTGCGCGCCCTGCGCGTGGGCGCCGATTCCACGTTGGCCCGCATCGTGCGCGCCGTGGAGGACGCCCAGGGTACGAAGGCCCCCATCCAGCGCATCGCCGACCGCATCGCTGCGGTGTTCGTTCCCGCCATCCTGCTGATCGCGCTCGTCGTGTTCTGCGCGTGGTTCTTCGTCGTGCCAGCCGGCCCCGACGGCCGCCTGGTGCAGGCGCTCATGCCGGCCATCGCCGTCATCTGCGTGGCGTGCCCCTGCGCGCTGGGCCTGGCGACTCCCACGGCGCTCACCGTAGGTATGGGGAAGGGCGCGCAGCTCGGCGTGCTCATCAAGGACGGCACGGTGCTGGAGACCATGGGCGCCTTGTCGGCAGCCGTCTTCGACAAGACGGGCACCCTCACCCAGGGCGAGCCGGTCGTTGTGGCCTGCGATGTTCCCGATGACGCCCTGCGTCTGGCCGCCGCCCTGGAGGCGAAGAGCGAGCACCCCCTGGCCCGCGCCGTTGTGACCTACGCGACCGGGCGCGACCTGGCGCCGCTGCCCGCGGCCGAGTCCTTCGAGGCCGTCGTCGGCGAGGGCGCGCGCGGCGTCGTGGAAGGCCACGAGGTGTTCGTGGGCGTCGGGAAGGCCGAAGGCGACGGGGCCGGGGCCGGCGCTTCGGGCTCACTCGTGTCCATCGACGGGGTGGCCGCAGGTCGCATCCAGTTCCGCGACGAGCCCAAGCCGGACGCGGCGGCCACGGTGCGCGAGCTGGCCCGCGATTTCTCCGTGACCTCCTACATGGTCACCGGCGATGCCGCGCCAACGGCCCGGGTCATCGCCGAGGAGGTGGGCATCGCGCCCGACCACGTGTTCGCCGGTGTGAAACCGCTGGAAAAGGCCGATTGCGTGCGCGCCGTGCGGGGCGCCGCCGATATCGCCATGCTCGGCAATGCCGCCGCCGAGGCCCGCGATACCGAGAAGGACGACGAGCGCATTTTGGAAATGGAAGTGACTGACCCCGCCTTCATGGCCGCCTCCGACCCCGACATGGGCATTCCCGCCGAGCCTGTGCCCCTGGAGTCTCCGGCGAGCGCCGCCCAGGATGCGGCCGCCGGCGCGAAGACCGTCGTGGCCTTCGTGGGCGACGGCATCAACGACGCCCCGGTGCTCTCCCGGGCCGACATCGGCATCGCCATGGGCGGCCTGGGCTCCGATGCCGCCATCGAGGCCGCCGACATCGTGCTGATGGATGACAAGCCCTCCAAGCTTGCCGACGCCATTCGAATCGCCCGGCGCACCCTGGCCATCGTCCGTCAGAACATCGTCTTCGCCCTGGCCGTCAAGTTCCTGGTGCTGGCGCTCAGCGCCGCCGGTGTTGCCAATATGTGGGAGGCGGTGTTCGCCGATGTGGGCGTGTCCGTCATCGCCATTCTCAACGCCATGCGGGCGCTGAAAACGGTAAAATAAGCAATAAGAAATGCCTGGAACCACATGGTTCCAGGCATTTTTCACTATGCAAAGGCAGGGCGGAGCGGTTCTGCGGCTCACCCCTTCGCGGCCCGGTCGGCTTCGATCAGCAGCTTGACGGCCTCGATGCCTACCTCCAGGGCGGCGGACAGATCGTGGCTCTCCTCCTGATCCAGCCCGGCAGCCTCCCGCTCCTGGTTCCAGATGACGTGGAAGCAGGAGCCGCAGCGCACCCCCAGGGCGGCGGCACAGCAGAACAGGGCGGCGGACTCCATCTCGGAGGCCAGGACACCCAGGCGCT